>Ga0224506_10001350_pt1 | contig 17724 bp, 13 predicted proteins | sample SF_Jan12_sed_USG_2_FD_169108 | JGI IMG/M metagenome (GOLD analysis project Ga0224506, IMG submission 169108) | Sediment microbial communities from San Francisco Bay, California, United States - SF_Jan12_sed_USGS_8_1 | ecosystem: Environmental > Aquatic > Marine > Sediment | place: USA... | reverse complement strand
GAAAAGGGAACCGAGTTCTGGGTTCTTCTTAAAAACGATAACGAATACGTCGTCCTGAGAAAGCCCAGACTGGAAAACTATGGTGTGAGGAAGAAAAAAACCTAAAGGCTATGTATTCAAGCCGGGCTAGCTCTTACATTACTTCGGTAAGGGGTCACCCATTAGCCAACCCCGGTCAATAGCCAAAACGACTTCCTGCCGATTTCAGCATTAAGCACCATTGGGTTTAAAAAGTAGGACACAGCAGGGTTAATTGACAATGACCTGTGTACGCATCTCGGGACCCATGGTATACATGCAATTGTCAATATAATAATCGAAAATCATGCTAAACAACCTGTTTAAACCTGCCTGGCAAAGCGGCTCTGTCGAGAAGCGTCGAAAAGCGATTGCCGAACTGCACGGCACTAGTGTTGACGATCAGCAGATTTTAGCTCAACTGGCCTCAGACGATAGCGACGTTTCCATTCGTATTGCAGCAGTGCAACGCTTATCCGATGTGATTGCTTTGCATGATCTGTCAAAAGATGCTGCCAACGATAATGTTGTGGCGGCGGCTGAAAAAAGAATCAATGAATTAATGGCTACGGAGGGTGCTTTTGATGAAGCGCAATACCGTGATTTGCTGGACCGCTTTCCTGAATTACGGGTACGCATTGCTATTCACTCCTGTCTAAAGTCGATCCGAAAGGCGGCCATCCAAAATTTATTAAGTGAGTCATTACTGGATGTTCTTGGCGCAACTGTTTATACCGATTGTCGCCATTCTATTGCAGAAATGCTCGATGATATCGAAGACCTTGAGTCCGCGCGCAAGATTATGCGTGGCAAGGACAAGATCGCAGAGCGCATTATCAAGACAAAGATTGATGACTTTAGAAGTCATCAGAGACAGCTGGCCGAGAATAAATCTCAAGTAGAAAAGCTGATTGAAGAAGTTGAGTACCTCGCCGGTCACGACTGGTTACCAGAGTTCGGAGTCCGCTGCCGAACACATCGGCAGCAATGGGATTCCCTGGCGTTCGATATCGAGGATGACGACAGGCAGCGTTATCAGTTGGCTCGTCGGGTTGTCGACGCGAACTACGAGCGACAGTGTGCGATTGAGCAAACCCGAGAAGCTCAGCAGCAGATCATTGTTGAACTTGAAGATTTGCTACGGATTATAACCGGCCTGGATATAGCCGCTGCGTTCGAAGTGCTTTCGCAAACGCGGACGAAACTACAGCAGTTAGACAGGGACTGGCAGCCCCTGGCGGATATTGTCACGCCAGAAGAGTCCATACTCAGGCAATACCAGAAAATGTCCAGCGCCATACTATCAGCCAACCGGTTTGTGACCCGTGCCGCTGACCTGCTACGAGATGCCCGCGAGGATAATAGCAGGCTAAGCGAAGCTATGACGCTACTCGGCAAGGCCCTGAAAAATCTCGATTGGCCGGCTGACTTTACAGAACTTAAAGCAGCCACCGAAGTACAGCAGCAATTGGAGCAATGGCGTGAAGAACTAAAAGCTTCTAAAGAAGAGCATCAGCAGAAACTGGCGCGTGTGCATAAAAACATTAGCTCAATCTTCCGTTTTTCTCGTGCTGGAAATTTGGCGAGAGCAAAACAGACCGCCCAAAAAGTGCAAAAAGTGCTCAACAAATTTGAAGGCAAAGACCTGGCAGACTTGCAGGAGCGCTTCGAAGAAGCCAGCAAAACACTCGGTGATATGGGGGACTGGAAGAATTTTGCAACCGAACCCAAGTATATCGAATTGTGTGAAGCGATGGCGTTGCTAACTACATCAAATCAGCATGCCGACAAACGCTCGGCAGAGATGAAGTCGCTGCAACAGCAATGGAAGGAGCTTGGTCATTCAGATATATCCGAACAATACTGGCCTCGATTTAAACTCGCGGCCGATAAGGTTTACCAGTCCTGCGCTGTTTTTTTCGAGCAGCGCCGTGCTGTTCGAAAAGTCAATCTGGAACAGCGGCAGCAGCATCTTGAGGAAATGCGCGAACTACTGGAAGCTACCGACTGGGATAACAGCCCTGACTATCAGGCGGTGCAGTCCGGGCTTCACCGTATTAACAGCAGTTTTAACGGTATAAAAGACCTTGAGCGCAATGCCGCTAAAAAACAATGGAAACAGTATTCAGCACTAAAGGATGCGGTGATGACTAAACTGGAACTTGTTTACGATGAAAATATTGCTTTGAAACAGCGCTTGATTGAGCAGGCTGAAACACTGGCTGAAGCTGAGGCGAAAGTTGAAAATCTTACCAGTCTTAAATCTCTTCAGGCCAGATGGAAGCAGGTTGGTGTGACCAGACGCGGCGAAGACCAGAAAGCCTGGAAATTATTCAAGAAGCAGGGTGATATTACCTACAATAAAGTGCAGGCGCTGCGCCACGGACAAAGACATGAGGCCGATCAACAGCTCAATGCCTACCGGGAAATAATTAAGGCGATACAACAGCTGGCAAGGACTGCAAATGATCTGGCTGAAGCGGATCAGCAGTTTTCGGATTTACAGGCCAACTATAAAGCTTTGCCGGAATTGCCACACCAGCTCCCGGAAAAACTGCTGGAGGGCATTCATCGCGACTACCGTAACGCCTGCCACCAGTTCGATTTGTGCCATTCCCGGATTATTAAATCCAGGCACAATCAACAGCGTGAGGCACTACGGCAAAAGGCCGGTCTTTGTGCTCGCCTGGAAGCACTGGCGGCATCTTCCCCGGAACATCAATGGCAGGAAATATCGCAACAGTGGGATTCGATAGAATTGAACGACACCGCACTATTACGTCGTATCGAAGCGCGTCGAACTAGCGCTCGGTCAGACCTTGACAGAGAGTCGATAGGTGAGGAAAGGCGCTTGCTTTGTATTCGACTTGAAATTCTGATGGATGTCGAAAGTCCGGTTGAAGACAGGGGGTTACGCATGCAATATCAATTGCAGCAGATGAATCAGTCTGGACTGGGGCAGCAAGTCGTCGATGTCAGGAAACAAATAGAAGCAATAGAGCAGGACTGGCTGTGTATGCCGGGTGCTCAAGCCGATCAGCAATTAGCTCTGGATGAACGTTTCCAGCGTGTAATGATGTTACAGGAAGAGGGTGGTATCAGGAGATGAAAGGGGGTATTAATATTAGAGGCCGCAGCGTCGTTGGAGCGGGTCACCGAAAAACACAAGGGACTTGGGGGCTGGTTTCAATGAGTGTACGATCCGGGACTTCGATGCGTATTCGGTAAGCTTTGACTATCGTTTTGAAAAGACAGAAGAAAAATCATAATGAAATTAAACAAAGAAGAACAGTCCATGCTCAACGGCGAGATGGGCGAACCCCGGCGCTGGGCCATAGAACACATGATGAGGGTTGGGCAGTTTTTTGATGCGCCGGACTTCGTCGAAGTCACCCAGGCACATATTATGGCGGACACCGAATCACTCGGTGAAGCCGGTGTTGCCTTCCTCGAAAAAATGGCAGCGGCGCCATTAGTCGATCGCCTGGTGCGTATCCCGATGATTACCGATCCCAGGGGTATCGACTTTTGCCATTATCGGCGCTTGAAGCAGACAGATGCAATGGCGTCGTTGGAGCAGCGCGCAATTGATGCCTTCGAGTCGCTCGGTATCGTCATGACCAATACCTGTATCAATTACCAGACTATTATGCCGCCGGTGCGTGGTGAACACCTGGCTTTTGGCGATACCGGCGTGGTGATTTATTGTAATAGTGTACTGGGTGCACATTCGAATTTCGAAGGTGGACCTTCGGCACTGGCAGCGGGGCTAACCGGTCGAACACCGCGGTATGGACTACATCTCGATCAGAATCGTCGGGCAAGCAAGGTTTTTAATGTGAAATGGCAACCGCATTCCCTGTCCGACTGGGGAGCACTCGGCGGTATTATCGGAGCACGTACAGGCTCGTATTGGGACGTGCCGGTGATTGATGGTATCGAGTCTCGAGCGGGCTCGGATGAGCTGAAACATTTCGGTGCGGCGATGGCCAGTTACGGTTCGGTGCCGTTGTTTCACCTGGTTGGCATAACACCGGAAGCGCCAACGCTGGACGCGGTTTGCGATCCGATAGCTCTGGTTACCGAATCGGTTACAGAAACTGATGTCGATGCTTTTTTTGCCCGTTACGGCGGTAAGGGAGACAAGGTTGATGTGGTGGTTTTTTCCGCGCCACAGTTATCCCTGCTGGAAATGCAGTCGCTGGCCAATTTACTCGATGACAAAAAGATTCATGCAAATACCAGCCTGCTCGCGGTCACCAGTCCGGCAGTGGCAGCCGATGCCCGCCGGGCCGGATTTGTCGAACGCATAGAAGCATCCGGCGCATTAGTGCTCGAAGGCATGTGTTTTTATCAGAGCTATGCTCGTGAGATGGGTGAAGCCAACGGCTGGAAACGACTGATGACGAACTCTGCGAAGTTGACCAATATTATCGGTGGCTACGGTTACCAGCCAACGTTGTCGAATATGGAAAACTGCGTGGCATCGGCCATAGCCGGGGAGATCGTATAATGACTGCTATCGAATTACGCTGCCATGTTGGTGTCGGCCCCGAGGTTAGCGGCGAGGCGCTGGTTACCGACGATAATTTTTCGGCGCGTTACGATCTGGATCGCATTGCGGGTATATTTTCGCGGCCTCAGCATAAACTCGCAGGTCAAAGCTATGTCGATAAGATTATGGTGTTCAATACCGCCAAGGGCGGGGTAGCCTCGGCCTGGATGCTGCACGAGATGGTGTCGCGTAAGATTGCGCCGAAGGCGATTCTATTCAATAGTGTTAATCCTATTCTGGCACAGGGCGCGGCACTTGCGGACATGGCGCTATGTGATCGCTTTGAAGCGGGTGATGTGACCAGCCTGATTCGAAGCGGGGACCGGGTTACGGTTTATCCAGCTGAAGGCAGGGTCGTCATTGAGCGTTAGAGATTCGATGGGTGCCATAAGCTGAGTCTCGAATGCGGTTAACCGGGCTAAATTCAGTGCCTTATCCGCCAATATTGGCTTATGGCTTTCGGCCATTCTTTCTATTGGCAGGAATCTACGCTGTATTGACCGTGCCGATATGGGTGATAACCCTGCATGGCCACGATCTTTCGATGATGTGGCTGCCAGCTCAGATATGGCATGCCCATGAAATGATTTTCGGATTTATTATTGCCGCAGTTGCGGGCTTTCTGCTGACGGCCATACCTAGTTGGACAGGTCGACGCGGATTCGCTGGCGCACCGCTATTCGGGTTAGTGTTGATATGGATAGCCGGACGAGTGGTGATGACGATTACAACAAGCCTGGGACCGCTAATGGTAGCTATAGTAGATATGGCTTTCATACCTGCCCTTACTGTCACTATTCTGCCTGCATTGATCCGCTCTGGTAATCGGCGCAATCTTTTTTTCATTGCACTGCTGGTTTCTTTATTTGCCGCAAACCTTCACTTTCATCTGAGCGGTTCACTATTAGTTGCCCCGCTGCAATTTGCGATTAACCTGATTTTGGTTTTAGTCACCGTGGTGGCCGGGCGTGTTATCCCGGCTTTTACTTCGGCCGGTCTCAGGCAACTCGGTAGCGATGTCGGTATTCATCGTAATCAGTTACTCGATAGAATGCTTATAGTTGCCACTATAGCGGTAGTTGTGGTTGATTTTATTACCCCCGGTAGCGTTATCGAGGGTACGCTGGCTATGGTTACCGCTGTGCTGTTCACAGTGCAACTGGTTCGATGGCAGGGATGGCGGTTACGGAGTCAGCCAATACTCTGGATCCTCCATTTAGGTTACGCCTGGATTCCAGTTGCGATGCTGTTAAAGGCTATCTGGTTGCTCGGTGTCCCAATACCCGGTACTAGCTGGATACACGCGCTTACTATGGGAGCGTATTCGACTATGATTCTCGGTATTATGTCGCGCGCCTCGCTGGGGCATACCGGGCGTGCGCTGATTGCGCCGTTGACTATGGTCGTCGGGTATTATCTGTTGATAGCAGCAGGGCTTGGTCGAGTGTTTGGACCGATCTTGAATCTCGATCACTGGCGACTCTGGGTGAGTAGTGCCGCGATTCTATGGTGTCTGTCATTCCTGCTATTCCTGTTTGTATTTGCGCCGATTCTTTGTAGTCGGAGGGCCGACGGGCGAGCCGGTTAGTTGTCGATTCCGTCTTCGGTCTCTGGAGCCATTTGAAACGATAACTGACATAAACTGTCAGCAGGAATAACCCAAATACCAGGATAATGATGGGGCACTGAAGCCGGTTTAACTAATTACAATGAGCGACACTTCTAATATGAAACATCTGGCAATTATTCGCTTTTGGTACGAGGGTAATTTCTTTTCGCCAGTGTCTGCCGATGCTGATGTGTTTCGTGCTCGCGAATGGCTATCCGGTTCAGCCGCAAAAGATTTTTATCACGGCACCAATATCGAAACGGCCGCCGTCGAAAACTTTGTTGAAACCAGTCCCGGCATTAAGGCGCACTACATCTTCTGCACGGCCGCTTATCCTGCCGGGCCAATGGTTTCGGGTTTATTTAACGAAATACTGAGCCATATCGAAGCCGGACTGTCTGGACAGGAATGGGATGGTGTGTACCTGTCGTTGCACGGCAGTGCTGTAGCTGCCGACACAGAAAATCCGGAACTGCTACTGCTGGAAAAAGTCCGCAATCTTGTCGGCTCGGTATCAATTGCGGTGACGTTAGATCTTCATGCCAACCTCGACCCCGCGATTGGCCGTTTGGCAGACATTATTATTGGCTACAAGACATACCCGCATATTGACATGTTGGAAACCGCTGCAAAAGCCCTGGAACTGCTCGGTCGAACCATGAAAGGTGAAATAAACCCCGAAACACTGATCGTTCCGGCAGGGTTCGCACCGACCAGTTTTAATATGCAAACTGCTTCAGGGCCTATGGCCGCAATACAGTCTGAAGCGCGGGATTCGGAAGTCACGCACAGTTTTTATGATGTCAGTGCTTTCGGTGGGTTCGTTTACGCAGACAGCCCGCAAACAGGAGCCTCGATTGCCCTGTGTGCTGAAAGAGGTCATCCTGATGCAATCAGTGAAGCGGACCGCCTCGCAGATTTTTTTCTACAGCAGGCTGAAAAGCTTGACGTACATCTACCACAAGCGGTAACTGTATTAAAGACTCTGGTGAATGAGCACCCTGCACCCATCGCTGTGCTGGAGCCATCTGACAATGTATTTTCCGGTGGTGGAGCGGATACTCCCGAGTTGCTTCGAGCCGCGCTCGAAATTGGCGGTGGTCTACCCTCATTGTTTGCATTTTTCTGGGACCCGGGTATTGCCGCGAAAGCTCATCGTGCAGGCCCTGGTGCTGTATTCGATTGTGCTTTTGGTGGGCGCCTAAGCCATAATTTTGGTCAACCCGTTCTTGTCAGCGCCAAAGTAGGAAAACTGACAGATGGTCGCTTTGTCAATCATGGTCCGATGGAAAAGGGGCTTAGTGTCGAACTCGGACTAACAGCAGTTATGAAAGTTGGCGAAGTCCACATAATCGTGACCAGCCGCAATACTCCAGTAAACGACAAAGCTTATTTCGAGCTACACGATCTCGACCCGGCCGAATTTGCTGTGACCTATGTTAAGGCCAAAAACCATTTCCGTGCCGCCTTTTCAGAGGTATTTAGTCGTATGATCGAAGTCGAAACAGCAGGTCCGGCATCGTCCAATCTGATGACACTACCATTCAGAAATATCCCTGATGATAAGCTGTTTCCAGAAACACCTATAAAGCGAGCCGGGATCGAAGATGCTGATGCTATTGCAGCGTTACATACCGCTAGTTGGCGAAATTTCTATAAAGATATATTGCCAAACACGTATTTAGACAACGAAATAGAAAACGAGCGTACCGAATTCTGGCAGCACAAGCTATGCAACCTGCCGCAGGGTGATCTGGTGTTAATCACTCGTAGCGGAGGCGCTTTAAGCGGATTTATCTGGGTGGCGAGAAACGCCGACCCCGACTACGATACGATGATCGAAGCATTGCACGTTCATAGCCGAATGCGTGGTAGGGGTATCGGAACACGATTAATAGCGGATGCGGTTCAGCGATTAATCGAGGATGGTGCCAGCTCCGTTTGTCTGCGCGTCTTTGACGCTAATCAGCAGGCGGTAGATTTTTACCAACGACTCGGCGGTGTTGCCGATCAAAAGGGTTTTGATGACTTTACCGGGGCTAACGCGCCTGATACGCGGATTGGCTGGCATGATCTTCATGGCCTGATTTCAAAGTGTCGAATCAGGTAATGCCTGGCAATGCAGGGCATGCTCTATATCAGAAAGACCGCTCATAAAAGCCCGACCTGTTCCAGACTTGCGATTTCCTGCGGAGCCGCAAAGCGGGAGATGTCGTTCATCGACAGCCTCGGCCGAATACGCCGGGCGTCCTCAAGGGCTAATCGTGCGGCCTCGCTGTTGCCGGCCGTAATCTGAGCCAGCGCAAGAATGACCCTCGGAAGAAAAATTTTGTCATCGCTACGACAGGCGTGTTCTGCAGTTTCAATCGCTTCATCGACTTTACCCATACTGAGCAAACCGCGGGCCAGCAGAGCTCCCCAGGCGGCAATTCGATTGTCTCGTGGGCTGATACGAATACCATATTGCATTTCTTCAATGCCTTCGATCTGGCCTAAATGCAGTAGCGCTGCTCCTAATGCGGCGTGAGCCTGAGCATTGCTCGGGTCAAGTTCGACTGCACGTCGCATCAGTCCGACACCGCGTTCGAGCTCTCCCAGATCTGCGAGTGCACACCCGGAATAGCCCAGTACATCTGAATTTTGTGCGTCGAGCGCGATAGCTGTTTCCGCTTCCCTCATGGCTTCATCCCGACTCGCATCGTCGGTAACCAGCCCAATCAAATGTCCAATAGCGAGAATCAACGCGAGATAGGCGTGTGCGAAGGCTAAATCGGGGTCGATGGCTATTGCCCGGCGTAGCAGGTCGGCAGTTTCAGCGAAAGTTTCCTCGCTCCAGCCCTTTAAACCTAGCAGGGCATGACCTTTGCGATATAAGGCCCAGGCGCCAAGATCGAGCGGTGTCTTATGGTGTAATATAGCGAATTCAGCGCGGTTTAATTCGGGCTCTATCTGTCCGACGATTTTGCGCACGATATCATCCTGCAAATCATTTAATCGATCGGCCTGAATTTCAGTTTTATCGGCCCACAGGAAACGATTACTCAGCGTTTCCAGTAACTGAACAGAGACGCGCAGACGTCCGTCGCTTTGCCACACTGAACCTTCAACCACATAGTCAGTGCCCAGCTCACGGCCTACCTGACTTATGCTGATTTCACGGGTTCCATAATAGGCCATGGAATTGCGTGAAATAACCATGAAGCCCGGTATACGTGCCAACTGGATGCTAATATCTTCGCTCAAAATATGAGAAACCCACGCAGCCTCTTCGCTACCTGGATTGTGTGCAAACGGGATTACGGCTATCGATGGGCGGCCCGACCAGAGCGTTTTTTGCTGCTTTGGGTGTTTTGAACCTGATAAAGCTTCTCTCGAAGGACTTTCCAGTATGTCGATATCTGCGACAAAACGATAGCCTCTGCGACTATAGGTGGCTATATAACGCTGGGCTTTACCGCTATCACCAATGGCCTGACGCGCAGCTTTGATACAACTGTTTATTGTGGCGTCACTGACTATCTTGCCTTCCCATAGCTCATCTAATAACTCTTCACGACTGATAATCCGCTCGTGATGTGCCAGCAGATAACTAAGCACATCGAAAACCTGAGGTTCCAGAGTAATTGCTTGACCGCTCTTTAAAAGTTGGTAGCTATCGCTATCGAGCTCGTAGTCGTCAAATCGATATAGCATAGTTATCAGCCAGGAATTTATATCCGATCCTGACGATAACAAACATTCCCCACAAAATCTCCATAAAATCCCTTCCTCAAATTCAGGGTTTATATTGCTGAGAGACTAAACTATCCCGGTTGCCAGAATTTCTCTGGCAACGCTACGGGAGGGTTGTTATGCCCCTGGTCACAATTAAGGTCGTCAAAAATGTTTTCACCGAAGCACAGAAGTGTGAAATTATCGAAAAAGTAACCGATGCCATAGTCTCAATCGAAGGTGAGGCAATGCGGGCGATGACCTGGGTATTGATAGAAGAGGTAGTACGCGAGAACTGGGGGGTTGGTGGTTTTAGCACTGATCTTAACAATCAATAAAGCAGGTAACTATTAAAACGGGTCGAGATTGGTCGACCAGCCTTCAGGGTAATATAAAATTTAGGAGAAAAAACATGCTTAACGAAAATCAAGTTGCGCAACACTACTCTCACGGAAATCTGATTGGTGCAATCGAAGCGGCAGTTTCCAGCATGGGAAAAACCACAGACAAACTGTCTATCGATGATTTGGGGCCAGTGGATGAATTCCACATCGGCGGTAGAGTCGCGACCAGTAATTTACTCGGTCAGACAAACTTTGGTGCGTCGGATCATATTATCGATATGGGTTGTGGTCTTGGCGGCGCCTCGCGTTTTATTGCTAACAAAATCAATTCCAGGGTAACCGGTGTAGACCTGACACAGGAGTATGTCGATACCGGCAACGAGCTCAATCGTTGGGTAGGGCTGGACAAGCTGGTTAACTTGCAGCAAGGCAGCATATTATCCCTGCCTTTTGAAGATGAGTCGTTTGATGGTGCACTGATGCTGCATGTCGGGATGAATATTGCTGACAAAAACGCACTCTTCAAAGAAGCCTACCGTGTGCTCAAGCCAGGAGCTATATTCGGTATATACGATGTCATGAAGACCGGAGATGGTGACCTGACCTATCCGGTCCCCTGGGCGACCGACCAGAGCACCAGCAGCCTGGCCTCAGCGGAGGAATATCAGCAGGCTCTGGAACAGGCAGGGTTCAAAGCCGGTGTGATAAACAACAGGCGTGACTTTGGCCTTGAGTTTTTCAAACAGATGAAAGCAAAAACTGAGGCCAATGGCGGTCCACCACCGCTAGGCTTGCATACCCTGATGCAGGCTTCTACACCGCTAAAACTCAAAAATATGATCGAAAATATCAGCGCGGGAAATATTGCACCAATCGAAATTATTGCGCAAAGATAGCAACCCGGCAGGGTGTGTTTTACGCATCAGAAATTGTGGCGCATGGAAGGCACCCTGCCGTTGTAACGAATCTATCAACTCTGGCAAATTCAAAAAATCCCCACTTAGTCATTGCCTTGATTTCTCATTTAACAATGAATTGATCTGCATCAATCAAATTGCCATTTAGGCTGTGACAAAATGTCGCAGATAACAAAAATAAGGGCGATAAAAATGATGGAAACAAAAAACCTGCCAGTACATCCAGGCTCAGATTTTTCGCAAATTTAAAATTCACTCACCTTTGGGGCTTTAAAATGTTTAAAAAAATATTTCTAATCTTAATGTTGGGCTATTCAGCGATATCTTTTGGTGCCACGATCACGGATCCGCCTGATTTTATCTGGACCCACCACCCGGTGACGGCTGATAACCCGGAGGAGTACTATAGCGGTGTTCTGGAATATGGCGAGGCTACGTTTACCTTCGGTGGTGAAACCCTGACCACCCGCGCTTATCGCCAGAAGGGTTTTGAGTACTCAATACCCGGGCCGACCCTGCGTATGACTCCGGGAAAGAAATACGTGGTGCAATTCGAGAACCATTCGCCGTACGAGCCAAAAAGCGACGTGCATAATGATTATAAGGACCCGAATGTCACCAATGTGCATACCCATGGCATGCATATTTCCCCGGCCGGGCCTTCAGACGATGTGTTGCGTTTTTTCGAGGGCGGCACCGGCGGTGATTACGTCTACGATATTCCTGCTTATCACATGGGTGGTACCTACTGGTATCACGCACACCATCATGGCGCCACCTTCCTGCAGGTCGCTACCGGTGCGCTGGGTAGTATTGTTATCGATGACGGCAACGACGGTCTTCCAGCCAATGTTGCTGCGATGCAGGAGCAAAACCTGGTTATCAACTTTCTCGACCCGACTGCAGCCGGTACCGGCGGCGACACACTGGTTAGCGGCACCATGGGAGCGGGCTGGCACGTAAACGGTGAAGTTGGTGGAACGGTTGAAATGCCACTGAACACCTGGCAGCACTGGAGAGTTTTGGTGGCTGACCCGGAAGCCGATACCTGGGATCTGAACATTGGTTCGCAATGCGAGGTGGCGTTGATGGCGCGCGATGGTGTCTGGCGTCTGGCCGGTATACCGAAAAATTTGGCAACTAATTCGATTATAATGAATGGCGCTTCGCGTTCCGACCTGGCAGTCCGTTGTAGTGCCGATTCTGAAATACGAATCGATAACACCGTGGTTGCATCTATCGGCATTAACGGCGTCGAAGACCCGACAGTTAGTCCTTTTGCTGCTGACGGTGGCGTTTGGTACGCTAATCGCCCCGCTTATCTGAGAGATATGCGCGATTCAAATCCAGATAACAATGTCCTCTCGATTAATGCAGAGACCATCAACATGGGTGCGCGTACTATCAACGGTTCCAAGTTCGATGGCGCTGTGCCTACCTTCGACCTGTCGGCTACGGCCACCCAGGAGTGGACTATTAAGGGTGCGACAATGCATCCATTCCATTTGCATGTTTATCATATGCAGGCCCAATCGGATTGTGGCGACTACGAAGCCGGCGAGTTCTACGATACGATCTCTTCAAACTGCCTGGTTCGCTTCGACACAAATACCGCGACTTCGACTGTCTTTGATGGCGTCACTGTGATGCACTGTCACATTCTCGCACACGAAGATCAGGGTGCGATGGGATGGATCAGGTTATCTGGAAGCGGACTTTTAGGAGCACCGGATTATCCTGCGGGCACCAGGGATACCCTTTACACCGAATACTATTCGCTGGGCGGAGGTGGTGGTGAACCACCGCTGCCGACGTCTATGCTGGTTGACTCCGTCACTGTGAGCACGGTTGGTGCCGGCAAGGGTCAGAAAAGTGGTCGGGCTGTGGTGGTGGTGTTCAATGACCTGGGTTCACCCGTAGAGGGTGCCACTGTCAGTGGAACCTTCTCAGGAACCTTCAACGAAACGGCTAGCGGCACAACCGGCGCTGATGGCAGTGTCACGTTCGATACCAGTGCCAGTGCCAAAGGCGGTGTTTCCTTCACTTTCTGTGTCACGGATGTTGCGGGTGCGCTAAATTGGGACGGATTGGAGGTTTGTGGTTCGCTTTAAGACATTTCGACAGCTAGTCAAACCGGGCCGGTGGCAAACAGCAGTGGGGTTTGTCACCGGCTTCTTTTTTGGTTTACAGTTAACTTTTACTACCCGGCCTCTGTAAAGACGCGACGATTAAGGCTAGCCAACCGAGGATAAACAAAACTCCACCGATTGGTGTGATCATGCCAAACGAGCGGATACCGGTCAGTGCGAGCAGGTAGAGGGAACCGCTGAACAGCACGATGCCGAACGCGAAGGCAAGCGCCGAAATGCTCAACCAGCGCGGTGATAAATCTTTGTGTGCAGAAAGAAAACCAACGATCAAAATGGCCAGCGCGTGGTACATCTGGTAACGCGCGGCTTTTTCGAACAGGCCCAGGCCGTAGGCATTCAGTATCGGTTTGAGTCCATGTGCCGCAAATGCGCCGACAATGACCGCGAGCATGGCGAATCCGGCACCTGACACTAATGCCCAGCGATTGATATTTAAGCTCGACATATCGGTCAATCTCACGAGTTTAATTTCGAAATAATTTCAGGCAACTTCAGCCGCAATATCTTACCCGATGGCCCCTTGGGTAATTCATCGAGAAAATAAATAATCTTCGGCGCTTTGTATTGACCGACAGCTGCCTCGCAGAATGCTTTTAATTCTATTTCGGTGCAGCTATAACCATCGCGTAATGCGACGCAGGCGACGACTTCCTGTCCGTAGTTTTCGTCATCGACACCGACTGCTGCGGCTTCGAGGATAGATTCGTGCTGATAGAGTATGTCGTCGATTTCTCGCGGCGCGATATTTTCACCGCCGCGAATGATTAGCTCTTTCGAACGTCCGGTTAAGAAGATATAGCCTTCTTCATCTTTCTGGCCGAGATCGCCGGTGAGGAACCATCCATCTACCAGTGCCGATTTGGTGGCTTCGGGATTTTTGTAATATAGCGATAACAGGTTGCTTCCGCGAATGCTGAGTTCACCGACAACACCTGCCGGGCAGGGCTGGTTGTTTCGATCAACAATCTCAATAGTGTTACCGCAGGGTAGGCCGACCGAGCCGGGTTTGCGCGCTGCCGGTGGCATCGGGTTGGTGGTCACTGTGCCGGCAGTTTCGGTTAGTCCCAGAGTTTCGATCATCGGTAGTTTGAAAGTTTCCTCCCATTCTCTGAGCGTGACCTTCGCTAGCGGGGCCGAAGCCGATCGCGCAAATCGAAAGGCTTTCAGGCGTTCATCATTGCCAAATTCGTAATCGTCCTGATCGACGCGATCGAGCAAATATTTGATAATTGTGGGTACGATACTGCTCCAGGTACATTGGTATTCGGCAACCAGGCCCCAGAACTCGCCCGCACTGAAACGTTGTGGCATAACGACACTACTACCACTGTAAAGCGGTGCGGATACGGTCACCATCGCACCATTGATGTGATAAACCGGTAACACGCAAAGCGCCCGATCGTCTGCAGTCAAACCGTGGCCTTCGGCGACATTACGCCCGCCGCTGGTAACCGCGCGGTGGCTGATTACAGCTCCCTTGGGCAGGCCGGTTGAACCGGAGGTGTATAACAATAAGGCAGGGTCTTCTTCAGCAGGGTTGTCGATCAGTTCGCAAGGAGTGCCATGTTCAGGCCAGGCCGGACCGGTCTCTTCATCGGTTTCAATCACCAGAACCTCACGGTCGATTGCTGTCAGCAGTTCGTCGAGCATTTGGCGATAACCCGGCGAGACGAAAACCACTTCGGCATCCGAGTGACCGAGTACGTGTATCAGCTGAACATTTCCTGCGACTGCGTTTAGCGGCACAATCACTCGATTATTGGCCATTACGCCCAGAAATAACTGCACCGTCCAGAATCCGTTGTTGAGCAGGAAGGCGGCTTTGGTGCCTTTAGTCAACCCCAGCTCCGACAGGTGCTGGCCGATATTATCTACCGAAGTTTTGAGTTGAGCGAAGCTCAGCTCGAGATTCGATTCGGGTGTGATTAGAAAGGTTTTATCGGGCGAGGCTGCCGCATGGCGCTCAATACTGGCTCGAACTGTATCCATGTTTATTCCTTACCGTAACGTTCGAAGTAGGCACCGAATAAATCTTCCTCGGTAGGTTTATCTTCAGCGATAGTGGTTACCAGATTGGTAATATTAATGAAATGTCGATAATTCAGGTTTTCGCTGATGCTGTTACCACCCCAGGTACCGCAGCCCATGCTCAGAGTGAAGTTCAGTGCATTATTAAAACTACCGCCGTTACCGAAGGTATGCGCCTGATTAACCAGTACGCGGACCACGTCAATGTTTTCCGCTATTTGAGTCGGATGGTCAGGATTGCTGGTGTGGATGCCACAGGAATGTCCGCGTCCCTGGACATTGAGTATGTCTCGCACCAGCGTCTCTGCATGATCGAAGTCTCTCGCGCGATAGACGGTTAATACCAGCGATAGTTTTTCGTCGGTGAATAAAGAGTCAGGGTCAAAATCTTCTTCGACAAGAAAAAATTTAGCAGCTTCGGAGCTTTTGCCAAGGCCGATACCTCTGGCGAAAATATCCGCATCTTTGGCAATTAATTCTCGATTGAGATTGCCATTGATCCATAGCTTTTGTTGAATAGCGGTTTTTTCGTCGCTACTACAGCGATAGGCACCTGCCGATTGCAGTGCTGAGATTGCTTCCTCATAAACATCATCGAGAATGATAAGAGAATTTTCCGAAGAGCAGGAGGTCGAGTTGTCAAAAGTTTTGGAAGCGCTAATTTTCTCGGCGGCATCTTTTAAATCAGCACTTGAGTCGATGATTACCGGTACATTGCCGGCTCCGACACCAATTGCCGGAGTACCGCTGCTGTAAGCCGAACGAACATTGTTTTGCGACCCGGTGGCGATGATTAAATCAGCCTGTTGCATCAATAATTTGGTCAGGTTGCGCGATACAGGCTCTGGGAGTATCTGTACCAGGTCCTGCGGCGCGCCAACTTTGGCTAAAGCCGAGCGCATTAATTCAACAGTGGCATTGGTACTACTCCAGCCAGCGGGCGAGGGTGCGATGATAATGGCATTCGCGCCTTTTAAAGCCATCATTGATTTGTTTACCGGGGTGGCAGCAGGATTGGTAGAAGGTGTGATCGCGGCTACCACGCCAACCGGCTTGCCGTATTGCACCAGCCCGCGGCCTCGATCCTCGTTGATAATGCCGACGGTCTTAACTCGCATCAAATCGCGCAAGGTACCAAAGGTTTTGCGCTGATTTTTAATGATCTTATCTTTGACATTGCCGATGCCGGTATCTTCGACGGCCATTTCCGCCAGACGCCGGGCATTTTCGGGTTTGTATAATGACCAGGCTACCGCAGTCACGATTTCATCGATACGAGACTGATCGCACTGAGAAATTTCGGCCATGGCGCTATGCCCCTGTTCGATTAAGCGGTCGATACTTTGAATCTCTTCGCTGCTTGCGCCATTGACGTTACTGGATGCTGACTTCGCCACGATTGCCGTCTCTTAAATCAAGAAAGCCGCAAGTTTACAGGTTGAGCATGGCTTTTCAAATTGGGTTTATTATTTGTTTGTCGTTGCCGTTTGGGCGCTGCTAAGATGCCGCACTTTGACCGGAGATGATCTGCTTGTTTGCTGATTACGAATTATGGCTCATCGCCTGGTGTTTCTTTGCGCTGAGTTGCGGGGGTTTCATCAAAGGTGCGCTTGGCGTCGGTACGCCGTTATTGACAGTGCCAATGATGGCGCTGGTCCTGCCACCGCAGATGGCGATCGCGATCATGGCAATTCCTGTGGTTATCGCCAACCTCTGGCAATTCTCTCAGGCTGAACGTAGTAGCGCGGTAGTGCGTCGATTTTGGCCAACATTCGTTGGCATACTCTTCGGTACCTGGGTCGGGGTGAAGATATTATCGGTCATCGATGAACAAACTTTGCTAATTACCGTCGGTATTGCGGTTATTGCTTTTGCTTTGCTGCAGGGCTCCAGCTACCGGTTTTATCTGAGCGAATCGATGATTAAACCCGGTGGTAGCCTTTTCGGTTTGTCGAGTGGCCTGATCGGCGGTATATCGTCATTTTTTGGGCCGATGCTAATGGTCTATCTGATATCGATTCGCGGTTTGGACAAGAGACAGTTTGTCAGCGCCATCAGCTTTCTCTATGTCAGTGCGGTAGTACCCTGGACTATAAACCTTTACCTGTTTGGGATTCTCGACGAGGAAATGTTAATTTACTCAACCCTGGCGGCGATACCGGTTACCCTGGGCATGGTACTGGGCCAAAGGATTCGTGGGCATATCAGTGACGAAAAATTCAAAATGCTGATTATTGGGATTCTTGTGGTTTCGGGGGCTTCCATGTTGTGGCGCGCCTTCCAGTAATGCCCGGTCTTGAGTCGGCTAGACAGTTTTGTATCGCTGGTATACCATCTGGTCGCTAATTATAAAAAAAAATAGCTAATATAAAGATACTAAACTGCAGAGGAG
>Ga0224506_10001349_pt1 | contig 17728 bp, 15 predicted proteins | sample SF_Jan12_sed_USG_2_FD_169108 | JGI IMG/M metagenome (GOLD analysis project Ga0224506, IMG submission 169108) | Sediment microbial communities from San Francisco Bay, California, United States - SF_Jan12_sed_USGS_8_1 | ecosystem: Environmental > Aquatic > Marine > Sediment | place: USA... | reverse complement strand
ACCATGACGAGCAATGACAGTTGTTTCAATAGCTTTTTCATTTTTTACCCTACCTCCTTGATAATTATCAATGCTTCAATCTTTAACATAAAGGATGAATGCTGTCAATTTCACCTTTATCAGCTTTATCAAGGCTTTATCCGGATTTTATAGATTCCTCTTTACGAAATCTTCTTCTATCTTTTTAGCAGCTTTTCTCTCGACAATGTCATCAGATGAAAGTATTTCCTTTTTGGGCTTTCTCCAAATTCTTCACAATTTTCCGTAATTTCCACCCACTGACAGTCTGAGATGAGAGTACCACAGTGAAGATAGGAGGGTCAATGATCACAAAATCGCAACAATTCGCCAAACACAGTCCCGCACTCAGCATCGGGAATATGGGAAGTGACTCTGGCGATAAACTCCAGATGATCCATTCGTTCCTTCTTAGCTCGATATTTCCCGTACTCGCAGGAGATTTTGCCTCCCTTCTCGTCAAAAGAGAGCCGTTCGAGAGAAAGCGGGAGCCTGATCATGTATTTACCGACTCTTTCTGTCCTCTTCTTCGTCTCAGTTCTGACTTGGCTGTGGACGTTGAAACCTGCGTGGCGTCAGAGGAGGATCTTCTGGACAATGGGAAGGCCGATGAGCTTTTTCCCAAGAAGCAGCATTCTTTACTTTAGTTCTTTTGGTTTTAATTCTTCAATGATCCTGGCATCAACCCAGTAGATATCTTCCCTGTTGCAGAAAAAAAGGTATTTGCCGTCCGCTGAAATCGTCGCCAACATTTTCCCGCCCGGAAGGTTCAATCTGGAACCTAAATCAAAAGCCTGGCTCCAACTCCCATCCCTCATTAGTAAGGACCCTGGAGAACAGGAAAATCATCCTGTTCTAAACCTGTTACAAGAAGTTCCCATTTTCCTGTTTCGCTGTTCTTATTGAGCTCATAGAGCTTCTCTTGATCCACGACAAAGAGATCATACCGTACAACACCTCTCTTTGGTTTAATCGAGGCCAGGGGAAGATAGAGCCTTTGAAGGATGTGGCCTTTCAGGTCAAGGATGATCATTTCCGTCTTGCTTCCTTTTCTCTTATAGGTCGTGGCGTAGATTTTATCTTCTGAAACACAGTATTGGTGTAAAAGGGGCTGGTCTGGAACCTTTTCAACATCCTGGCTTTTGTCAATTGTACGGATATGATTTCCCTCGACATCAAAGACTTCAAAATGGAAGCCCTTTTGCGTATCCGCAATTAAAATCAAGTCTTTATAGGTAAAAGCATCTGTCCTGTAGTGTATAGGCGCACCCGTTTGCCAGACAAATGGTCCCTCATAAAGCTCTTTTATTCTTTTAAATCGGGAGTCAAGAAGATAAACGTGCCGTTTAGCCAAACCGTGGTCAGCCGTTATCCGCAAGAAATGTTCCTTGATCGGAAAAAGAAGCATTTCGGAATTGAGGTCGAAATCGCTGAATTCCGCGTACTCCTTGACCTTTAAGACCTCTCCCTTCTTTGAAAACCATACGGTCTTTGTGAAATCCGTGCAGGCCAGAGCCTCCGGCTGCACATAGACAAAAGGAAGATATTTGAAGTCGTGGGGACCGTCTCCCTTTTGGCCTATTTGCAATTTCAGGGCGAAGGGAGAAATCGAGTAGATATGCAGGGAATAGTCGGCTTCATCAAAGATAAAAAGGTCATTTCCGTCAACCGCAATTTGGTGTGGCTTTTGCACATCAAGCAAAATAAATATTTCCTGTGCTGATAAATTCCCCGTGATTGACAATGCCAATAATAAAAACGCCCACTTTTTCACTTCAGTCCTCCTGTTCATTATTTATTCGAATTCTCCCAAGGAGCAAATTTAAATACAACCTATTTTAGAATATAAATATTACCTTTCGTCAAGCCGGAGGGAGTTTTGTATCTGTCAGGACGCCCAACATCGTTTTGACATTCGTCAATCCATGACCCGAATTATAAGTATTTCCTTTTTGGACTTGCTCCCGATACCTTCCGATTTTCCCTAATTTCCATCTGCTGATATCCGAGAACAAAAATAACACACCCAAAACGACAAAGTCCACGGCTGGAACAGTGAAAACATATCGACCGAAACCTCCAAACCAAACGCTGGAAGGAACCATCCGGGGCTGCGCCTCCTTCTGTAACCAAACAGTGAATGTGGGGATGAAAATTGATGCGCTCTCCGAAGGTCTGGATCACAGCCAGCATTCCCGGCATGAGCTCAATGGCCTGTGGCTGTGTGCAAGGTTTTCACAAGTGTACGCTCCGAAGAGAGGCAGAGATAACTGAGGAGTTTTCGCTTGTTTTTTTAATTTATACGTTTATAAAAAACACTTGAAATACCTAAATATTCTAGGTATAATACATAGATAATTTAGGTATCGGAGTTAAAAAATGGTGTCGAAAAACTTGATGGCTGCCTCAACAAAACCGATGATCCTGGCCATTCTTGCCAACCGAGAGATCTATGGGTATCAGATTATCCAGAGCGTCATAGAAATTTCCGGGGGCACCCTGGAATGGTCCGAAGGGATGCTCTACCCTGTCCTTCACCGGCTGGAAAAGGAAAACTTTATCCAGTCCCAGTGGAAGATGTCCGAAAATGGACGGCGGCGAAAATATTACAGGCTGACTGAATCAGGAAAAAAAGAATTGGAGAATGAAAGAAAGCAATGGTTGAGTGTCCACAAAGTGCTTTCCAGGCTGTGGGATCCTCTCCCTGCGTTCGATTGAAAGAAAAAGAGGAAAAAATAGGAGCATCCAATGTTTGACCTCGAAAAAGCAATAAAAGACTGGCGGAAAGCCTTGAATAAAAATGAAGCTCTGGAAGATGGTTACAAGGAAGAACTGGAGTGCCATCTCAGAGATAAAATCGACTATCTGATAGGGCTTGGCTCCTCTGAAGAAAAGGCTTTTGAAGAAGCCGCAAGAAAAATCGGAGGAGCGGATAGCCTCGGCGCTGAATATTTCAAAACTGATACCCGGGGTGCAAGCGGGCATCCACCCTGGAAAAAGAGCCGCTGGCTGCCCCCCCTTTTTTCTAATTATTTTAAAATCGGCCTCAGGAAAATCAAGCGACAGACACTCTATTCCATCATCAATATTGCAGGACTGGCTTTAGGACTTGCCTGCTGTGCAGTGATCATCCTCTATGTTACCAACGAACTCTCTTATGACACTTTTCATAAAGATGCAGACCGGGTTTACCGGGTGGCCGTTCACAGGATCACTTTGGTCGGGGAATTCTGGGATTCGACAACGCCCGGGCCATTAGGGCCAGAGCTCGTAAGAAGTTATCCGCAGGTGGAGCAAGCCGTAAGGATTGTCCCCCCTTTTGAAAATGCAAGCCATGTCCTGGTCGTACAAAATGAAAAACGTTTTTTCGAAAACCGTGTCTTTTTTGTGGATAAAGAAATCTTCGAGCTATTCCACATACCATTTCTAAAGGGCAATCCTCAGACAGCCCTTACGAATCCATACACCGTGGTTATAACCGAAGGAATGGCAGTAAAGTATTTCGGAGAAGAAGCATCCTTGGGAAAAACACTTCAAATAGAGATCGACTATGATACCGGTTCTGTGGAGATCCGGGATTTCGAGGTGACAGGCGTGGTCAAAAATTCACCTTCCAACACTCATTTCAAATATGACATGCTTCTGTCAATGCCCACTGTAGTCAGTAACCTTCCTTCTTTTGAGGAAGACTGGCTCAATTACCATGCAAAATATACTTATGCGAAACTGGCACCCTATACAAATGTCGCGGATTTTGAAGAGCAAATCCAAAAGGTCGCCAAAAAGTGTGCTCAGATATATTCTGAACGATTTAACCGGAAACTTGATCTCTTCGAGTTCTTTCTCCAGCCTGTCACCAAAATCCATATGTATTCCCATAACCTTGGAGAAATGGAAACTCCCGGCAACTGGTACTATCTCTACATATATTCCATCATCGCTTTTCTGATCTTACTCATCGGATGCCTGAATTTTATAAACCTGTCCACGGCTCTCTCCACCACCCGGACTAAGGAGGTCGGCCTGCGCAAGGTCGTCGGAGCCCAGCGCCGCCAACTTATCTGGCAATTCCTGGGAGAATCATTTTTGATTACGATACTTGCTTTTATCATTGCACTTGGGCTGACATCCCTGTTGCTTTTCCCTTTCAACCAGATGGCAGGCACGGAATTATCTTTGGCGGGTCTGAGGCAGCCCGTCGTGCTTCTTTCTTTATTAGGATTGCTTTTCATTGTCAGCATCGGATCAGGAGTCTACCCCGCCTTGATCCTGACTGCCTTCAATCCCGTCTCTGTAATTCAGGGTAAAGTAGCTCCAACTTCCCGCGGAGCCATAGTGCAGAAATTTCTTGTTGTGGGACAGTTTGCCGTTTCCATTTTTCTTGTCATCTGCACTCTTACTGTTTTTAAACAATTGAATTTCATGAAAGGGCGTGCCTTGGGTTTTAATCTTGAGCAAAAGCTTATTCTTCGTGTCAAAAGCAATTTGAATCATTTAAGAAGAGATTACGAAGCCATTAAAAAAGACTTTCTTCAGAACCCTTCAATCACTGGAGCCACTGTCTCCTCTTCTGTTCCAGGCGACAGAACGAATAGCGGTTATTATTTGACATCGCGACCTGGAGATTTAACAAACGCGCCACGGCTTAAAGTCATAACAGCCGATTATGATTTTATTCCCGAATACGGAATCAAGATGGTTGCCGGAAGGCCCTTCCAACAGGATGTTGGAAATGACGAAAACGAAGCATATATGATCAACCTGGCCGGAGTCAAAGAACTGGGTTTCTCCTCTCCCGAAGAGGCCCTCGGCAAGAGTTTTATGGCTCACTATCACGGGATGACAAAAAGAATAATCGGCGTCACCGACAATTTTCACTACAGGGGAATGAAGGAAATCGTCGAACCGCTGCTCTTGGATATAGAACCTTCTCTCCTGAACACGATCACTCTATCTGTCCGCGCTGAGAATATCAACGAACTGATGCGATTTATACGGACTAAATGGGATGAACATTTTCCCGGCGTTCCGTTTGAGTATTCCTTTCTGGATGAAAACTTTGACCGGGAATACCGGTATGAGGAGCAGATGGGCAGGATGCTGGGGATCATCACGACCCTGGGTTTCATAATTGCCTGTCTCGGCCTTTTTGGCCTGGCTGCTTTTGTCGCCCGAAACCGGACAAAAGAGATCGGAATCCGAAAAGTTCTTGGCGCTTCAACGGCGAATATCGTCGCCATGTTGTCAAAAAAGTTTATCCTGCTTGTTCTGATCTCGGTCATCATCGCTTCCCCTCTTGCCTGGTATTCCATGAACACCTGGCTGCAGGACTTTGCCTACCGTATCCACATGAACCTGTTCGTGTTCTTTGTGTGCGCTGCCGGAGCTTTGGCGATAGCCCTGGCTACAGTCTGTATTCAGGGAATTCGGGCCGCTGTGGCTAATCCCGCAAATTCACTGCGTAATGAATAACAATTTACTCTCATTTTTTACCTTTTAGACCTCAGAATCTCACTGAGTTGCTGTTGTTGGATAAACTCAACAATTTCTTATCGAATCAAAATTCGCACTGATTTCTTTGTAGAAATGTTATGGACCTTCTTTTAAAATGTACTCATGTCAAAAGTAACAACGGGCATCAATAATGGAGAGGAGGAATCCGTGAATAAGAAAAAACTATGTGTGGCTTTAGCTGTCATAATGATTCTATTGATTTCAGTATCAGGAAGGGCCCAGGATCGAGAAACTCCGTATATCGGTGTGAATCTCAGCCTGTTCAATTCCATTATCATTGACAACTTCACTCGCCATGTCAACGGTATGCTGAATGAAAGAAATACTTTCGAGGATGATTACAAGGGGCAGTTCGGAGGGGTTTATTTTGGATATAAGCTGATAGATAAAAAAAGGACTTTCATCCATCTTCAGGCACATGTGAATCTTTACAATAAAGAGTTCAGTACTGAAACGCCAAACAGCACTCTGACCCGAAAACTGAACTACAGCTTCGGGATTGACCTCCAACCCGGTTTTTATGTCCAATCCGGATTTCTCTGTTATCTCAATTTCTCGGTCGAATCAGGAAAATTCAAGTTCTCAAAAACGGGCACGTCTACGACCTATGACATGGAGCCTTCTGTTTTCGGTTATGGTTTTGGTGCGGGGATAGGCTATCAGGTCGCTTCTTCGGTCTGTCTTAAGCTGCAGTATCAGCACAATCAATACTGCACCACTGAAATCGCATCCACTCTAGCAGGGATTGACGCAATAATCGATTATGCAGAATTCTCTCCCAGATACGATATTTTTATGCTGTCCCTTCAATACAATTTTCGTTAGAACGAGCTAAAAATTATAACCCAATTTTACAAAAATACTTCTGGATGGCACGGAATAAAGCACCTCTCTTCCCGCATCATAACCATCCCTATCTAAGAGATTTACAGCCCTTATTGTCAGGTCCAGGCCTTTCATTATTTCGGGAAAGTACAGGGCAAAATCGGCGGTGACATATCCCGGGGCACTGAGGGTGGGGTCATTGAGGACCTGGTACGGACTTCCAGGCTCATTGAACTCTGTATAAGGTAAGAGGCTCTCTCCCGTATACCGGGTTTGGAGGGTAAAGAATGCCTTATCCTTCAAGTTATAGCGGATTCCGATCGCTCCTAACTTTTCAGCTGTATAATTCAACCTGTTATCAGTATCCACATCTTTGGCTTCCCTGTAAGTTCCGCTCGCAAATACGGTGAAATTGTCAAAGGGCAGGACCTTCAGCGTTAACTCAATCCCTCTTGTCTTCCAATGACCGAAATTATCCTGCTGGCTATAATCCGTGGTTCCGTCGGGTCTTTGCGATAGAGGAAATTCATCTTCAGAAATCAACGGGTCTGACCTATCCCTTTGTGTATAAGCGATCACGTCTCTCATTTCCACATCAAATAAACTGGCTGTTATCTCTCCGAGCTCTTTGAGTTTATACCCGAATTGGATCTCCATTGTCTTGTTCTTCTCAGGCTTCAGGGTGGGATTTCCGTAGTATGCATTTTCCCTGAAGTAATATAGCTCATGGATGGACGGGGCCTTAAATGCTGTTCCGTAGAGGAATTTTACGAAGATATTTTTTTGAGGGGTTAAAACCAGGGCGATACGAGGACTATCGACATTTTTATAGGTTGAATGAACATCATGACGAAGGCAGGCATTTATTCTGGCCCAGGATAAAGGAGCATAGTCCCCTTGCAGATAGAGGGCCCATAAGTTCGTCTTGAACTCCGGAGTATCCAGCCCGGCCACTGCCCAGACCTCAGGGTAATACCATCTGGTGATGTCTCTTGTTTCATAGTCAAATCCCCCTACGAAAGTGAGGTTTTCGGAAACAGAATAATTTACCTGGCTCTTGAACCCGAAAACATCATCCCCACCCTTCATATGCCGGATATAGTGACCTTCAAGGGGAGGACTTCCGGGATCTGTAATCACGCCGTTGTAGGGATTATCCTCATATTGAGCCCCCTTGCCCCAGCCATAATGATCATAATATCCGGAAAGCTTTAATTGGATATCCTGATTGAGTTTGTGCTCCCAGCCCAACACTAGAAATTTCTTATCCATGACAAATCGTGTATAATCCGCTCCCACTGCGAATGTGGAGATGGCCTGGTAGGAATCAGCCGAACTGAGACCCCCGGCTAGAAAAAAATCTCCCATGCTGAGTTTCAGATAGATATTGCTGTTTGTCCTTTCATTGGAATTCAGGATGACATCACTGTCCGCCACGTCTGACCATTCGGACACTTTCCTGGGGATATCATCGGTGTAATAGGAGGAAAAAAAGGAGAGGCTTGCGTTGCTCCCGATTCTCTGAATGATGGAGCCATTGGCATTGTAGGTATCAAAGGAACCTCCGGTAAAGGATGCAGAGATGCCTTCCCCTTTTTCAGGAGACTTTGTGATTATATTGATCATTCCAAGGCAGGCATTCGCCCCCCACAGGGCGGATGAGGGGCCTCTTATAATCTCAATCCTTTCTACAGCATCAAGTGAAATCCAGGCCGTAGATATGTGGTTCCGATAAAATTGCCTCCATGACATGTCCTGCCCATCGAGCAGCACCTGAAAATATTTACCCATAGAGAGTGCCTCATTAATTCCTCTGAGACCAAAATCCATCTGGCCCTGTCCGGGATTATTGACATCCATACCGACAATATCCCGCAGCACCTCGACGAAGCTGTGGTATCCCATCTTCTTCAGCTCATCGGCGGTAATTACGGTTATGTTTGCGGGCGCTTCGTTCGCCGTTTGTTCAATCTTTGAAGGGGTTACGACTTTTTCATTCCAGATGTGCTCCATTTCCACATCCGAAGGATCATCCTGTTGCTCCGGATACAAACTGGTTACGGCAAACAGGATGATAACCAGGATGAATACTGATTTGAAAAAATGATTCATGACTCCTCCTTTCCTCATTAGCTTAATACTGTTTTTTTCCATAATATGCAATCAAAGATTGTACCGGGCGGGATTATACATTCCTTTCCGGCCAAAAACATCTAAAAAGAAGACTGATGATTAGCGACCCATGGGCCAGATAAAACGTTTGACAAGACTCCAGACAAAATTGAGAAAGAAAAGGATGAAGCCAGCCGTCACGGCCCAGAAAAAGAGAATGACCGGTCTTGTGGTGCTGTCCTCCGGATTCTTGAACTCGGCCAGATCATTCCGGAAGCGGCCGAAGATCTCTTTGCACCAGAGCACGCCGATAATGAGGATGGCTATCCTTATAAGATCACCGAAACCGATAAACATTCTTCCCATCGGATGTATCCTTTGCGGCCTTTTTTTAATATTACGTTTATCACAACACTCAAACCTGAGTCAAAAAGAAAACATGGCCGGCCGCTGACATATTAAAAAGCAAATATCATAAGTAAAATAGAGAGACAAGCCAGAAGAAAAGATATTATTTCACTCTGAAGACGTCTTCAGCTAAGGGGCAGTTCAGGTCCTTTCGACTATTTCTTGATGATGGTTGCCCTGATCATCACGTCCCGGTCACCGATGTTTGCGACTTCCTCGATTCTTTCCCATTGGGAGCGGGAATCGGTCTTCCACCAGCTCCGCCCATCAGGATTTGAATGATCCACACCGATAAACTGGGCGTTCTCCCCATGATCTCCGGGCGGGGTGAGCCATTCCATAGCCACACAAAAGTCACCACTGGTGATAATGATATTCTGGTCTGAAAGGTCAACTTCAACCCATTTGTTCCCGAAAAGGGCTGACGCAGTCACCTCAGAAGCCAAAAGATCCTGACTTTCATCTGGGCCGTTGGAGACCGTGGCGCCGAATACCCTCACTCGAAATTCAGTGGTGGGAATACCGTTAATCCCTAACAAAAATCGCACTTTAGCCAAAACTGCCGGATAGAACGTCGGCGTGAACACTGCGGCGAGCTGACCGCCGGTTGCGTTGGTCCATGGCGAATGTTGACTTTCAGGTAAGCCGTCATCATAGAAAATCTCTTCTCCTTCCATCTTCACTGCATCGGCCGGCTTAACTGCCTCTGCAGAATTCTGAGAAGACCCTCCGCAGCCCGATAAGGCGAATATCAGGACGATGATTCCCAGTCCTGCAGGAATCCTCTTACTGGCAATGCTCCAGAATGAATTTCTGTCCATAACTCATCTCCCATGTTAACCATCTATTGTCAGGTGACGATTTGCAGCCCCTTGTTTTTATTCAAATCGCCAGAAAATTCTATCTCGTTTCAGACTCAATGACACTCAGTTCAATCAGCAGGCAGCGTGATCCGGCAAAGGGCGCCAGGGCCTTCTCTGTCAAGGAAGGCGATAGCACCTGCGTTGGCCTCCACCGCCCATTGGGCAATAGCCAGGCCGAGCCCCACACCGCCTTCCTTCCTGGAGCGGGCTCCATTGACCCGGTAGAAGCGCTCGAACACCTTGGTGCGTTCGGATTCAGGAATCCCCGGGCCGTCGTCGATGATATCGATGATCGCCTTTCCGTCTTCTGTCTTTGCTGTATGGACCTCGACATGCCCTCCCTTCGGGGTGTAGACGATGGCATTGTGGAGGACATTGGAAACCGCCTGCCGGAGAGTGGAATTGTCCGCAGTCACTCTGACTGAAGATTGGAAGGATGTGGATAGGACCTGATTCTTCTCCTCGGATAAGACACGCAGCTCCTCGACGACCTCGCCGACCAAAACGCTGAGATCCAGGGGGTGAGGAGCCAGATTGACCTTCCCGGCATCACCCCGGGCCAGGGTCAGTAGGTTGTCCACGAGATGAGTGAGGCGTTCCGTCTCCTCCAGCATGCTGCCAATGGCTTCCTGGCAGGATTTTCTGTCCATAGGCCCTTGCAGAGCGACCTCTCCCACGCTGCGGATGGATGTCAGGGGAGTGCGCAGCTCATGCGAGGCATCGGATGTGAAGCGGCGCAAATGTTTAAATGAGCTGTCGAGACGGGCCAAGGTATCGTTGAAGATAGAGGCAAGGCGGCCGATTTCATCGCCCGGATTCTGCACAGGCAGGCGCTCCGAAAGGCTCTCCGCATTGATTTCCCCTGCTTTTCTGGTGATAGCCTTGACAGGTGAGAGTGCGCGTCCGGCCAGAAAATAGCCGCCCAGGACGGCCAGTATGAGCGCGAAGGGAATCCCGGCCATCAGGATAACAGCCAGGCCCTGGATGTTTTCTATCGTAGAAGTGACGTCCTGAGCGAAGATTATCTCAAAGCCGAATACTGGCTCCTTCCCTTTCTTCAGCCAGTAAAGAGTGTCCTCAGGGGACTGCCATGAGCCAGACACGTCAGTGCGTTCGTCTTTCGGTGTTCCTGACCACAGTTTCTCCTGCCACGCCAATGTTTGGTAGACCACCCTGCCTTCCCGAGCGAGCTGGAACAAACTCTCTTGTCCGAGATGGTAGATGTCTGATATGTCTCCGCCCGAATTCCTGACGACGGTCTCAACAGTCGTATAGCTGCTCTCCAATCTGCCTCTCTCTATGGACTCCAATCGATTCCGGATGAAGAAATAGGTGCCGAGGGATAGAATGCAGAGAATAACCATCAGGACGACTGTGTACCAGATGGTGAGCCGCAGACGGATGCTTAAGTTTCCCAGGATCATATGTCTTTCTCCTTGAGGACGAAACCGACGCCGCGGATCGTCTTCAACAGCTTCTTCTTGAAGGGCGCATCCACCTTCTGGCGCAGCCTGGCGATGTGAACATCGATCACGTTATCCAGAGGCGTTGCCCTGGATGTCACCTTCCAGACATCTCGGGCCAGCATTTCCCGCGAGACGATATGACCCTGGTGGCGAAGCATGTATTCGAGCAGTTCGAATTCTTTCGCTGTCAAATCTATCTCCTGTTTTCCCCGCCTGACCTTCCTGGTAACACAGTCGATCTCAAGGTCGGAGAGCCTGAGTATCAAGGCCTGCTCGGGCCTGCCTCGCCTGGTCAGAGCCCGGATCCGGGCCAGAAGCTCTGAAAAGGCAAAAGGCTTGACCACGTAGTCGTCTGCGCCTGTGTCCAGCCCCAAGACCCGGTCTTCGACAGCATCCCTGGCCGTGAGGATCAGCACCGGTGTCTGGCATTTCTGCTTGCGAAGAGCGGCCAGGATAGCGAGTCCGCTTCGTCCGGGAAGCAAGAGGTCGAGAAGGATAAGGTCAAAGGCCCGGGTGGTAGCCAGAAAATACCCCTCTTCGCCGGTCGAGGCCACGGTCACCTGATAGTTCTCTGACTCCAATCCTTTATGGATCGCCTGGGCGACCTTGGGCTCGTCTTCAATCACCAGGATATGCAAGATTTCTCTCCATACTGGTCTGCGATAATTTCATCGCCTACAATATCACAATCAGCGTCTTCATCCAATGATGGGCCTTTGCCCTCCATGGCTGAATAGAATCCTTAAATCCATTGGCCCTGTGATAAGGCTGCCAGATATTACGAGATATTGACATTTTCATTTTCATCTCATTATTTTCGTTTTATGCTCAAGGAAAAACCTTCGGCGCTTATCTCGTGAAACGTCGTTTCGAGACCGGGGTTATTCCGAATGGCCTCCAGGAACTCCTGCATGTCCCGCGCATAATTGGTGACGTTATGGGCGACTATCGCGCCTCCTGGCCTGACTCTATCCTTGAGCAGGTCTAGAAATCTAATATAGTCTTCCTTGTTTGCATCGATAAAGATAAAATCAAATTCCCCCTCGATCTTCGGTATCTCCTCAAAGGCGTCGTTGATCCTGGAATCGACCACATCTTCCAATCCGGCTTTCTCGAAATTTCGGCGGGCTTCCTCGCCGCTCGCTCTGTCATACTCGATAGTGACCACCCGGCCTCCGGTCTTGCGAAAAGCCAGGCCGAGCCAGAGTGTGGAATACCCGTTAAATGTCCCGATCTCCAGCCCGCGCCTGTAGCCGTTCTTAAGGATGAGGTCGTAAAGGAAGCGGCCGTCCCGGCAGGGAATATTCATCTCCCCATGTTCATACGTCAGATCCTTCATCATCAGCATGGGAAGCACCCTCGCGTCTTCTATACCATCGAAAGCGTCGGAGAACACGTCGCCCGCGTCGGGAAAGGCAAACTGCTTATCTTCGATGGGAACGTTGTGCTCTACTGTGTCAAAGGCAAAATAGCTTTCCCCGCCTTTCCGGCTGGTGGCGATGCGGAAGGGAAATTGAACCCCGTCCACTTCCCGGTAGTCGCGCAATTCCCAGGCATAGCTGATCCAACTCAACAGGCCGGTCTCGACATCAAAATACAAAATCTTCTCAGTCTTATTTTTAACCGCGTATACCGGCCGTCCGGATAACACTTCTTCCGTCTTCAGAATCATTCCAGGGAAGTAATCCCGTATGCGCAGAGGACCCTGCGGGTTCAGAACATAGCCAAGCCAGGACCGGCTCATCCGGCCATCCCGTTCGATACGGTCGGGGTTTAGCTTCCAGCCCATCCTGCCGTCGAACCCGTTTTGTTCGGTTCCCTTTGAGACTTCCAGAGTCATTACCCACTTGTCAGGAACCTCAGCCAAAGCCTTCAGAGGATGAGTCTGCACTGGGGGATCTGCCCACGACAGGTCATCGACAAGCCGTCCCGTACAGACCCGGGTCTTCAGTTTCTCGATGGCGGCACGCCCGCCCAGGGCCTGGATGTATCTCTCCAGAACCCAATCCAGGGTAGGCAAGGCCTCGAACGCAGCTGCGATTTTTTCACCCACGACTACATCCAATCGAGGCCACTCATCTGGATATTTTTCGAAATCCAGATTAAACCGGATCTCTGCCCGGCCGTGTTTTTGTTCAAGCACGACCCGGTCGATAATTTCGTTCCCATTTCGGAGGATCACAGGCTTGCCTATCAATTCGCTCGAACCGAGAACGGAAACCGCGCATTGACCGAGGCTGATCTCACGGTCAACACGACACAGCACAGCATCGCTGGGTGTGCCGGAAAGCCGAACCCGGTGCATATTGAGGCGGCTGTTCGATCCAATGCCAGCGAACCAGGCCACACGCAGGGATCCGTTCGAACCCAGGGAGTTTCCGTCATCATCATTGGCCACGAATTGAAAAGCCAGCTCCATCCCGGGACTTGGCTCAAGGCCAAGGTTTTCCCAGGGAAGGAGGGCTTCAACAGCATAACCTCCCTTGAACACCCGACTGCCGGACTGGGCAGTCAGTTCCGATGTCTTATATTGCGGGTGCCGCCAATCATAAATCCTCTGACGAGTCTTCTTGTATTGGGGGTCCGCGCCTGAGGCGATGACCACCTGGTACCAATTCATCGAGCCCAAATGCTCTGAAACAAAGAGCTCCACACAGTCTGTCCGCCACAGGCGGGAAAGGTCCTCGTGCTCTACGGCGATATCATCGCGCACGACTGCCAGCACATAAAGGCCCTGACCGTCCCAGGCAAGCCGGAATTTCACGTCAAAATCGTCTGCGGGTAAAATCTGGCCGTCCGGATCGGCCAAAATCTCGACGCAGAATCCCTGTCTCCCCCAGTCGCTGTCAGAACCGTCCACAATAAGCCCCTCGATTCTGGGAATCTGGAAGACTTCAGGACCAGAATCCGCAAAGCCTGGCGAAAAGCCAAGACAAAGAGATGTCACCAGCAGCAGATAAAAGCTGAATCGGTTTCTCATTTCGCACTCCTTTGTCATGATATTGCGCTCTTTTTTTGAGTCTCAATTTCATTATTCGGGACAATTCTCTGATTTTCAACTTAATCATTCCTTAAGAAATCGTAAGAAATCAGGATTCTTCTCATAAAGAAAACCGTACTGTTCTGACCCTCAAATGCTAATAAAATATGGAATCTGTTAAAGCGCCGGTTCCGCACTTCTCAATTGGTCGGATGTTTCCCTCACAATGTAATATATAAAAATGTCATTAAGAATGGGCTGTCAATCGAGATGATGATCCATATCCTCTTTTAAAAAGCTGATGCGGGGAATATTGGGTAAAAGGAATTTATTATGAAAAGTGTGATGGCTTATGTCATTTTAATTTTGTCATTTGTATCTGCTTCAGATAGACTTATAGCATGGACCATACACCCTATAACAGGAGAATAAAACAATGACTCACCACTGGCTGTTCCAGCAAATGGCTTATTTGAGCCTGGTCGTCTTGCTCCTGAGTGGATGCGCGATTCCCTTATTGGCGAGATCAACCCGCCCTGAAGAGCAAATAAAACAGGATGCTATGAAAATAGTCTATCACCCCATTGGTCTATTCCATACTGAATTAACGCCTCAAACGGGTGCTCCCCGGCAGGGAATCCTTCAGCCTGAAAATAAAGGGACTATTGAAGTGTATCCAGAATATCAGGAGGCACTGTGGAATCTAGGAAAATTTGAATACATTATCGTCATCTATCATATGCATCTTTCTAAAGGCTGGCATACTCCGGTTCGACCACCCGGGAGCTCACATGCTTTTGGACTGTTCGCCACAAGGTCTCCAAACCGTCCCAACTCTATCGGTTTGAGCGTAATAAAACTCGAAAAAATAGAAGGCAATATCCTCCATGTTAGCGGCATTGACGCTTTTGACAAAACGCCCGTTCTGGATATCAAACCCTGGCTCCCTTCCATTGACTGTCCTGGTTGGAAAACAAATCTGGATATCGAGGAGAAACTTGGATTGAAGATGAAAAAATAACCATTCGTATCTTTCTATATTTATATTCGTGAGAAATTGACACTGACGAGAGACTAAAACCAGGTCTTCTTTTTGTACTCTTTATACTCTCTGAATTTCTTCTCCAAATCCTTTTCTTCCAGTACCTTCCAGAAAAAAATAAAGGCAATCCAGACAGGAGAGGAAGCGAGTGTGATAAAGCTTCGGGTGAATACCGGAAAGCCGACGATCCAGATTATAAATCCCAAATACATAGGATTCCTTATCTTGGAGTAAATACCGCTGGTAACCAGCCTGCTCTTCCCCTCAAACCCCCTCATTTTTTGATGTGACAAGACAAACAGAAAAAATCCTATTAGGAAAAAGATGAGACCGAGATATCTGATCCAGACAGGGATATTCATTCTAATCGGGTCTTTAAAACACATCGAGAACCATGAAAACCAGAGGATACCCATGACTATTAATACCAAAGTCATGATTTTCTTATTCTCTGCCCAAGGGTGCTTCTTGTAAGCAAGCACATTAAACGCAGTGCGGATTGTGTAACCTATAAAACAGATTCCAGACCAGACAAAATACATGCTGTTATTATATATAATATTTATATTACTTAAATCAATTTCTGAGAGCGGTGTTAAGTCTTACAGAAGTGGCAACAAATTAGGCGGAATTGAAGACGAATATAATATAATGGGAATTCTCCCTCAGGCCTATTTTTATAAGGCTGCACTATGGGAAACGTCCCCAAATCTATTCATAACGCAGGGAATCCACGGGGTCAGCAAGGGCAGCTTTGAGGGACTGGTAGCTGATGGGCAGGGCCGCAATGATAAATGAAAGCACAAAAGCAAAAACGAATATAACTGGATTCAGACCGGTCCGGTAAGCAAAATTCTGCAACCATTTGTGCATCACGTACCAAGCGATGGGCCAGGCAATGATATTAGCCAGCAGAATCCACCTGGAAAACTCTCTGGAGAGAAGAAGCACGATGCTCGAGACAGGGGCTCCCAGGACCTTGCGGATGCCGATCTCTTTTGTCCGCTTCTCAGCAGTAAAAGAAGCGAGACCGAAAATCCCCAGGCAAGAGATGAAAATGGCAAGGAAAGCAAAATAGCTGAAGATTTTCCCCAGTCTTTGCTCGGCCTGGTATAGATTCCCGATTCCCTGGTCGATGAAACTGTATTCATAAGGGTAATCAGGCGCATAACTCTCTGATGTTTCTTTTATATATCTCATAGCATCCGGAATATTTTCAGGCGCGATTTTGATAAAGATATATCTCAGCCAGCGGGAATTACGTGGGTTGATGGTGAATACATGAGGCATAATCTCCCGGTGCAAGGGAACATGATGATAATTTTTCACGACGCCGATGATGGTTCCGTTATTTCCCCAGAATTTGAGCCTCTTTCCGACCGGCTCCTCCAAGCCCATGTATCTGGCAGCTTCTTCATTGATGACATAATTGTTTGTGTCAGCCAGAGAATCCCTGTTAAAACTGCGGCCGTCCACAAGCTCCATCTCAAACGTCTCGATATAGTCAAAATGAGAGATTGTGTATCTTACCATCGGCGTTAACTCCGGATCCTTCCCATCCCATTCCACGCCGCTGGTCTTGTAGTCTTCATTATAGGGAACCTCCTGGCCTGCTGTAACATACAAGATGTTCGGATTTTGAAGCAGCTTGTCTTTATAGCTGTTAAACCGATTCAGCAGGGTTGGGTTTATCTGGACTTTAATGATGTGATTCGTGTTAAAGCCCAAGGGTCTTTTCTGAATATAGTTCAATTGTTTGAAAACCACTGCAGTGCAGGTTATAAGCAATACGGAAATGGCAAACTGGCCGACCACCGTAACCATACGGAATGCTGAACGTCTGGATTTAAAATTCAAAGAAGCTTTAAGTGAGTCCACAGGCCTGCTGGAGGAGAGGAAAAGGGCTGGATAGATTCCTGAGATCAATCCCACCGCAAAGATCAGCCCGAACAGGAAGAGATACATCAAATGACCGTGCAGAATAGAAAACGTGAGTTGTTTGGACATCAGGTTGTTTATTAAAGGAAGGCCGATCTTAACCATGATGAGCGACAGCACCAGTCCCAGGGCAGCCAGGAAAATGGACTCTCCGAGGAACTGCTGAATGAGTTCAGACCGTTTGGCTCCCATGACCTTCCTCAACCCGACTTCTCTGGCTCGATTGGCTGAGGAGGCTGTCGCCAGATTCATATAATTGATGCAGGCGATGAGCAGGATAAAGAAAGCGATCACAGAAAAAATATAAACATATGTCCTGCGTCCAAAATTCAAATAGACCTGTGTCAGCGGCAATACGTCGGTTCTGAACCTCTCGGCATTCTGGTAGTTACTGTACTTTTGAATCGACCCAGCGATTTTTTCTCTAAAGTCAGGGAAAGAGACGTTCTTATCGAGAAGCACATAGGAAGGATCCCGCCAGTTCCAGTCGTTTTCCAGTCTGTTCGGTAAAGGCGCTATGAAATCCAACTGGATACTGGAATGGGAAGGAATATGAATAACA
>Ga0224506_10001348_pt1 | contig 17732 bp, 12 predicted proteins | sample SF_Jan12_sed_USG_2_FD_169108 | JGI IMG/M metagenome (GOLD analysis project Ga0224506, IMG submission 169108) | Sediment microbial communities from San Francisco Bay, California, United States - SF_Jan12_sed_USGS_8_1 | ecosystem: Environmental > Aquatic > Marine > Sediment | place: USA... | reverse complement strand
GAGAGCGAAGACAATACACCAGCATCAGCGCCACAACCAGCGGCAGAAAGTTCAGATGGCATTGCTTTTACTGTAGAGAACATCCCTGCGGTTGAAGAAAAGTCAGAAGCTGAAGTTGTTGAATCAACAACTGTAACTGCCAGTCAAAATACAGATTATGGTGCACTTGATTTTAATGTTTCAGATTCTGATGATACAGCTGATACTGAAGCTGAAGATATCAGTGTCTATGAAGAAGATGATGTGATTGATATTTCTGATTTGGCGGAAGATGCAGAAATTGATGTGATGGATGACAGTGCTTATGCTGTAGCTGAACCTGAGGGGATCAGTTTTGATACTGATGAAGTAGAAGAGATAGATTACACAAGTTCAGAGAGCGCTCTCGTTGATGAGTCAGATGAAGAGGAAATTAATTTTGCAGTATCAGAGCTAAATGATGACGCTGAAGATTTCGCGCCTTTTACTCAGGAAAGTGATTCAGTCAGTGATTTTGGTGAATTATTGCCTGCTGAACCGGAACCAGATTCAGAAGAAAATATTGAAATGACATTTACATCTTCGGTTATGTCAGAACCGGAACCTGAGGCAGAAGTTGAAACTACTCCGGCCTCTATTCCTGCCCCTGTTTCTGCTGAAATTCAAAGCGTTCAACCTGAAGTTACAAAGAGTTCTGTTGACCTTCACAGTCCATTTGATGATGATAGAGAACTTCATACTTTTGATTTTGAAGGCGAGCCAAGTCTTGCGCAGGCTGGCGTACAACTGGTTCCAACTAAAAAAGTGGAAGAAAGAGAGGTTGATACCAGCAGCTTGAGTCTGGCTAATGCTGGCGAAAGGATTTTACCGGAAAAAGCACCAGAGTCTCATCCCAAACCCAACATTGATCATTTGAAACTGGTTGATGACTAGTTTATGTGATAGTTGGTTCTCCATCCTTGCATTAAGACATAAAACCTCCTAAATGCAAAATCAGGTCAGGCGTTAAACAAAATTAATACCGCAAAAATCATGGCTAAAGTGCTTTTTGCTATGTGTTTTATGGTCGAAATAATTTAGAATAGACGGTCAATTAAAACAGTGATAATTATTTGCCTTCAGGGCACAAATATTAATTAAGAACTCAAAGAATGCGATTAAAACAAATCAAACTGGCTGGATTTAAATCATTTGTTGACCCTACCAGCGTCCCTTTTCCAGATAATCTGACCGCAATTGTTGGGCCAAATGGTTGTGGCAAGTCTAATTTGATTGATGCTGTGAGATGGGTCATGGGAGAGTCTTCTGCGAAAAATTTGCGCGGAGACTCAATGACTGATGTTATTTTTAATGGTTCTTCAACACGTAAACCGGTTGGACAGGCCAGTATCGAACTGGTTTTTGATAATTCAGATGGCACTATAAAAGGTGAGTATGCCAATTATAATGAAATTTCTGTAAGAAGAAGTGTCACTCGTGATGGAATAGCAAATTACTATCTTAATGGTACACGTTGCAGACGAAAGGATATTACCGACATCTTTTTGGGAACCGGCTTGGGAGCAAGAAGTTACGCTATCATTGAGCAAGGAATGATCTCGAGATTGATCGAATCAAAACCTCAGGAATTAAGGGTGTTTCTGGAAGAAGCGGCGGGTATTTCAAAGTATAAGGAGAGAAGAAGGGAAACTGAAAATCGAATTCGCCATACACGTGAAAACATGGAGAGATTGACGGATATTCGAGAAGAATTAAAAAAGCAATTGGCTCATCTGGATAGACAGGCAAAGTCGGCAGCTAAATATAAAGAATTCAAGCAAAAAGAAAGACAATTAAAAGATGAATTGGCGGCAATTCGTTGGCATCAATTTGAAGAAGGGAGCATTGAGCTTAAAGGTCAGATTGGTAAAATGGAAGTTGATCTTGAAGCGCGTATTGCTGATCAGCGAAACATTGATAACCAAATTGAACAAGTCAGGGATAAACATATTGAACTGACAGAGACGTTTAATCATGCTCAGGGGCTCTATTACGGTATTGGTGCTGATATTGCCAGACTGGAACAAAATCTAACACATAAGAAAGAAAGGCGTGGCCAACTGCGCGAAGATGTAGAACAAGCCAGTTTTGCCTTTCAGCAACTTCAGGAGCAGGATATACAGGACAAGGCAATTCTGCACGAAGCTGAAACAGCACTGGCAACGAAATCACCGGAAATGGCAATAAGACAAGAGCGAGTTGAGCAATCATTAGCTCATTTGGCGGAAGTTGAACAGGACATGGCCAAATGGGAAAGTGAATGGGATGCCTTTAATCAGGGAAGTGCCGAAAACAGTCAAAAGGTAGAAGTTGAGCGAACCAGAATTCAGCATTATGAAAAAGTAATTGAAAAGCTTGCTGAAAGGATTGATAAAAATCAGAAAGAACTGGATGAGTTACTAAAACAGCCTGCCGAACAAGGAATGATAGAAGCTTCTGAAAAATTACGCGAAGTTGAACTTGAAGTAGAACAAATAAATCAACAGACAGATAACTTGCGTGAGCAAATTGGAGCGTCACGTGACAAAAGGCAGCAAATTCAGCAAAAGCATGATCAACGCAGAAATGAAATGCAGCAGGTTCAGTCTCGTTTTATTTCTTTAAGTGCGATGCAAAAAGCTGCTCTGGGAGCTGAAAACTCTGATGTTGAAAGCTGGATAACCAGACAACATTTGGATAAAAATAACCGCCTGGCACAAAATATATCTGTTGAGAGCGGTTGGGAAATGGCAACAGAGATGGTGCTGGGGGATTTTCTCGAAGCCATTGTTACTGACAAGTCATCATCTCTGGTAAATGAATTGGAAAATTTGGCATCTGGTTCCCTGATCCTGATGAATGACCAGAATGACAGTAGTCCATTAAGTTCTGATGGTACGCTGGCAAGTATGGTCAGTAATAGCAGTTCGGTTAGTCATTTGTTAGGCAAAGTTAAAACCGCCAAAAACAGTCAGGAAGCACTGACTATGGCCAAAGAACTTGACGACGAGTTTTCTGTTATCACGCAGGATGGACTTTGGTTAGGCAAAAATTGGGTCAGGTTTGCCAGAAGTGCCGCGGACGAAAGCAATATTTTACAGCGGGAAGCCGAAATCAAGACACTGGAAAGCGAATTGCACACACTTGAAAATGAAGTGGAAGAACTCTCTAATCAAGAGCTGGATGAGAGAGAGAAACTGACTTCCCTTGAAAAACAATGGGAAGGACAACAAAGTATACTTAGTAGTAAAAATCGTGAATATACTGAATTAAGAGCACAAGTTGGTGGTCAGCAGGCAAAACTGGAGCAAATGAGTCAGCGCAAAGATGCATTGATAAAGGAAAAGTCTGACCTGAAAAATCAAATGGAAAATGATGAAAAGATGCTTTCTCAAAGCCGCCAGTTATTGGAAAAAATGGTTGATGCCATGGCAGAGGATATGAGTCGCAAGTCCTTGTTGCTGGAACAAAAAGATACAAAACGATTAAGTCTTGAAGAAGCAAGAAGACAAACGCATTCTGTTAAAGATAAAGCGCATCAGTTAGAGCTTGAAGTGAGTCAACATAAATCAGAAATCAGTTCTGTAAAGCTACATCGTGAAAGAATTCAACAGCAGTTGGCAGAATTACAAGCCAGAAAATCTCAGTTGGAGGACAATCTGAAACTGGCGGAGTCACCTGATGATGAGCTGCAACATGAGCTTGAAACAGCACTTGAGAAGCGGTTGGCATCAGAGCAGGAACTTGCCAAAGCAAGAGAATCTCTTGAAGTAGCGGATAGAGAAATCCGGCAATACGAAAAACAGCGTCATGATGCAGAGCAAATGAGTCAGAGCGTAAGAAGTGAGTTAGAAAGGCTGCGAATTAAAAGTTCTGAAAATGCAGTTTTTTTGAAAAACCAGATTGACAATATCTCGAATAAAGAAAAATCAGTTGAAGAGATTTTTGCAACACTTGATGAATCAGCCAATGAAGAAAGATGGGAAGCTGAAATTGAAAACATTATAGCCAGAATACAAAGATTAGGAGCAATTAATCTGGCAGCAATTGAAGAGTATGAACAACAATCTGAACGAAAAGTTTATCTGGACGCACAATTTGAAGATCTTGAGGAATCTTTAAATACTCTTGAAAATGCGATCAGAAAGATAGATAAAGAAACCAGAACGCGTTTTAAGGAAACCTTTGATCAGGTTAATAACGGAATGAAAGAACTGTTTCCTAAAGTGTTTGGTGGTGGTCATGCTTATCTTGAGATGACTGGGGATGATTTACTGGATACAGGTGTAACAGTTATGGCAAGGCCGCCAGGTAAAAGAAACAGTACTATTCATTTGTTGTCGGGTGGAGAAAAAGCACTGACCGCTCTGTCTTTGGTCTTCTCTATATTTAGATTAAACCCGGCACCATTTTGCATGCTTGATGAGGTGGATGCACCTCTGGATGATGCCAACGTCGGACGGTTTTGTCGACTGGTTAAAGAAATGTCTGATACAATTCAGTTTATTTATATTACACATAATAAGGTATCTATGGAAATGGCTTCTGCACTTGCAGGTGTTACAATGCAGGAACCTGGCGCATCCAGAATGGTTTCTGTAGATATTGATGAGGCAGTTCAGTTAATCAATCAATAAGAAAAAGGAAGGGTGAAAATGGATTGGCAAATCAGGATTGCGATTATTTTACTTGGCCTGATGGTTATTGGCTTTATTATTTTTGATTTTAGACGTAAAGAAAAGACTAAAAAGCGTAATGAAGTCTTTCTTGATAATGTTCGAAAATCAGCAGATAAGCTTGATACTCATGGATTTGATATTAATGGTGTCGGCAATGTCAGGCGTTTTAGCGTTGATGAGCCGAATGGCAGTTCGCATAAGGAAGCAGAGTCTGACCAACCTCATTCGTTACCAGACCCTGATATGGTGTTGTCGCTGATTTTGAAGGCAGATGACGACAAGCCATTTGTCGGGAAATCTATTATGTCGCAAATGCTGCTGCAAAATTTGCAGTATGGCAAGATGGAAATTTTTCATTATTTTGAACCCGGTAACACTACAGAACTTTTCAAACCAGAGCCGGATTTTAGTGTTGCAAACGCAATTTCTCCTGGTACTTTTGACTTGCGAGATATTGATAACTTCTCAACACCGGCCATTGCTTTTTTTATGTGTGTGCCAGGGCCAAAAGATCCGATTAAATCCTATGAAAAGATGGTTGACGTTATCCGTAGTATCCGATCGGTATTGGGCGGCAGAATTCTGGATGAATCAAAGAGTGCCTATACAGAGCAAACACACAAGCATCAACTGGAAAGATTAAAACAACATCTGGCCAAGATAAAATAGCCTTTCAGTTTTAGCCTTTAACAGGTTTTAAATGGTAAAATCACGTATGAAATTTGACACAATTTTGTAGTAATTAATATGACTTCAGACAAAACCAACCCTGGTAACCATGACCTGTTCAATAATGATTCCGGATCTCTTTTAAGTGATGAACAAAAAGAAGCGGTCAATAGTGCTGATCTGAATATCAACAATCTGAATATTCAAAGACTGTTAAATCCCGATTTAGTCAATCAAATAACGATAGAAGAACTCTTGCTGGTATTAAAAATAGCAAATGCAACCTATCGAGCCGGACATCCGGTTATGGATGATCAGGTTTATGACCATGTATTTCTGAATGAATTAAAAAAGCGCAATCCTGATCATGAATATTTAAGTTCTGTTGAACCAGAGCCCTTGCAAAGCGGTAAGACAATTTCTTTACCACAAAAAATGTTGTCAACGGACAAGGCATATTCAGTAAACGAGATTGAAAAATGGGTCAATCGCCTAATCAAAACTGCTGAACAGCTTGGTATAGCGCTTGCACAAATCGAAATTAGAGTGACGCCCAAGCTTGATGGTTATGCTGCTTTTGATGATGGAAAATTGCTATATACCAGAGGTGACGGCGTGAGGGGACAGGATATAACACGTGCCTTTGAACGCGGTTTGAAAGTAGCTGGCGATGGCAAAAGGGGGCATGGTGCTGGTGAGATAGTGATTAATAAAAGCTATTTTGAAAGTTATTTGAGCGAGCAGTTTGAGAACTCAAGAAATATACAAGCCGCTATAATCGCTGAAAAGAATGTAGAAGAATCAGTTCAAAAAGCGATTGATGATGGAGCATGTGTATTTTATCCATTTTCCCAACTTCAAAGTTGGCATGGACACTATCAGGAATTACTGGGTAATTTTGATGAGATTTGCCAATCAATCTGGAATGCTGTGGATTATGATGTTGATGGTATTATTCTGGAAACGACAGTTGAAGCGATTAAATCCGAAATGGGGTCAACTCGTCATCATCACCGATGGCAAATCGCTTACAAAATCAATGATGAATCAGCAGAAGTCAAAGTATTGAGTGTGACACCACAAACATCAAGAACGGGCAGAATTTCTCCTGTTGCTGAATTGCAACCCACCAAATTGAGTGGTGCGACTATAAGCAGGGCAACTGTCCATCATTACAATATGGTAAAAGAGAAAGGCATTGGAGCTGGAGCCATTGTTGAATTGGTTAGAAGTGGATTGGTGATCCCCAAAATAGAGCGAGTTGTACAGTCAGTAGAACCGGTTTTCCCTGAGGAATGCCCAAGTTGTGAATCGCATCTTCTTTGGGAAGGCGACCATTTAATTTGTCCAAATAAAACAGATTGTCCAGCACAAACTGAAAATACCCTGATTCATTTTTTTCAGACGCTGGGCAATGTTGATGGTTTTGGACCTAAAGTGATTGAAAAAATTCATCAAAACGGGATCAAAAAAATACACGAAATTTATCAGCTACAACAGGTGGATTTTGTCAGATTTGGTTTTGGCGATAAAACATCACAAAATCTTGTCGATCAACTGGATGCAAGCCGAAACATAGCTGTTGAAGATTGGCGGTTTTTAGCGGCATTTGGTATCACCAGATTGGGGCAGGGCAATTGTGAAAAACTGCTTGAGCATCATGACATCGACAAGGTGATATACATATCTGTGGATGAAATGATCAATATTGATGGTTTTGCTCAATTAAGTGCTGAAGCCATATTTGAAGGAATGGCAAACATAAGAGCGGAATTTGAACTGGTTTATCAACTGGGATTTAATCTGATTAAAACCGAAAAAGCGGGTGAAAAAGATCTATCGAATTCTCCCTTGTTTGGCAAGCAGGTTGTTTTTACCGGAACTATGGTTCAGGGTTCTCGAGGTGACATGGAAAAGCAGGCCAAGACATTGGGTGCAAAGGTAGCAAAGTCTGTTACCTCACACACCACATTCCTGGTAACAGGAGAAAAGGTGGGAGCAACTAAAATTAACGCTGCCAAAGAAAAGGGGGTTCAGGTTATCAGTGAAGCAGAATATCTGGACCTGATTGGTTAGCAATCTACCCTGTAATCAAAAGCTGGTCAAAACCATTTTGACTCCTGCAATCAGTAAAACCAGAGCCAATATTTTTTGAATGATCGGGTTGCTAAATCGTTTGCTCCCAAACCGTGCACCTATTAACCCCCCCAATACACTGGCTAATATCCACCAGGGAACGGCAGCAGGCATTGTATGTCCCGCCATAAGATAGCCTGACAGTCCTGCGACTGAATTAACCAGAATAAACAGAGCTGCTATGCCTGAAATGCTTCGTATGGCAGCCCATCTTGTAAAGAGTAATAAGGGACTGAGAAATATGCCGCCGCCAACACCGGTTAAACCTGAAAGAAAGCCTAGCAAAACGCCTACAGGTAGTAAATGTTTAACGGAAGCAGATCTTACCTTGTAGGAAGTCGTTTTTGACGAACGTTGGTAAGAATAAAAAGCCGCATATATCAAAACCAGTCCCACCAAAGGCTTGTAATAAATTTCAGGTAAATTAATCATGCCTCCCAAATAAGCCATTGGGATAGAGGTGAGCATTAAAGGCCAGAAGATTTTCCAGTCAAACGCCTTAACAGATAAATAGTGATAAAAAGCAATCGAGGATACCAGTATATTTAAGGCCAGAGCAGTGGGTTTCATCACATCAGGTGCTATCCCGACCAGAGCCATAGCGGCAAGATAGCCAGAAGCTCCACCATGACCTACAGATGAATAGATGATTGCTGCTGCAAAGATAAGAAAAGATAATAAAATAATGCTGTTCATTAAGTCGCCGATATGATTATGATTTACTGCAGACTGGACAGTCTGATTTTTTATTGATTTTAAGCTTTCTGAAGTCCATGTTAAGGGCGTCGTACAAAAGTAATTGGCTATCCAGAATTTCACCAATACTCATTATTATCTTCAAAGCTTCAGTGGCTTGTAGTGTTCCAATGGTTCCGACCAGAGGAGAGAGCACTCCTCGCTCATGGCAACTTTCTTCTATTTGAATATGACCATCATAGATGCATTGGTAGCAGGCCGATTGTTGATTTAGATTAAATACACCCAACTGACCTTCAAAACGTATGGCTGAACCTGACACCAATGGTTTGCTTAGCTCAAAACACGCTTTATTTATCAACAAGCGCAACTTCAAATTATCAGAGCAATCCAAAACCAAATCGACTTTATCAGCATATTCTTTTATGTTGTTTTGGGTAATTTCCTTTTCAATACAGCTGACTTTAATAAAGTTATTAAGCTGGCCTATAGTTTCTTTTGCAGAAAGTGTTTTATTTAAACCGAGATTTTTAATTCTATGAATAATTTGTCTTTGCAAATTGGAAAGTTCTACTTGATCAAAGTCAGCCAGATATAAATGGCCAACCCCGGAAGCCGCAAGGTACATTGCCACAGCAGACCCCAAACCTCCAACGCCAACAACTAATACACTTGCGTTAGAGAGCTTTTCCTGTCCCTGCTCATCTATTTGAGGCAATATGACATGTCGGCTGTAGTGGATAAGTTCTTCATCAGATAGCATTACTATTCTCTATTCTCTATTCTCTATTCTCTATTCTCTATTCTCTATTCTCTATTCTCTATTCTATTCCAAAATATCTGCAAAGGGTTCCACTAAAACAGATTCACCAGCATTCACATTGGTTTGATCTGCTTCGAGTATTATAAAACAGTTGGCATTGCTGATTGATGACAAGATCCCTGAGCCTTGTGATCCCGTTGTTTTAACTGTGATTTCACCTTGTAGATCTTTTGTTAAAACACCTCTGATAAAGTTTTTACGTCCTGCTGATTTTTTAATAGCTTCACTTGTCTTAGCAAAAAATGAAGGACGTTGAAAATCAGTTTGTCCTTGCAGTTTTGCAATAAATGGAATTGCCAGTTGATATAAAGTCACCAGACAGGAGACCGGATTGCCTGGTAAGCCAATAAAATGGGCCTGTTTTAGTTTTCCATAGGCAAAAGGCTTTCCGGGTTTGATAGCCATTTTCCAGAGATCGAGAGAACCAATGCTTTCCACAATATCCTTTAAATAATCTGCTTCACCGACAGATACACCACCAGATGTGATCACCAAATCGACTTCATTATCCGCTTTTTCCAGTGCCTGTTTGATTGCATTCTGGTCATCAGCAATAACACCCAAATCAAGCAAATTAATATTCAGTCGAGATAAGGCCGAGAGCAGGGCATAACGATTGCTATCGTATATTTGGCCTGGCTGTAAAGAATTACCTATGGATTGGATTTCGTCGCCGGTAGAAAAAACAGCAATTGTAATTTTTCGATAAACAGAAACCTGCGCAATGCCTAATGAGGCAATCAACCCAATGTCGCCAGCTGTTAATTTTTTACCTGGTTTCAGGATGGTTGAAGATTCCTTAATATCTTCTCCCGCTTTTCTAATGTTGTCGCCAGTTGATGGTGTTTTACTAAATGTAATCGTTTGACCAATTTCTGTTTGTCCCTGATGAGAAGTATTTTCCTGCATAACAACTGCATCAGCTCCGTCAGGTACTACAGCACCCGTCATAATTCGTATACATTCACCAGATTTTAGAGTGTCATTATATGGATGGCCTGCAAAAGATTTGCCTACAAGTTTTAGCTGATTGGTTGCTTTGAGGTCATTAACCTTGACAGCGTATCCATCCATTGCAGAATTATCAAATCCGGGCACGTTAATTGGTGATGTCACTGCATCTGCCAAAATTCGGTGAGAGGCATTTTCTATAAAAACTTTTTCAATTTGATGTCCGTTTGTTAACACAGCTTTACTTGTCAGCTCTTTTAAAGCCTGTTCAAAGGTCATCAAACCTGGTTGGGCACAACAATCAGTCATTGGCTGGATTTCCCATTTTCATAATTTAATCAAGACAAATATGGAGACTTTTACGGTGGACAATACTAACACTTCAATTTTATTTTTGGTATCAGAATCACAGCAACAAAATTGATCAGTATCATCAGTATATTAAATATCAGTTTATTCCTCGACATATACTTAAATATTTATATAATCACTGCCTTTATCAATAATGTTTTATCATTAAAGTATAAGTTGCACACAATTTGGAGTATTTGACGTTATGGCAGCAATTTGGAAAAAGTCAGTTAATCTTGATGATATTAATGCAAACAGAAAAGATACTCTGGTTGAACATCTGGGAATAGAAGTGGTTGAAGTTGGCGATGATTATATTAAAGCATCAATGCCGGTAGATAAAAGAACTCACCAGCCTATGGGATTGCTTCACGGCGGAGCTTCTATCGCCTTAGCTGAAACAATGGGAAGTATTGCTGCATATCTGACTGTGGATGATGGCTATTCCTGTGTTGGACTGGAGATTAACGGAAATCATATTCGCTCAGTAACTGAAGGCTTTGTTTATGCTACTGCAAGACCGGTTCATTTAGGTAGAAGTACTCAAGTATGGGATATTCGTATTCAGGATGAGCAAGACAGAAATGTCTGTATTTCCAGATTGACTATGGCCATCTTGTCACCCAGAAAATAAAACGAGCACTAAAAATAAACTAACGCCTGATAATCAGGCTAGTTTTCTTGTCATTTGTTGAAAAGGAACGCCCTGTCTCATATAAACAGGGCCTGAAGCAATAAAATCCCTATGATTATAAAAGGTTAACAGATCGGTTTCTGTGTTTAGTGAGACAATGTGTAGTTTTTTCTTCCGGGCAAGTGTAATCAGTTTGCTCAGTATTTCTGAACCAATGCCTAATCCTCTTGCGGACATAATCACGGCAATCTGACCAATTTCACCAGTTTCGGTTAGTCGACCGCAACCTAGAGGTTTGCCTTTATTATCGTAAGCCAAAATGTGAATGCTTTTATCTTCCTTGTTATCACATATACTTTCTCTGGCAAATCGTTGTTCCAGAACAAATACCTTTTGCCGGATTTCAATAATATCCCCACTGGCCTGTCGCCAGCTCTTTTGAACAATATAGTAAGGCTTCATCCTTATACCAATAACCTAGCAGTTGAACAATAAATGTACAGCCGTTATATTATTCAGAATAGTAAAACTATTAAAAAAATCAAATAGTTTTATAAAAATATTAAATTAATTTAGAAGTTTTGAGTTATAACTATTTGATACAAAAAGGAAAGGGGCTATTAAAACACATTAAAATAATGTGAGGCGACCTAAAAATGATCGTCTCACACAAGAAAGAAGAACTATATTTTTTTTGCCTGTTCAATCGCATTACCGATGTAATTTGCTGGTGTCATTTCTTTCAGCTGATCCTTTACTGATTCTGGTAATTCAAGCGTGTCGATAAATTGCCTCATTCCTTCCTGATCAACTCTTTTACCTCGAGTTAATTCCTTTAATTTTTCGTAAGGTTTTTCAATCCCATAACGTCTCATCACAGTTTGAATGGGTTCAGCCAAAACTTCCCAATTTTGATCAAGTTCATCAAGAAGAGAGTTTTCATTAACTTCAAGTTTACTAATGCCTTTAAGTGTGGATTGATAGGCAATGAGTGAATGGGCAACACCTGTTCCTAAAGCACGGAGTGCTGTTGAATCAGATAAATCTCTTTGCCATCTCGAAATGGGTAGCTTTTGACCTAAATGAGTAAAAAGGGCGTTGGCAATACCCAAATTACCTTCAGAGTTTTCAAAATCTATCGGATTAACCTTATGTGGCATGGTGGATGAGCCAATTTCGCCTTTAACAGTTTTTTGCTTGAAATGCCCAAGTGCGATATATCCCCAGATGTCACGGTCAAAATCCAGCAAGATGGTATTAAAACGAGTAATGGCATCAAAGTATTCAGCAATATAATCATGGGGTTCAATTTGGGTTGTGTAAGGATTCCAGGCTAAACCTAGCCCTTCAATAAAATTGCTGGCAAAAGCTTCCCAGTCAGTTTCCGGATATGCAGACAGATGTGCATTATAGTTACCCACTGCACCGTTTATTTTTCCCAGCACTTCAACCTGATTAAATTGTGTTTGCTGTCTGATTAATCGTGCAGCCACATTTGCCATTTCTTTTCCAAGGGTAGTAGGAGAGGCTGGCTGGCCATGAGTTCGAGACATTAATGGTATTTCAGCATATTTCAATGCCAGATTTTTTATTTCAGAAATAATTTTTTGCTGATATTGGTTAATGATATTTTTAGCATCGTTCAACATCAAGGCGTAAGACAGATTGTTGATATCTTCAGAGGTACAGGCAAAATGTATGAACTCGCTAACATTTTTGATTTCATCATTATCCGCTATTTTGTCTTTAAGAAAGTACTCAACCGCTTTTACATCATGGTTAGTAGTTTTTTCGATGTCTTTTACCTGTTGAGCATCATTTTCATTAAAATTGTCAATAATTGAATTTAATAAATCGTTGGCTGCTGCTGAAAATTCCGGCACTTCTTTAATAGATTGTTCGCTGGCCAATGCCTGAAGCCATCTTATCTCAACAATGACTCTGTATTTTATTAAACCGAATTCACTAAAAATCGATCTCAACACACTGGTTTTTGAGCCATATCTTCCATCAACCGGTGATATAGCTGTCAATTCAGAAAGTTGCAGTTCGTTAAATTGAGATTGTTGTAAAGGCATTGTGACTCCTGTTATTCACATGGCAATATTTGTGTTTGAAATGTTTGCTTTGTAAGCAATGATTTATGACCTTGGCATTTGATTCCAAACAATATTGTCCAATTTTAACCGAATTTATCTTTAATGGACACCTTGTTGACTACTGAAATCATCAAAATCAATAGATACACAGCTAGCTAATAATGGTCTATATTTAAGGAGAGAGAGTAAGTCAATAGTTAATTGACAGAGGTCAAATCTTTATTCAGTTAAATCTTTGAGGGATTTAAAGAATATTTTTTTTATGTTATTTTGAAGAAAATTAACGACTATGAATTTATTGACAAGCGAATCATACATACATCAGGAAGAGGCTATGAAAAAAACAATATTTCCGAATGCAAACCATTATCTGATTCCAAGAGCGCTTTATATTGGGGCGTGGAAAGTCTGGTTTAAACGATTTGATCAGCATGAAAACTGGCGTGAAGATGGTATGCCAATCCAGTCTATTGACAAAAATTTGCACGAAATTATTGAGTCTGGTGACCGGTTTACTTTGGAAGTAATTAATCGATTAATGGTACCTTGGTCATATAGAGATAAATCTCAAGTTGATGATTCCTTTTTTCTGATGAATCTTGATATGCTAAAGCGGATTAAATCTGAAGATGGGCGGGAGCTGGCCAGATTAACAGATCAGGCTCTGGATTTTTGGGATGGTTTAACCTATCTGGAACAGGATTTGTTTACATCCTATGCCGAAGCAAGAATTCAGGCAGATATTGAAACGCCAAGTGCCGAACCTGTTGTATTGGATGATCATGGCCTTGATGTGATTGGAGAAGATATTTATCCACCTATTGTTCCTGATAAAAATGCTGATGATGAAGCGTTTGCAAAAGCCCTTGTTGCCTGGATTGATGAAGATCCTTTTACCCCAATGTATCAAAGACTACCTGTTGGAGAAGCAGTAAGCAGCTGGCATGATCGCCTTGAGGTGTTTTTTTGGCCAAAGCCCCGAAGCGGTTTAATGCAGGTGGCACATTCTGCGGATGCATTAATGTACAGAGCCGAAATTCTTAGCAAAGGAATTGAAGACGGTGTGGCGTGGAGTGATGAAGATAAAGAAATGGCCGTTAAAATGGCTGACGAGATTTTTCTTCAGGCAGGCTTACCGCAAAGAGATGTGACTTGGGAAAACATTTATGGTGTCATGGAGTCTGCTTTAAAAAGCGATGCTAATGCTACGTCTAAAATGAATAGTGGATGGAGCTTATTATCTTCTTTTGCGACGCACTGGTTATGCAAGGTAGATGGACGTACACCAATGGTTTGCTGGAATAGTAGAACAGCAACTTCCATTATATCTCGTCTTGATTTTCTTTTGGTTGAAGCCGGATTTGAGAGTCTTGAAAACAGATTTGCCAATATTGGTCTTATTCCAGGTGTTGGTGGTACCAGACCAAGAGAATACACACTTTCCTGGCCAAATGGTTACCGATCCTGGAAAACACAAATAGCCGCAAGCAAGTTTGTTAAGATGATGGTAGATTGTCTCAACAATGAGAAAAATGCTGATGGTACATTAAAGTACAGACCTATGCCAATTCCTACTGGTGGTCAGGCGCGTTGGTCCATGCAGGGCGTACAATTAGTTCTGTTTTCGGATGGGTATTGATTTCGGGAAGTAGCCTTGCATACTTTGCAACATCTTTCAGTTGAAATCTTTCTTCAAAACCGATAGTTTATTGCTCACAAATAAAATAATGAGCAGGCATTCCTGATGTCAGATCTATCTGTTAGTGCCGATTTTGTTGGCACAAAGACCAGACCCTATCAATGTAAGGTTGATTGGCAACACTGTATGGCTTACGCCGCAGCTACTGCTGATAATAATGAACGATATTTAGATGATGAAAGAGAGGGTGGAATAGTTGCGCCACCCTTATTAGCTATTGCCCTTACTTGGCCAATTATTCAGCACTTACCCAATTATATTGAAGACGCTGATTTCCCTTTTCATGTATTAAAACAACAAGTTCATTTTACTGAACATTTGCATTTTTTTCAGCCAATAAAACCAGATATGGAATTAGTTATTTCCGGACAGATTGTTGCGATTCAACAAAAGAAAGCGGGAGTTTATTTGCTTGTCAGATTTGAAGCCACTAATAAAAGCAATCAAATCGTTTTTATTGAGCATATTGGCGGTTTACTTAGAGGTGTTAGCTGTGATCAGGACAGACAAATAGATAACATGATGCCAACCATGAAGCGTGAGGAATCAGAAAACCTGTCCTCAAGAAACGCTAACTGGCAAAAAAAGATTTATATTGAGCCCTTCTTACCTCATATTTATGATGCCTGTGGAAGAATTCATTTTCCAATACACACGTCAAAAAAGTTTGCGCGTAAGGTTGGTTTGCCAGACATTATTTTGCATGGCAGCGCGACTTTAGCATTGGCGGTTAAATCCCTGATCAATCAATCAAATGAGTTTTTTAATGACGTTTTAAAACACTATGAAGTGATTATGATAGATTGTCAGTTTAGTGGTATGGTTTTGCCAGATACGGATATAAAAATAAAATTGAATCAAATCCATCAGACAGAAAATTTGGTAAAACTGGATTTTGAAGTGCTTGATCAAAATGATAATCTGGTGATAAAAAATGGTAGCATTGGTTTATCTTTGAATTTTTAATATGCTGGGAACAACTGGAGGCTGGTAGTGAATAATTCCTATAATCAAACTTGGCAATATGTTGAAAAGTGGGCAGAGATCAAACCTGATGCTGAAGCAATGGTCTATCAGGACAATCGATTAAAATGGTCTGATGTTAAAACTCAAATGAATCAACTTGCAAAGAGTTTTCTGGATTTTAACGTTCAACAAGGGGATTCGGTAGCATTTTTGGCGATGGCAAGACCTGATTTTTTGACTTCATTTATGGCCGCAAACAAGGTTGGTGCAGTTTGGTTCGGGCTCAATCCAAAGTTTACCTACAATGAACTCAAATATCAGCTTGATGATGCCAGACCTAAAGTTTTAATGACTATCTCCGAGTTTATGGGTAATGATTTAACACCAATGTTAAATCAACTTAAAGATGAATGTTCCTATATCAAGAAAATTGTCATTCTGGATAAAGCGATTGATGGTTTTGACAATATTGATAATATCCTGAATCTGTCAACCGAAGCCGATGACGCATCTCTTCAATCTCGAACCGAAAACTTGTCTGATCAAGCCCCCGCACTTTTGATGTATACCTCTGGTTCAACGGGCAAGCCAAAAGGCGTTGTTCATACCCATGAAAGTATTTTGGAAAACCTAAAGACTCAGGTTCAGTATTTTGCCATGCATGAAAATAGCCGAGGTTTGCTGCATTTTCCAATCAATCATGTGGCTGCAGATATTGAGTTGGGATATGCCCTGATTTATGTTGGTGCTTGTTCAGTTATGATGGACAGTTTTCATCCGGTAGAATCTTTAAAAATTATCCCGAAAGAAAAAATCACTTTGCTCGGGCAAATGCCGGTAATGTTTTTGTTGCAGATGAAACAGCCGGAGTTTGCAGAAACAGATTTTTCTTCCGTTGAACAATATCTGTGGGCAGGGGCAGCTGCACCAAAATTGATGGTCGATATTTTAAAACCGATAGCCGATAAACATGGTGCGACACTGGTTACAGGATACGGCAGTACAGAAGTGGCTGGATTTGTGACCTATACAAAGGTGACAGATAACATGCATCGGTTAATGAATACGGCTGGTAAAATAGCAGATGCTTTTGAGCTTAAAATTGTCGATGATGAGCGTAATGAAATTGCTGATGGAGAGGTTGGAGAGATTGCTGTAAAGGGTAAGTTTATGTTCAAGGAATATCTTAATAAGCCGGATGCCACTGCTCAAGTTTTGGATAAAGAAGGTTGGTATTACACCAATGATTTGGCACACAAGGATGAAGATGGATACATTACTATCGTTGGACGAAAATCCGAAATGTTTAAAACAGGTGGGGAGAATGTTTTTCCAAGAGAAGTTGAGGAAGCCCTTGAAACTCATCCTGCAGTCATTTTTGCCGCTGTTATTGGTGTGCCCGATGATTTGTATCAGGAAGTGGGTTGGGCTTATATTATGAAGAGTCCTGAACATGCTTTGACTGAAGATGAACTGATAAATCTGTGTAATGAGAAACTGGCAAATTATAAAAGACCGAAGAAATTCTTTATTCGAGATGCTTTGCCAATGTTGCCGACAGGGAAGGTGGATAAGATGACGTTGAAATCTGAGGTAAATAACTGATTAACACATATACATAATGACGGAATTGCTAGTTCCGTAGGGCGGATAAGCTGAGCGTCATCCGCCAAAGATATCGGTATATCCATATAATCAATGTTGGGTTACGTTACACTAACCCAACCTACAAAATAAAACAATCCTGTTCAGTTTTCATTCAGCTAAATCATTCCATACTGGTAAAACCAGTCCTCATGATAGGTGATTAATAAGTTTCACCTTTGTGTATATTTAGTGATAAACTCGATTTGAGGACAGCAGTTTTGTCACATAGTCTGAAGCTTTTGATTATGATTGTTTTAATGACTCTTGATTGAATAAAGGATGTCCCAATGAAACAGATATTATTACTCTTGTCTCTATTGACACTGACCGGATGTGTCACTTCACATTCTGGTTCCCCTCAAACCGATAGCAATTTTACCCTTGG
>Ga0224506_10001347_pt1 | contig 17740 bp, 14 predicted proteins | sample SF_Jan12_sed_USG_2_FD_169108 | JGI IMG/M metagenome (GOLD analysis project Ga0224506, IMG submission 169108) | Sediment microbial communities from San Francisco Bay, California, United States - SF_Jan12_sed_USGS_8_1 | ecosystem: Environmental > Aquatic > Marine > Sediment | place: USA... | reverse complement strand
TGCTTTCCAATAGCGGGTTCAGCGGCAGAGGTAAAACTTGCCCGTGTGCCTTTGCGAGTATCTGCCGCTAAGGTGAATTGGGGGACGAGTAAAACACCACCATTGATATCACTGACACTGAGATTCATTTTATCTTCGTCATCAGCAAAGACACGATAAGTAATTAATCGTTTTGCCAGTCGATCTGCCTTGCTTGCATCATCGCCTTTTTCGACACCGACCAGAACCAGAATACCCTGTGCAATTTGGCCGATGGTTTTACCGCCAACATCAACTCGAGCTTCTGTAACGCGCTGCAGCAAACCGATCATGAAAGCTTGTGTGATATTTTCCGTGTAGCCTTGATCAAGGCATTAACAATACCGGGCTCGGTCGCAGAGTGGCCAGCATCGGGGATGATCTGAAACTCAGCTTCGGGCCAGGCCTGATGTAAGTCCCAGGCACTTTCGATTGGGCAAACAACATCGTAACGACCATGAACAATCACAGCGGGAATATCTTTTAGCTTAGCGGCATCGCGCAGGATCTGATTGTCTTGCAGAAAAGAATTATTCATAAAGTAGTGGCACTCAATTCGTGCCAGACTCAAAGCCGTATGTGTATCACCAAAATGGTTAAGCACATTTTTATTTTGTTTCAGCGTGGCGGTACGTCCTTCCCAGATCGACCAGGCCTTGGCCGCACCCAAACGTGCCAGCTCATCATCACCCGTTAAGCGATTATAATAAGCGGGCAACATATCATCACGTTCTGACTCAGGGATAGGCTTGAGATAATCCTGCCATAGATCGGGAAACAGCCGGCTGGCCCCCTCTTGATAGAACCAGTCGATCTCTTTTTTACGGCATAAAAATATACCGCGTAGAATTAAACCACTGACACGTTCGGGATGGGTTTCGGCATAGACCAGCGATAAGGTCGAACCCCATGAGCCACCAAACAGCACCCATTTATCGATACCCAGATGTTCACGAATCGCTTCCATATCAGCAACCAGTGCCTGAGTGGTATTCCCGTCAAGCTCGGCATGGGGTGTGGACTTACCCGCACCGCGTTGATCAAACAGGATGATTCGATAAACTTCCGGATCAAAAAAACAGCGGTGATAACTCTCGCAGCCCGCACCCGGACCACCATGCACAAACAACACAGGAATCCCTTCCAGTGTTCCGCTCTCTTCGATATAGAGTTCATGAGGTTCTTCGACCTTGAGACGATGGGTCTCATAAGGTCGAATATCAGGATAGAGTGTTTCCATCTTTATATCTTTATATATCTACTCGTCTTTAACGAGCTCACCTTTGAAACCCATTAAGGCCGCAATACCGATTAATAACAGACCCAGTAACACCAACCATGGGCCAAGGGGGCGTACGATACTGACCCATTCAATACCAAACGCAAGCGCATACAACACGCCAGAGTGAAGTACTGCTCCAGCGATAAACACCCAACTAATAAGCTGTTTAAACATCGGTGACACGGCAATAAAACATAAGGCAAGACCAGCAAGAATATTCAGCACAGCTTCAAGATTACCATGCGCATGTGGACCTGCTTTCATACCATCAATAGGTTGTCTGGCATTATAAAGTTTGTTGAAGGCCAGCAGACCTTCCGTATTCGCGCGGGCAATGGCGCCATCTTTTAATGGCTCGAGGTTTTCTTCAAAATTATTTTCTTTTAATGCTTGTAGCCGACCAACCTTGGCCTGCTTTTCCTGTGCCGCTGCACCCATGTCCGGGAACATGTTGACGACCATATAAGGTCCAAGTGATGCTGTTAATACGAGATAAAGAAATCCAAAGACAACATTTTTCTTGCCAATCATAACCGCGCCTCCTTCAAGGTTTTTATTCTATTTCTTAATAGAGTTTAGCTCATCATAACGAGGACGCCTTGATAGGCCAAGTGCCAGCGAGAATTTAAGCGCGCCTGATGCTTTCTTTCGTGTTTATAAACAGGAAGCAGGGTGAGCATAGCCCACCAATAAGGATTTCAGGTTTGATCGGTAGCGGTGGGCAATGCCCACCCTACGACTTTTCTAGGACTTTGGTGCGCGCGACGCTTTTTTACGTTCGTGTTCAACTAACAGCTTTTTACGCAGACGAATACTATTAGGTGTCACTTCCACCAGCTCATCATCATCAATAAAATCCAGCGCCTGTTCCAGACTCATAATAATTGGCGGGGTCAGGATCAGGTTTTCATCAGTACCGGCAGCGCGGACATTGGTTAACTGTTTACCCTTGAGTGGGTTCACCACCAGATCATTATCGCGTGAGTGAATACCGACCAACATACCTTCATAGACCTCTTCACCATGACCAATAAACAAACGGCCACGTTCCTGCAGGTTAAAGAGAGAATAGGCCAGGGCCTTACCAGGCCCATTGGCGATCAATACACCATTGATACGCTGACCAAATTTCGCTGTCTTCATACTGTCATAATGACTAAACACACTGTAGATCAGGCCTGTACCCTGGGTTGCGGTCATAAACTCGGTACGAAAACCGATCAGTCCACGAGAGGGCATTACATAATCAAGACGTACACGACCTTTGCCATCGGGAATCATGTCTTTGAGATCACCACCACGAGTACCGAGGCGTTCCATCACGCCACCCTGATGTTGTTCTTCCACATCGATGGTGACGTTCTCAAAAGGTTCCTGTTTTTCGCCATCCGTTTCTTTAAGAATAACTTCAGGACGCGACACACCCAGCTCGTAACCTTCACGACGCATGTTTTCGATCAGGATAGATAAATGTAATTCGCCTCGACCTGAGACGCGGAATTTGTCGGGGTCACCGGTATCTTCGACGCGCAGTGCCACGTTATGTATCAACTCACGATCAAGACGTTCGCGGATCTGGCGTGAAGTTACATACTTGCCATCTTTGCCTGCAAACGGTGAGTTATTAACCTGAAAGGTCATGCTCACGGTCGGTTCATCTACCGACAGTGGGGGTAGAATTTCAGGCTGGCTCGGATCACACAGGGTGTCCGAAATATTCAGTTTCTCGATACCGGTAAAGGTGATGATGTCACCGGCCTGGGCCTCAGGCATTTCAACACGTTCCAGCCCCATAAAGCCATTGATCTGTAATATGCGGCCATTGCGCTTGTTGCCTTCGGTGTCGAGGATCACCACCTGGCTATTGGTCTTAACCTTGCCGCGGGCAATTCGGCCAATGCCGATTACACCAACATAACTATTGTAATCCAGCGCACTCACCTGCATCTGGAATGGGCCATCGACATCCACCTCGGGGGGTTTAACATGCTCGACAACCATTTTAAACAGCGGCTCCATATCGCCATCGCGTGCATCGGCATCATCACTGGCATAGCCGGATAGACCTGATGCATACACAACCGGGAAGTCGAGCTGCTCATCGGTAGCACCGAGGCGATCAAACAGATCAAAAGTCTGATCAACAACCCAGTCAGGACGAGCCCCATTACGGTCAATCTTATTGATGACCACGATAGGTCTCAGGCCGCGCGCCAGTGCCTTCTGGGTGACGAAGCGAGTCTGTGGCATTGGCCCCTCGACGGCATCGACCAGCAGTAGAACCGAATCCACCATCGACAACACACGCTCCACCTCACCACCAAAGTCGGCATGGCCTGGGGTGTCCACCACATTGATATGATAGTCGTTCCACTTGATGGCGGTGTTCTTGGAGAGAATGGTAATACCACGCTCTTTTTCCAGATCGTTGGAGTCCATGACGCGCTCTTCGGCCTCACCTCGAGTGACCAGCGTACCTGATTGTTGCAGGAGCTGATCGACCAGCGTGGTCTTGCCATGGTCAACGTGGGCGATGATGGCGATATTGCGGAGTTTGTTAATGTCGGTCACGGGAATTCACTCAGGCCAAAAGCGGGCAATTATAGCGGCCATCCAGACGAACTGCTCAACTTTATTGGCCTGAAAACAGGCCAAAATGACCGCTATGACACAATTTTACCCAAAATAATCAAGCCAAAGCCTGATGAGACGCTACTGAAACAAGGACGGCGTAATTGCTCGGGGTATTATTGTGGCAGGCTTTAGATTACTCATTGGTGTTTCAGTGCTGGTCTCTCTGGGTACCGGATACTCGGTTTTTATCCATTCTGAACGACAACAGACGAAGCAAATCGTTACTTATCCGCTTGTCTCCCCCCCGCGCCACTCACTACAGGCATTCATTGACCCGGATACAGGCCGATTGGCCAGGCCATCGCGCCAACAGCTGGAACAACTTAAACAAAGTCATGCTCAGTCTGGAAGTAATACGCAGCGGGTCACCCGCGCAAGACAGGTACAACATGGCAATGGCATGGTCGTGCTTGAGCTGGAGCAGCATTATCGACCTGAAACGCCACCGACCAAACCAGAAAAAATTAATCCCACTGAGGTGCGCTAAAGAATGCAGTTTATGCGGCCACTGTTTGGAATCTCGATCATACGGCTCACTGTGCTGCTGCTATTTTGCTGCATTAATCTATCTGCCCATGCCGCAACAATTACCATAATAAACTCGGACGGTGCTGGCGAAGGGTTTAATGACACATCATCATTTACTGCTGTGGGAGGCAATTACGCCAACACCCTCGGTCAGGCGCGACTTAATGCGATGCAATACGCAGCCAATCTGGCTGCTCAATATATTAGTAGTAATATTGAAATAAAAATTGATGCAAAAATGAATGCGCTTGGTGGCACGGCCTATAGTGCAACACTCGGATCCGCTGGCCCTGTTTCTGTTGCCCGAGACTTTGGTGCTGGCACACCATCAACCTGGTATCCCATGGCACTGGCAGAGGCACTAACAGGCAGTAACCTGAATGGTACTTACGACATTGTCGCGACCTTTAATAGCGATGTTGATAATTCAACCGTTCTGGGTTTAACAAACTGGTATTACGGTCTCGATGGCAATGCTGGCTCACATACCGATTTTGTTAGTGTTGCCATGCATGAAATTTTACATGGACTTGGCTTTTTATCTGTCATCAATGGTAGCACAGGTGCTTTGTTAAGTGGTTATACTGATGTGTATACCAACAATCTGGAACACCATGGTGCCACTCCAGCTGACTTTCCTAGTATGACGGATGGCCAGCGCCTCACTGCCATCACAGATACTAGCAACCTGCACTGGACCGGTAGTTCAGTTAGCTCAAATAGTGGCGTTATAAGCTCTGGTAAAAATGGCACACATGTCTATTTGTATGCGCCTGGTACATACGAATCCGGTTCTTCCGTATCTCACTTTAGTACCAGCGTATCTCCCAATGAAGTAATGGAACCTTTTTATGTCTCACCCAATCATTCGCCAAGTCTGGCTGTTTCCACACTTAGCGACATCGGCTGGACCACATACTCAGGTTCGGGCAGTGCCGACCTGCATCTTGCCCTCGATAATAGCGGTGTCACATCCGGAACAAACACGACCTACACCCTGACGATTACCAATAATGGTAGTAATACCGCCGTGCAAACAACAGTGACGTATATGATTCCAACAGGACACAGTTATACATCAGCCACAGCCGCTCAGGGCAACTGCACCCATGCCAATCAGGTGGTCAGTTGTCATCTTGGAAATTTATCGAGTGGTACATCGACGACGGTCAGCGTTGTTGCTTTCATTGGTACAAATGAAACACGAACCCATGCTGCGGTCGTCAGTAGTGCGACGAATGAAGCGAATGATAGTGATAATCGTGTTACTGATGGAACGGTAACCATACCGGGTAGTGGCGGAGGAGGGGGCGGCTGCTTTATCGCCACAGCCGCCTGGGGAAGTCCATTAACGCGTGAAGTCAGTTCGCTGAGAGTATTTCGGGATCACTATTTACTCACGAATAAACCGGGGCAGATATTTGTCGATCTTTATTATCAATACAGCCCACCTGTCGCCAACATCATTCGCAAGAATGAAACCCTGCGTGCAATAACACAGGGAAGCCTTGGCCCTTTACTGGGTTTAAGTCGTTGGCTAAACAGGCAGGATGACGCCGAGTAACAATAAAGTCTTAAAGATTACCCGCGCGCAACTCTTCACTTTCTACCTGCTCAAGACGATAGCCCTGATGATAGATCGCACTCAGGCGCCAGCCATTCTCCGGTGTCAGCTCGAGTTTCTTGCGGATACGACTAATATGAGTATCAACCGTACGCGTATTGAATTCATCACCATGACCCCAGACGCTCGATAGAATATGACCACGCGATAATAGACGTCCAATATTCTTGAACAGGAATACCACCAGCTCAAATTCTTTCTGAGTCATCTTTACCAGCTCATCATTGCAATAGAGGGAATGAGAATTGATGTCAATTTTAAAGGGTGGAATTTCCAGTACCTCACGCACTGAATTGGGTGAGGCACGTCGCGCCACGGCATTAATCCGGGCAAGTAATTCTTTCTGTCTTACGGGCTTGGTAATGTAGTCATCGGCACCGAGGTCAAGCACCTTGGCGATATCATCCTCACCGGTTTTCTGGGTTAGAAAAATTACTGGTAGGTCATTGATTGACTGTTCCTGCATCCAGCGCAACACACCTTCGCCATCCATCTCCGGCATGATCCAGTCCAGTAAAACCAGGTCATAACTTTCCCGCCGTAGCATGCGGGTAAATTCGACACCACTGGAAAAATAAGCCGTTTCATGGCCGGCTTCTTCCAACCAGATTTTGACCAGTTCGGCCAGATGATGATCGTCGTCCACTAAAGCTATTCGCACAATAAATGTTCCTTTTGCTGATATGTTGAATATTAGACTAATTCTGTTTGTTAAACATATATCCCATATCGGACGCTAATAAAACAAGCTGTCATATAACGCAGTGCATTGCCACAAATGTTTACAAAGTATTGTTAATTTCAGCAGCTTAATACTTGATATAAAAGGTTTTATTCAAAGAATAATGCGATTTTTGCACCATGAAGTAGCAAAATCACTATATTCATATGGAAATAGCCAATAAGACTAATTATGTGTAAGTGAGTAGTTTTTGCTCAGTAGATTATACTAAAGATACGAGATTGAGAGAGATAGCAACTTGAAATTGCCCGGTTTCAAAAACACGACTGATGAAAATGCCTGTCCCTGTGGCTCAGGTAAGAGCTATGCGAAGTGCTGTGAAACCTATCATCATGGCACCCCACCACCCACTGCTGAAGCGCTGATGCGTGCCCGTTATAGCGCCTACACCATGGCCAATGATCAGTATCTACGTAATACCTGGCATCCCGGCTCGCGGCCGGAGAAAATATCCCTGAAAAACAATAAAAATTTACAGTGGACCAAACTGGAAATTCTGCGCAAGGAAAAAGGCAAAGGCAAAGACAAACTTGGTGTAATTGAATTCAAGGCCTGGTATCGCAGTGATGATCAGAATGGCTATCTGCATGAAGTCAGTAATTTTGTAAAAGAAGAAAATACCTGGCTCTACTTTGATGGTGAAGTCACCATACAAAGCGATGATGTGGTTGATGACTTCAAGGATTTTCAACCCGTACGCCGACGCCTGTCGGTTGAACCATAAGCACTTATTTCGACATTTTATTTTTTACGTTTACTGCCTCAAGCCAACCCCAGATCACCCCAACAAGTAAACCAACGGTATGTGCCATGTTGGCAATATTACCGACCAGCCCCGTCCAGCACACAACAAACCAGATCATCATCATGGCGGTGATCTGAGGATTCAGAATAAGACGGGCGCGTGGATTAAACTTGCCCTGCGCCCAGACATATCCCAGCAGACCATACACCACACCTGACATGCCACCAAATAAGGGTCCGGCAAACATATACTGAGCCAGATTCGATAAAAGCCCAATAGTCAGAACCATTGCACCGAGTTTCCATGCTTGATCGAGCAGTTCAATGACACGACCAAGCTGCCATAACCACAGGCCATTAAAAATAATATGTATTTCACTGAAGTGTAAAAATATTGGTGTAATTAACCGCCAGTATTGACCTGCAAAGACCTCTGGTAAAAATTGATGCCCATTCCAATTAGAGTTGGAAATTAAAAAGTTACTAATCAGATCTCTATTTCCACCCAGGTTTGTACCCAGACCAACGATAATACAAAGTCCAAGTAAGGCATAAGTTAACCAGCTGTGTTTTGAATTCATATTTGTTGATCTCGAACTAACAGGCCATCACACCAGTCTTCAATCACCTGTCTGGCTTCATCTGGTTTTTCGGTCAGTAGCCAGTGATCGGCATCAATATAGACAATTTGACTATCCGACATACGGTGGATTATTTCTGCGTTCTTATCGACATCACTCATCGACGCGCCACGTGAAACAAGCACTAATACCGGGCAGGTGATTTTTTCAATCTCGCCGACAGGTCGGACGACTTCAATAATGTCCTGCAGGTAAGTCGCCAGCGGAATAAATTCCAGATCCGCCAGTGGATTCATATAGAGTTCGGCTATATCCTTGTCTGGATTATTTTTCAGAAATTCACGTGTTTTTTTATCCAGCTCATGCATATCTCTTGCAGGAAAAGATTTTTTCTTCACACCCAGTAAATTTAAAAACCATGTAAGTAAAAGTAAAAACCAGATTACAAGCTTGAAACGCCGCGCGACACCAAGCATGCCGGTGAGATTTGCATCAAACACAGGATCGATTAATACCAGACCAGATAAATCTTTCTGCGTTTCCATGGCATAGTGCATCGCCACCTGGGCACCCAGACTATGACCGATTAAAACCGATTGTTGATAGCCTTCTGCATTAATAATATCGCGCAGGTCATGACTCCACTTGTCACGACTAATCCGCTCACGACAAACAGAAAGAGCATGGCCACGCAAATCTATACGCAATAAATCCCATTTCTCTTTTAAGTTGGTATTCATAACAAATTCAGACCAACGTGTTGAGTTGCTGGCAAGCCCATGAATCATGGCAACTACACGTGATTGTTTCTCGATCGAACCCAATCGATAGCCAATACGTTTACCATCACGCACCTGTTGAGATTTTTCCTGATCAGAAAAATGTTTCATATTTTATTTGTTTTAATCAACACCAATATTGCAAGTTTATATTGTGACACAAAACTGAATATAAAAAAGAACATATAGACTATTTCGATCCTGATACATTAACACTTTGTCTTAACAATCTGTTTTTGTTGCGATCTATATTTTCGTTAATTTATAAGTGTTTTTGTCAACAACTAATAAACCATCTTCAACTGCATAAAGCCTGCCAGCTAAAAAATTTGTTACATTTTTAAAATGTATTTAAGCCATAGCAAGTACGCTATGATTACATCACTCCACAAATGCAAGACCATAAGGAGAACGTCATGGCTATCGCACTAACCTTACAGGAATTTCTTGACTGGGAGGATGTTGATTACCAGATACTGCAACATCCTTATAGCATCTCCAGCCTCAGCACTGCTGAAGCAGCGCATATCCCGCCAGAACAACTTGCCAAGTCGGTTGTACTCTGTGATGAGTACGGCTTTATCATGGTCGTGGTGCCAGCATCACAACATGTCGACATTCCGCGATTACGAATGATTTATGGTCGCAACTTTCAACTCGCCAATGAGCTTGAGATTGCCGATCTGTTTTACGATTGCGAAGACTGCGCCGTACCCGCACTCGGGGAAGCCTACGGTTTCGATGTTCTGGTTGATGAGGAACTGGAACAAAACAGTGACATCTATGTTGAAGGCGGCGACCACCGCGCCCTGATTCATATACCTGGAAATACTTTTCACCAATTAATGGCCGATGCGGAACATGGCCATTTCTGCTCCTAGCGTTAATAACTGATAGCCTTCGCCATATCCGAGATTTCAGCTCGGATATGGCATTTCTTAATTTTATCCCTGTGTAGGACAGTTCCTACATGAGATTCAGATATGACTGACTTCGGCATGTTGTCGAATTCGATATGCTTTATTTCCGGCTGCAGAACAGGATGTACCGTAGCTGCTTCAATCACGACGAAACCATTAAACACCACAAACGACAAGTTGATATGAATATGACGATTAAACAAATGCTTTCTTTATTACTGATGTTAATGGCCATTGTTGGGCTGCTGTCAGTATTACCTGAGAAGCAAACAACTTCTCTTGGCAAAGATTTACGTAGCCTAAACCAGCAAATGGCAAGTTACACAAAGTAAAACGCTTTGACACAAAAAAGCCCTGTCAGGATGTAGCCACCTGGCAGGGCTTTTAGTTTTGGAGTAGAAATAAATTTAAGTGAGTTGTCGACGTTGACGCACGGCCTGTGCCAATGTCTCTAACAGTGGCATGCTTTGCTCCCAGCTGATGCAGGCATCGGTAATACTCTGGCCATAGGTCAGATCCTTACCCTTAATGACATCCTGACGTCCAGCGACGAGATGACTTTCAATCATGGCGCCCATGATTCGTTGATCGCCAGCACTTATCTGTCCGGCGATATCCTCACCAACATCAATCTGACGCTCATGCTGCTTGCTGCTATTCGCATGACTAAAATCAACCATGACCTTTTCTGCCAGACCCGCTGTTTTTAATTCGCTACAAGCCTGCTGAATACTCTTTGCATCATAATTCGGCTGCTTGCCACCACGCAGAATAATATGACAGTCATCATTACCTGTGGTTGAAAAAATTGCCGAGCGACCTGCCTTGGTTAAAGACAGAAAATGATGCGGCCGATTGGCAGAGCGAATCGCGTCAATGGCAATTTTCAGGGTTCCATCGGTGCCGTTTTTAAACCCAACAGGACAGGACACACCTGAAGCCAGTTCACGATGCACCTGACTCTCGGTCGTGCGTGCGCCAATCGCGCCCCAGGCAATCAAATCGGCCACATACTGTGGTGTCACCAGATCAAGAAACTCGGTCGCGGCAGGGACGCCCATATTATTAATATCGAGCAGTAATTTTCTCGCCAGTCGCAGACCCTTGTTGATCTGGTAACTATCATCCAGTCCGGGATCATTAATCAGGCCTTTCCAGCCAACGGTCGTGCGTGGCTTTTCAAAATAGACGCGCATCACAATGAGTAAATCTTCGCTGAATTTTTCCCGCGCCTGCTTTAACTGCTGTGCATACTCAAGCGCCGCATCAGGATCATGAATAGAGCAAGGGCCGATGATCAGTAACATGCGATCATCCTGATTATGCAAAATTCGGTGGATGGCATTACGCGCTTCGCATACGGTCTCAGTGGCCTGATCAGAAATCGGCAACTCATCATGGATCAACTCAGGTGAGCTGACTTCCTTAATTTCGCGTATACGTAAATCGTCGGTCTGGTACTTCATTGTCTCTGCTACTACGGGTTCCATGGTTTATTACTATTTTAAATGCTTACGAATAAATATTGCTGCACGTTGAATGGCATCCTTTGAAGCCAGATCATCCGCAAAGGTTCTTACATTTTCCGGGCGAAAATCAAATCCACGGCCTACCCCCGGATAGATAATCAATTGTGCCTTGCGTTTCTTCTTTTGCAAAATATCTATGCTGGTTTCAATTACACGACGACGCTGATATTGCTCATCTTCACCAATAAAAACCAGCACTGGAATGTTTAACTGATCAATCTCTGGCGCATAACCATAAATCTGCGCTGGCTCCGGTGCATTGGGATCCTGCCAGTGCGGATAATACGACACATAACAGGCCACGTTCTTTTGCTGGCGTTTAAACGTGGTTGCCACTTTCAACGTGTAGTAACCACCACGTGTATGCGAATACAGGCAGATCTTTTTGCTACTGATATCCTTGCGTTTTAATAATGCGTCAACGGCTCTGTTGACGTCTTTTTCAAGTTCATAGTCATGTTCGACCGGGTGAGTGCCGAGGAAATGCGCCTTATAAATATCTGGCGCATAAACCACAAAGCCACGCGCCGCTAGCCGTTTCACATGACGCTGTACCAGCTCACCCAGGCCACGACGGCCATGCTGGAATAACACCGCCGGATACTTCCTGTTGTCGTCTGGTCGAGCCACTAACACGGGTACATCTACCCCGTCGCTATCATAACTGGTGTTGCTCAATTTAATGCGATGATTCGTCACTGCAGGGATCTGGCCTTGATCCCACCACGCCTTATCCCACCACCAGGAATTGTCCTGTTTGTCAGGATGTGCACTCACCCCAAAGGATAACAGCAGGCTGGTGAGCAATATCAGGGGAGTCAGAACTCGCATAATAAAAAACCGGTCAGGCCAACAGAAAAGCTGCGATCCTAGACTATATAGAGGGTCGATGTCTTGTTTTTTTGGGGAAATAGCGCTGAAAATGCCAGACCCTGCCGGGTCTGGCCCAGATTTCTATAATGAGCGCGCCCTCATATAAGCCGCTTCTGAAATATCATGCCAGGCACGCGCCTGATCACGGAATTTACGGAAAGAGGTGTAGACCTTGTTGCTGGCCTTATCCTTTTTCGCAACCTCGGCCACCACCTCATCGGAGAGCTTGCTCAGTTTCTTGAGCACAGTATCAGGGAAGGCCTTGAGATTGACCTTGTGTTTATTGACCAGCGTATGCAGCGCGGCATTATTACGCGCGGTATATTCCGCCAGCATGTCCTGATTCACTACCTTGCAGGCATTCTTCACGATGATCTGCAAATCTTTCGGCAGGGCTGCGAAGGCCTTCTTGTTGATGATCGCCTCCAGCGTGGTGCCGGGCTCATGCCAGCCGGGGTAATAATAAAACTTCGCCACCTTATACAAACCAAAGGCAAGATCGTTATAAGGACCGACCCACTCCGTTGCATCAATTGCACCAGACTGTAATGAGGTATAGATTTCACCACCGGGCAAACTCACTGGTGTGCCGCCTGCGCGTTTTAACACTTCACCACCCAGTCCCGGAATACGCATTTTCAGTCCCTGCAGGTCTTTGAGTGATTTGATTTCCTTGTTAAACCAGCCGCCCATTTGCACACCCGTGTTACCTGCCGCGGCGGGGATCAGATTAAAGTCAGCATAGATATCTTCCCACAGCTTCATGCCACCGCCATGGTAAAGCCAGCCATTCATTTCCTGCGCATTCAGGCCATAAGGTACTGCAGCAAAAAATTGTGCCGCTTCGCTTTTGCCTTTCCAGTAATAAGCTGCGCCATGTCCCATCTCTGCAGTGCCACGTGAAACCGCATCAAACACTTCAAACGGCGGAACCAGTTCTTTGGCACCATAAACCTTGACCTGAATACGTCCGCCACTCATTGCGGTAATCAGTTTTGCCAGATTGTTTGCTCCGGTGCCCAGGCCGGGAAAATTTTTCGGCCAGGTGGTAACCATTTTCCATTTGTATTTAGTCTCAGCATTGGCAAGTTTTGTGCCACCGACACCCGCTAGAATCGATCCCGCACCTACACCCTTGATAAAATCGCGCCGTTTCATTTTAGTTCCCCTGTTTTAACTGGTTTGATACCTGTCACATTTTGTTATGTGCATACTAACAAATGAAAAAAAAATTTCATTTATTTTAATTTAGAAAAAATCGTTTCAGGTCAATTACATGAACCATGATCACAATTTACCTGAACGATTCTCTGGATACTATGTTTTTGATTTTCAACACATTGGCAATTTTCCTGTCCCATGGGTCAACACTGGAAAGAGAGGAACAAGTTTGCCATGATGTAATCTGAATTTTGCAGACCTGCTGACTGCATTTTTGGCCATTGGCCACCCAACTTACATAACAGGAACAAATTTTAATGACTAAGCCCCATCGGGACTTATCGAGGCCCTTTGCACTTTTTACAACGCTCGGCTGGGCACTGGCCCCCATAACCGGTTACTCAATCGCGGTTATCTATGGCGGCATTGAACTAAGCGAACTCTTAACGACAGCAAGTCTCGCGATATTAATTCCTTATCTGACAATTCTTGTCTGGGTTGGCGTACATTTTTCCCGATTCTTAAATCCAGTACATGACTGGATAGAACAACATCCCAAAGGCGGCTTATTACCTGATTCGCTTGCTCAACATATTCAAAGTTTCTGTGGCAATTACTGGTCGTTTCACTTACTCGCAGTTTGTTTACTCCCAACCATTCAGCACTGGATGGGAATTGGTGTTTTAGAATCAACACCGTTTTTCAGTCTAGTTAACTTTATGCTACTGCAACTGGTTATCGCTATTCTGGTCGGTATGCCCAGTTATCTGCTGGCACTGTCAGTACTTGGCCGTCTTGGAAAATATACAGGTACGACACAGCTCCAAATTAGTATGAGAACCAAAATGCTGCTGGTTGGTGGCTATATTCCATTACTTACGACAACAGCAATGGTGAAATATTACTGGTGGAAAACAAATCACCTGTCTGGCGAAATTATGCTGGCCTGGGCACTGCTTGGTTTTGGTGCTTTTGTGATTACTATTCTTGCCATTCGCAGTCTGAATCAATCATTAAAACCTGTTGAAGATGCCATCGGCAGCAGCAATGGCTCTTCAAGTTATCTCGATATGGCCAAACGCTTTTTTCCCCAGTCGACAGATGAAATTGGTTACATGGTACAAATGCTGGGACGCTTATTCCGTCGCCTTGGTGATCAGGAATCCTATGTTAATGCCATTATCGAAAACGCGGCCGAAGCGATCATTGTAATTAATGATAAAAGCGAAGTTGTGACCTTTAACCCTGCAGCAGAAAAACTATTTAAATACAAGGTCAATGAAATTCATGGCCAACCTGTCTGCTGGTTATTACCCGAAATCAAGATTGAAAATGTCAAAGACTACTGTGGCAATCGAGAGTGTATGGGGCAGGATGGCCTCGGCGACATCTTTGATGTTTCATTGCACATCAGTGAAATGCAGACTGATGGCGAAACATTTTACACCTGTCTGGTCAGTGATATTTCTGAACGTAAAGCCTCTGAATTTAAACTACGTGAGGCTGAAGCGCGTTATCGTGATCTGGTTGAGACTGCGCATGATCTGGTCTGGAGCATGGATTTACATGGTCGCTGGACTTATCTCAATAGTGCTGCAACACGTATCTATGGTCACAGCATTGATGACATGCTGGGTCGGAACTTTACACAGTTTCAGGCACGTGAGTCTTATGAACGTGACATGCATGCCTTTGCTCGTGTACTTGATGGCCAGGAGTTACTGCAATATGAAACGGTGCACGTCGACAAAGAAGGCAGCCATAAACACATCAGCTTTAACGCCAAACCACTTTATGATGATGATGGGAATGTGATTCGTATTACCGGTACAGCGCATGATATTACTGAGCAGAAAATTTTTGAACGTGAGCTCACCTATCAGGCACAACATGATTCACTGACGGGTTTATATAATCGCAATTACTTCCAGCAGGAACTGCAACGTTTAATCTCTCGCGTTGCACGCAGTGGCGCGGAATGTGCTCTGCTTTATCTAGACCTGGATCAATTCAAGTATGTGAATGATACGCTGGGCCATGCTGCCGGTGATCGGCTACTGCTTGAATGTACAAACCTGTTAAAGGCAAATATTCGAGAAGGTGATTTGCTTGCTCGTTTCGGCGGTGATGAGTTCACTATACTATTATATGGCGTCAATCATGACACCACTGAACGAGTGGCCGAGAATATTCGTCACCTGTTTGAAAGCTATCGTTATATGGATAGCGGTAAAAGCTTTAACGTTACCTGTAGTATCGGAATCACACTGATCGACGGTGATACCGCGTCGGTTGATGATGCTCTGTCACAGGCGGATCTGGCCTGTAATATCTCCAAGACACAGGGTCGTAACTGTATTCACATGTATAAACCCTCTGATTATGAAAAATCAGGTATGGCTGAAGACATTGGTTGGGCCACACGTGTACGTGATGCGGTTGAGAAGGATCGCTTTAATCTGGTCTATCAACCCATCATTTCGGTTGCCGATGGCGTAATCATGGATTATGAAGTGCTATTACGCATGACCACCGAAAATGGTGATCTGATAATGCCAAGTGGTTTTATGCCTGCCGCTGAACGCTTCGGGCTGGTTAATCAGGTTGATCGCTGGACGGTGCGCACAGCAATTCGACAGCTTGCCCAACTACATGATAATGGTAAGCCTGTGAGTTTCTCGATTAACTTATCCGGTCATGCCTTTGGGGATAATCAACTGTTACCGATGATCAATTGTCTGTTACGTGACACCGGCATTGATCCATCATTGCTAACCTTTGAAATTACCGAAACAGCTGCGATTGCCGATATGCAGGCAGCAATGCGCTTTATTAATCAATTGAAAGAAATTGGCTGCCAGTTTGCACTGGATGACTTTGGTTCGGGTTTCTGTTCCTTCACTTATTTAAAACATCTACCCGTTGATAAATTAAAGATTGACGGTAGTTTTGTGCAAAGCCTGCCGCATACCAATGTCGATCAGGCCATGGTGCAATCGATGAATCAGATCGCGCATGCACTGGGTAAACAAACGGTTGCCGAGTTTGTTGAGAACCAGGCAACACTCGATATACTCAAAAAGATTGGCGTCGATTTTGCTCAGGGCAACTTTCTCGGCAAGCCTGATAACTCACTATTCCTGAACTCTTTTGAAGAAATAGAGAGCAGTGAAATTATCGGCGAAATCGCCTAATAACTTGAAAAAACGCTGGTTTTGCCGTTCTTATCGATACTGAGCACATCATATTTGTCTTTACGATCACCCTGTTCCATACCCGGTGAACCAATCGGCATCCCCGGCACACTCAGGCCTTTAATGCCTTTGGGTTTTTCCTTTAACAGGCGCTTGATATCTTTGGCGGGGACATGTCCCTCAACAACATAGCCATCAATTACACCGGTGTGACAGGAAGCCGTCATCGGTGTAATACCAAACTCAATCTTCTTTGACGTCACACTCTGCATATCAACAGACTTAACCTTAAAACCATTCTGCTCAAGATGGGTGATCCATTTTTTACAGCAGCCACAGGTTGGGCTTTTGTATACCGTTATATTTGATCCCGCCAGTACCTGCATTGAAACCAGCATTAATAGTCCGGCACTTAAAAATTTAATCTTCATATCATCACCTGTTCGTTAGTTGTTCCAAATGTAAATCAGAACGGTTAACAAAGTAAACAACAATGGCATCCGCCAGATCAATAACCTATGATGGCACATATGTATTTACGCAATATTTCAATATTATCACTCTGTCAGGCTCTCATGATGAGTGGCACGACATTGACGGTGACTGTTTCAGTTCTGGTCGGTTTTAGTCTGGCCGATGATAAGGCCTATGCCGCACTACCTTTTACTGCACAGTTGGTCGCTGGAACGCTAACCACAATTCCCGCCGCTATGCTTATGTCAAAAATCGGCCGCAAGCTGGCATTTATTGTCGCAACGTTTTTTGGCATTACGGCAAGCATCGTTTGCACCTATGCCATTATTCAACATGATTTTTGGCTTTTTGTCAGTGGTTGTGTATTTATTGGAATGTTTAATGGCTTTGCTTTTTATTATCGATTCACCGCCGCCGATGCCGTTGATAAAGATTATAAAAGTCGCGCTATTTCCTATGTGCTTGCGGGTGGTGTGATTGCAGCCTTTATCGGCCCCAACCTTGCCAAGCTCACACGCGACATGATTGATGATGCAACCTTTGCCGGTAGCTTTGCAGTCATGAGTGTCTTTTATATTTTGACGTTTATACTACTGCAATTTTTAAAACTCCCTGAGTCAGCCAATAAACAGCAACGTGAGCATGTCTCTGGTCGAC
>Ga0224506_10001346_pt1 | contig 17745 bp, 12 predicted proteins | sample SF_Jan12_sed_USG_2_FD_169108 | JGI IMG/M metagenome (GOLD analysis project Ga0224506, IMG submission 169108) | Sediment microbial communities from San Francisco Bay, California, United States - SF_Jan12_sed_USGS_8_1 | ecosystem: Environmental > Aquatic > Marine > Sediment | place: USA... | reverse complement strand
TATCCCAATCCTGTTCCAGGTTGGTCAGATGCCAATACACCTTATCTCCTACTTTTATACCTTCAATATTGTCAGGGGCAAAGTGGCTACGGATAGATGTAATGTAAACACGAACTACATTACCTTTTCTTTCTACCTTCACATCATCTTCAGACTTCGCCACATGCGGGTGTGCATTTTCTTCCAATGAATATATCTTCTTACTATTAGGTACAACAACACTCGCGGCTATACCCTGCGCGTAGTGTGGCTCACCTATGGTAGGGAAATCAAGGAGTAATTCCATTTTATCTCCGGAGATATCATATAACTGGGCCGAGTGGTTCATTTCAGGCCCTGTAGGCAGATAGCGGTCTTTGGTAATTTTGTTCATAGCTACCAGGTATTTTCCCCAAGGCTTTTTAGAGTCTCCACCGGGGATCATCAGGTGGCCTACAGAATAGTAGCAAGGTACCCTGTCCACTACTTCCCAGGTGCCCACTTTCCATTTCACGACTTCAGAAGATATAAAGAAGGTTGTGTAAGCATTGCCTTTGCCATCAAACTCAGTGTGCAATGGGCCGAGGCCACCACTTGAAACAGTGCCTGCCAGTACATCTTCAAATTTCAAAATAGGAATACCTTCAACTTCGTCCTCAAAAGACTTATTTTCGATAGCAGTTAGCATTTTATCGAAGGAATGTACTGTCAGGTCGGCAGACAGTTTACCAGCACCGATAATATACTCTCCTGTAGGGTTAACATCCACTCCATGTGGTGATTTAGGCGTAGGCAGGTAATAGATCAGGCCAGGGCATTCTGAAGGAATAAGTACTTTCACTTCTTTTATCTCTTCTGACGTTGCCATCTGGGTCTTTTCATCGAAGTAATTATGCATATAGCTGGTAGGCATCGTTTGTGCTTTACCTTGTGCAATATACTCTTCGGCCAATTTCCAATTAACAGCGGCAATAAAGTCCTTGTCATTAATAGAAGCATTCCTTTCTATATAAGTATGACTCTCTTCGGTATTATATGTAGTAAAGAACATCCATCCGTGTGACTTGTCTTTACCTGCATGGGCCAGGTCATAGTCATAACCGGGAACCAGTATCTGGAAGGCTACCTTCATTTCTCCGGGCTCGTCGGCTTTTATAAAGGTTAAAGCCCCTTTAAAATTCTCTTTGTATGAACTGATAGCCACATCTTTTTGAGGTACAGGAACACTAAATCGGGTTCCCGCTACCACATACTCAGTATTCATGGTTGTAAAGGGTGAACTGTGGTTACCCCCACTGTTAGGGATTTCGACGATTTCTGTTGTTTCGAAATACCCAAGGTCTATCCTTGCCACACGTGGTGTGTTATTACCGTTAATAAAAACCCAACGACCATCTGGCACGCCATCAGTTTGAGAGAGTTCAGGGTGGTGTGCATCATCCCAGGGGACAAAACCAAAAGAAGTATTTAGCAGGGGCTTGGTTTCTTCATTATAACCATACGCTTTTTCCGCATCCTGCGAGAATACGGGAATCACCTTCAACAATCTTCCGGAAGGCAAGCCATAAATACTTAGCTGACCGCTAAATCCACCTGAGATCATAGCATAAAATTCGTCGTGCTCACCAGGCGCCACATAAACTTTCGATGCAGCACTTGAATTTTCGAGAGCACCCTTGTTATTATTATTGTTTCCCGCTGGTCCACAAGCTGTGAACAAAAGCGAAAAAACGATAACAACCGAGAATGTAATCTGAGTAGTTTTCATATTTGTTTATATAAATTTGGTTAATTCAGCGTTCTGAAATACTCCAGTATTTGCCGTGCCTGCTCTTCAGTCAGGTTTTGATTGGCCATTGGAGCCAGGTTCGCTTCCTGAAGTAGTTTTTTGGCAATTGGATCCTTCTGTACCATCTCATCCGGATTGAGCATCATATTCATTATCCATGCCGGATTTCTCCTGGACATAATTCCTTTAGGTGCAGGGCCTATATATTTTTCCTCGGCCTTATGGCAAGCTGTACACATCGCATTAAAGGTTTTTTCTCCTTCAGCCGCCATTGCCTGATCAATTTCGCCCAACTCCACTGATTTCACAGGCCCTATACCTATATTATCCATAGGATCTACTTCACTTGATCCGGGAGGGCCTGCTTCCTTACCGCTTGCTGCACCATCGGTAGAGGAAGCTCCCCCACCACATCCTGTCAAAACAAAAAGGCCCAACGCGAGACCTATCCCGAAAAATTTACTGGCTTCTTTCATAATTGAAGTTAATTTAAGTTAATTTATTAATGTTCAAAAATAATTTTCTTATCATTTCAAAAATATGATGTAAGTCATATATCCTCGTGAGTTTAATTACTCCCTTTGAATAAAATATATAAATCAGTAGATAAACTGATATTCATCATATTTGAAGTATTAAATAAAAGTGTAACTTGCTCTCCAAATTTACAAACCTTATTAACATGAAAAAACATAATTACCTTTTTTCCTTAGCGCTAAGCGCTGCTGTTCTTTTTTCCTGTGGTGGTGGAACTGGAGATACTCCTGCTGACACACAGGCCGAACCTGCCGCTGATCCAAATGCTCCGGCCGTGCATGTAGGACAGGCAGCCGTAGATACTGAAAGTAATAACATACTCAACATTGCCATTGGATCGCCTGACCATACAACCCTGGTTGCTGCGGTTCAGGCTGCCACAATCGAAAACGTGCTGGCCAACAACGGGCCTATAACTGTTTTTGCACCAGTAAACAGTGCGTTTGAAAAACTTCCGGAAGGTACTGTTGAAACACTGCTTAAGCCTGAAAACAAATCTGCGCTCATTAACATCCTTTATTTTCATGCCTCAGCGGGTAGCTTTGAAAAAGAGGCCCTTAAGGACGGGATGATGATGGATCAGGCACAGGGAGACAAAGTAAAAATTGAGGTAAAAGGAGAAGATGTTTTTATTGGCGGAGCTAAAATCCTGGCCTCTGTAAAAGCCAGCAACGGATATGTTCATGTGATTGACGGCGTTCTGTTACCTCCCGAAAAATAGATATTAATGAACTACTCCGGGCCAGAGCCCCGAAGTATCAAATGGATGTTTTTGTTTTTTCCAACCCAGCGGGTCGGGGAATTGAAGCACTTATCGAATAAAATAAAACCTTGAGGCCAGTCTTTATCAGATTGGCCTTTTTTATTGGTGGATTTCACAACATGGAATTGGCTGGTCGCAAACAACATCAACCTGGTATTTGTTGCCCTATTTATTTTTTCATTCCTGCAATTGATTAGCTTTGTATAATTATTAATCCCTATGCCAATGAGTAGGTTTGCCAGCCCAAATGATTTTTTCATCAAAATCAATCAGATTTACCATTTGATTATAGCCACTCCCCTCCTCGCATTTATTTATCTCTATTTAGAAAAAAGAGAAGAAACATGGATCGCCGTAATACACGATCAGATGTATTTAGAGATCATAAGTTATACCATGGCTCCCACCGCAGTGGCCCTTGCATTTTTAGGATTTAAACTTTTCAAAGACCGAATAGATAAAAGTTTTGAGCACAAATCACTAACGGATAAATTGAGCGTTTTTTCTAATGCTTTCCTCATCCAGCAAACCTTCTTCAGTCTGGCATCTGCCACGTCCATTTTAGGGTTGTACCTCACAGGCAATAATATGTTTGCTATCCTTTATGTAATCATGCTGTTTATCACTTCAATACAGCGCCCATCTGCTTCGAAAGTAAGCCATGCTTTAAAATTACCTAAAGAACAACGTGAAATACTGACGAAGAAAAAGCCCTTTAATCCGGATGAATAATTAATTAGATAATGGTCATGGGACTGACATCATCAATTGATTTAGCCAGGATGTATTCAGCGATAAAATCCCCTACCTGCGATGTAGTACATGTACTATTGGGATCTATATCCCCTGTAATCAGGCCTTTTTCCATAGATGCCAATACCGCTTCCCGGACCAATTCAGCTTCTCCCGGTGCATTAAGTGCCATTTCCAACATCATCGCTGCGGAGAGTATGGAAGCAATGGGATTTGCCCTGTTTTTTCCAGCCCATTCGGGATATGATCCATGAATAGGTTCAAATAATTTGGATTCTTCTCCAATTGAGGCTGAGGGTATTAAACCAAGCGATCCTGATATTACCGAGGCCTCATCGGTAAGAATATCACCGAACATATTCTCTGTAACAATGACATCAAATTGAGCAGGATTGGTAATGATATTCATCGCTGCATGATCCACATACATAAATTCCAGATTTACATCCGGATAATCGCCCGCCATTTGCTTAATAACCTGTCTCCATAATCGGGATGTGGCCAACACATTGGCCTTATCCACAACAGTAACTCTTCCATTCCTTTTTTGGGCGATCCCGAAGGCCACCCGCCCAATTCGCTCGATTTCGCCTGCGGAGTATTTACAAGTATCAAACGCTTCAAAACCGTCTTCTGATCTGCCTCGTGGTTGTCCAAAATAAATACCACCTGTCAATTCCCTGATCACTATAAAATCAACATTTTTTATCCTGTTATTTTTAAGAGGCGACCGATCATACAAGGGGGGATAGCTTTTTACGGGACGGAGGTTCGCATAAAGTCCCAGGTTGGCCCGCATCCGGAATAGCCCCTCATCCGGCCTGACCTTAACATTGGGATTATCATCAAATTTCGGATCACCTATTGCACCAAACAATACCGCATGTGCCTTTTTACACAGATGTTCCGTTTCTACAGGGAAAGGATCTCCTGTTTTTTCAATGGCGTCCACGCCTATCAGTCCATATTGGAAAGTGAACTTCCGATCAAATACTGATCCAATGGCTTTTAGAACTTTGACAGCTTCATTGATCACCTCTTTACCTATTCCATCACCGGGAAGTACAGCAATATTATTTTTCATCAGCAATTACTTATGTAATTGCAAAATAAGATCTTTTAGCTTGATAATGAAGAAGTTAAGCTTAAATATGAAGGGCTAGCCATTATTCACTGTCTCGCCTTCTTTCCATTTTGCGTATAATTCGTGTAATTCGGGGTCACGTACTTCGAGAATTTCGTCAGCCAGGGTGAGGAAACTTCTGTAAATTTCGTTGAGGTCTTCACCCTCCATCTCGTAGCCCAATTGCGAAAGTCTAAAACGCAATGCGGCCCGGCCACTTCGCGCAGTGAGTAAGATATCAGAGTGATCAACACCTACTTCAGCGGGATCGATGATTTCATAGTTTAGGCGGTTTTTAATTACACCATCCTGATGAATACCTGAGGAATGAGCAAAGGCATTACTGCCAACAATTGCTTTATTAGGTTGTACAGGCATACCCATGGTTTCAGCCACCAAATTACTTATTGCATAAAGTCGCTCAGTGACCACCTGGGTCTTATGGGGAATGTCTGCTCGCTTTTTAATGATCATCACCACTTCTTCCAACGAAGTATTGCCGGCTCGCTCTCCTATTCCGTTGATGGTACATTCAATTTGTCTTGCCCCACTTCTCACCCCGGCAATGGAATTGGCCGTTGCCAGGCCAAGGTCATTATGGCAATGTGTAGAAATTATTGCCTTATCGATATTGGGGACATTATTTATAAGATATGCTATTTTAGCCCCGTATTCCTCGGGAAGACAGTATCCGGTAGTATCCGGGATGTTTACTACCGTAGCACCTGCTTTAATGACTTCTTCCACCACTTTGGCCAAAAAATCGTTATCTGTTCTTCCGGCATCCTCAGCATAAAACTCCACATCATCCACATAATTACGAGCCAGTTTCACAGCCTTCACTCCCCGTTCAATGACATCCTCACGCGTTATCCTCAGCTTATGTTTCACATGTTGGTCTGATGTGCCTATACCTGTATGTATTCTTCCTTTTTTAGCAAATTTCAGTGCTTCACCTGCTACTTTTATATCGTTATCGACAGCGCGTGATAAACCACAAATAGTCGGTCTGGTCAGCACTTTGGAAATTTCCATCACACTTTTGAAATCTCCGGGACTGGATACCGGAAAACCGGCCTCTATCACATCTACCCCTAATTCCTCCAATGCCAGGGCAATAGTCACTTTTTGCGCTGTATTTAACTTACACCCTGGCACCTGTTCCCCGTCTCTTAATGTTGTATCAAAGATATATATCCTGTCGTCCATAATACTTGTTATCATAATTTGTCCAAAACTACCCGGAGGATATGCCTTATTAAAACAAAAAATAAGTATTTTTACGATTTCTATTGATCAATTTATTTGGCTTTGTTGTTATTTATATAACAAACAATAATTTTATTTACGATGTCCAGAGAAAAATCAAATGCGCTATTTCAATTGGTTAAGTCGATGACCAAAAATGAAAAGCGGTATTTTCGCTTATACGCAGGGAAAGGTAATGGGCAGGATAAAAAGACACTTCAGCTCTTTGACACCCTTATCGAGCAAGACCATTTTGATGATAATCATGTATTGGAAATAAATACGGATTTTAAACCTGAACAGCTTTCAAACCTAAAGGCTGAGCTTTACAAACAACTTTTACATGCATTGCGCATGTACAGCGATGGAAAGATTATTGATATAAAAATAAGGCAGCTTATTGATTTTTCTCAGATACTGGTAGACCGGTGCCTCTATAAGCAAGCATACGACCAACTTAAAAAAGCAAAAAAAGTTGCCAATCAACATGACAACCTCGAGATGATGCTTGAGATTGGGAAGCTCGAAATAAATGTATTGACCTACATCATTGACAACCAAAATCAAAGAAGAGTAAACAAGATTGTGGCAGAGATCAGTCATATCAATGAAAGAATAAACCGGGTAAACCAGCTATCCAACCTCAATGCCAAACTAAATTCACTGTACAAAAAAGTGGGTTTCATTCGCGACCAGCGCGATCATCACGCCATTGAAAATTACCTCACCAAAAACCTTCCTGAATATCACGAAGAGGAACTTTCATTATTGGAAAAGATACATTTACACAACCTTTTTACCGGTTATTATTTCTTTATCCATGATTTTAAAAAAGGATACACAGCAGCGAAGAAACTGGTCGCTCTTTTTGACGATCACCCCTCACTTCGTTTATCAAAAATAGATTTTTATATCCAGGCACTTAACAAACTTTCAATAGCCCAAACAAAACTCAGTTTATATGATGAGTTTGTAAGCACCGTAGACAAATTACAAAACATACCACATATCAAAGGTATTACGCTAAATGAAGATATTAGAACAAAGCTTTTCAAATATTACTATCTGCATGAAATCAACCGTTATTTATTACTGGGAGATTTTACAGGAGGGGTGAAACTGATCAACAAGATCCACCACGGATTAAACGATTTCATCACAAGACTCGACCAGCATTCTAGTATTATTTTTTATTACAAAATAGCCTGTCTTTATTTTGGCAACAGTCAATATAACCATACCTTGGTCTGGCTCAATAAAATTATTAACACACCCAATGTAGACATCAGAAGAGATATTCACTGCTTTGCCCGGATACTCAACCTGGTTACACATTTTGAAATAGGGAATACCGATGTCATAGACTATTATATCCGCTCAACCTACCGGTTTCTGGCTAAAAAATATGATCTGAGGCTTTATCAACAATACATCCTTGGCTTTCTTAAAAACCTGAGTCATCGTGAAACAAGGGCCGACCTGAAAAGTGATTTCAAACAACTCCGGGAGCAGCTTATTCCCCTGTCGGACAAACCCTATGAAAAGAGGGCTTTCATTTATTTCGACATTATTAGCTGGCTGGAAAGTAAGATTAGTGGACGGGCAGTAGGTGAAATTATTGGTGAAAAAGCACGCCTGAAAATTGAATCGAAAAAATTAAGCAAGACAATGGCTGATGAAAAACAATAATTCCCTTTACTTTGGAGCTTGTTGTTACTATCCTCAAAATACAAATACTCATGAATCGATGGGCTGTCATCTTTTGCTTCCACCTCCTAGTCATATTGTTTTCGGCTTGTGATGGCCCTGAAAAAGCCAGCAGAGGGGATATAAAAAAAAATAATGATCAAACCAATGCCTATATTGGTGATCAACAATGTTTGTCGTGCCATGCAGAACAGACACAATCCTGGGCATCATCACATCACGCCAAGGCCATGATGCATGCCTCTGACAGCACTGTACTTGGAGATTTTGGTGATATTACTTTTACCGGGAGTGGAGTGTCTTCCTTTTTTTTTAAAAGAGACGGCCTTTATTATGTGGAAACAGAAGGCCCTACGGGAAAAAATGAAACATACCAGATAAAATACACATTTGGCTTAACCCCCCTTCAACAATACCTGGTGGAGTTTCCAGGCGGCCGGATGCAAGCCCTCCGAACTGCCTGGGACACCCAAGAAAAACAGTGGTACGACCTCTACCCCAATCAGGAGATTATCACCGCTGATTGGTTGCACTGGACAAGAGGCGGACTCAACTGGAATACCATGTGTGCCGAGTGCCACTCCACTGATCTAAAAAAGGGATATGACCTAGAAACTGACACCTATAACACCACCTTTTCTCAAATCAATGTAAGTTGTGAAAGCTGCCACGGGCCCGGCGAAAAACACCTTTCCTGGGCCAGCACAGAACCCCGGGACAGTAACGCATATATGTTATTGACATCCGATATAAAGTCTGTCGAACAGGTACGTGCCTGCGCTCCCTGTCATTCCCGAAAGGGAAACCTTTCCTCAGCATTTACATTTAACGGAGAGTTTCTTCAGGATTTTGTCCCAGAAATACTTTCTGACGGACTCTACCATGCTGACGGGCAAATACAGGATGAGGTATATGTTTACGGATCCTTTCTGCAAAGTAAGATGTACCACAACAATGTAAGGTGCACAGACTGCCATGATCCACATACGCTGCAATTGAAAAAGGATGGCAATGAGCTCTGTATGCAGTGCCATGAGCCGAGGTATGATACCCGCCAGCATACATTTCATGAGGCTGGTACCGAGGCTGGCTCATGTATTAGTTGCCATATGCCCGGCAAAATCTATATGGGTGTGGATTTCAGGCGAGACCACAGTTTCCGTGTCCCCCGCCCCGACCTGAGCGTTGAGTATGGTGTTCCTAATGCATGCAATGGGTGCCACAATGATAAAAACGCATCTTGGGCAGCAGAAAATATTATTGCCTGGTATGGAAAAGAACGAGCGTATCACTTTTCGGAAGCCCTTGTCATGGGTCGACAACGTATTGCCGGGGCTGTTCCCGGACTGGACAGGCTCCTTGCGGACACATCTCAGCCAGACATCGCACGAGCCACTGCGGCTTACTACCTGGCAGACATCCCCACCAGGGAATCATTCACTGCCCTTGCCCGAGGAATCGTAGATAGCAGCGCCATGGTGAGGTATTACACAGCATCAGGCCTGATGAACATCCCCATACAGGACAGGGTAAACTGGGTAGGCCACTTGTTGCGGGACAGTGTCAGGGGCGTACGAATTGCCGCAGCAGAAGCCCTCGCAGACTTTCCCAAAGAGCAACTTCCGCTGGAACTGCAGACAGCCTTCAACAGCGCGCTTTATGAATATGAGACTTCCCTAAAATCCAGGGCAGACTTCCCGATGGGACGTTTTATGCTCGGGCAATATTATTACCGTACCGGGCAGGTGGAAAAAGCCAAACAGGAGTATGCCAATGCACTGAACATGGACACGCTGTTGCACATAGCCCGGGAAAACCTGGCCAGGATTTACAATCAGCAGCAGAACAACAAGAAGGCCATTGAATTACTGCAAACTACTTTAAGTTTTGAAAAAAATAACGGCCAGGCACTTTATTCCCTGGGGCTCATTTATGCGGAGGAAAGCAAACTGGAAGAAGCCACGATATATCTCTCTCAGGCCGTTCAGGCCATGCCAGAAAATGAAAGGACGCATTACAACCTCGGGTTGGCTTATCAGCACCTCGACAAACTGGCCGAGGCCGAAAAAGCATACCTTGAAGGATTAAAGATTCTGCCTGAATCTGCAGCCATCAGGCAGGCTCTGGCTATATTATACCTTCAGCAAAATGAAAAGGAAAAGGCCCGGCCACATGTGGAAGAGTTGGAGAAAAGGTTTCCAGGGAGTGGGTTGGTGGAGCAATTGAAGTAGTCCGCGTTACAAACGCGGACTATTCGTTACAAACGCGGACTATTCGCTACAAACGCGGACTATTCGCTACAAACGCGGACTAGGCGTTACAAACGCGGACTAGGCGTTACAAACGCGGACTAGGCGTTACAAACGCGGACTAGGCGTTACATACGTGGACTATGCGTTACAAACGCAGACTATGCGTTACAAACGCAGACTATGCATTACACACGTGGACTATGCGTTACAAACGCGATATGCTACGCAATATAAACGCGGACTATGTACTATTATTTGTGTGTTATATTATTTTTTATTACTTTTATTTTATAATATAATTATTATAAAATATATTAATCATGTCTGGTGATAAATATCTAATACGAGACCAGCATACTATTTATTTCATTACACTCACGGTAATAAAATGGATTGATATTTTCACACGGGAAAGCTACAGGGAAATTATTGTCCATTCACTTAATTTCTGTATCAAAACCAAAGGTTTGGAAGTGTTTGCGTGGGTAATCATGAGCAACCATGTTCACCTTTTGGTCAGTTGTAATGCCCCACACAGAATGTCTGATTTTCTAAGAGATTTTAAAAAATTTACTTCGAAAGAAATTGTAAAAGTCATCGATTCGTCAAAGGAAAGTAGAAGGCACTGGATATTGAAAATACTTTCTGAAGAAGGAAACAGGCTCAGGCGCATAAAGAAATTCAAATTATGGAAAGACGATAATCATGCCATTGATTTGTTTCGATATCATATTAGTATTAAACAGAAAATGAATTATATTCACAATAATCCGGTAGCTGCAGGAATTGTGGATAATGCCATCGACTATGTTTATAGCAGTTGCAGAGATTATTGTGGAAGGAAGGGGCTGGTGGAGGTAAGTCCTCGTTTCAAAGTTGTGGACATTTAGTCCTCGTTCGGAAACGAGGACTATAACGAGGACTATATCGGACTATAACGAAATATAATAATATGGAATTCATTAGTATTAATCCTTATGATCAGCGGGAGGTGGGTCGTTATCGTGTTAACAGCCGGCAGGAAGTTGCCAAAAAGCTTGACCTTTGCGAAAAAGGATTTTACGAATGGAGTGAGTTGAGTATTACATCACGAAGTAGCTTTCTGAATAACGTTGCTGACATTTTAGACAGTCAAAATGAGAATCTGGCCAGGTTGATCACCCTGGAAATGGGAAAAGTGATTGGAGAAAGCCGGGCGGAGGTGGAAAAATGCGCCTGGGTGTGTCGGCATTATGCTGAAAATGCGGAACAATACCTCGCTGACGAAATCCTATATACAGCGGCAAAAAAAAGTTTTGTCCGACATGATCCCTTAGGCTGTGTCTTTGCCATCATGCCGTGGAATTTTCCTTTCTGGCAGGTATTTCGCTTTGCCGCACCGGCACTGATGGCTGGTAATGTGGGTCTGTTAAAACACGCCCCCAATGTCTGCGGTTGCGCATTGGCTATAGCGAAAATATTTACCGATGCCGGCATCCCTGAAGGTGCATTCCAAACGGTGGTACTCACCAATGAACAGGCCGCAGAAGTGATCGCCCATCCCGTGGTAAAGGCGGTAACACTCACTGGCAGTGAACGCGCAGGAAAAGCTGTGGCATCTCTTGCCGGCCAACACCTAAAAAAAACAGTGCTTGAACTTGGAGGTAGTGACCCGTTTATTGTTTTGGATGATGCCGACATTGAAAAAGCAGCCCGGGCAGCATGCCTTTCGCGGATGATGAATGCCGGACAAAGTTGTATTGCCGCCAAGCGGTTTATTGTGATGGAATCAGTAAAAGAAGATTTCACAGCCGCTTTCATGACCCAAATGAGCAATTTAACATCAGGTGATCCCCTTGCTGAAGACACACGCTTTGCACCATTGGCCAGAAGGGATCTTGCCGATAACCTGATGTCACAACTCAAAGGTTCTGTTGATCTGGGTGCCCGGATGCTTACCGGCGGAAAAAGGGACGGTTGTTTTATTCAACCTACACTCATTACTGGTGTAAAGCCCGGCATGCCCGCTTTTGATCAGGAAACTTTTGGTCCGCTGGCTGCTATTATTCAGGTAAAAGATGAAAAAGATGCGCTGAACATGGCCAATCGAACCATCTATGGCCTCGGCGCTTCAGTGTGGAGTGCATCCGAGGAAAAGGCATTGCATTTCAGTCGGAAGATTGAAGCAGGAAGTGTTTTTATCAACGGGCTGGTGAAGTCAGATCCGAGGGTGCCATTTGGGGGGATAAAGAACTCTGGTTATGGGCGGGAGCTTGCCAGGCATGGGATAAGGGAGTTTGTGAATGTGAAGGCTGTGGTGGTGGAATAGTGTAGTCCTCGTTGCAAACGAGGACTATAGTAATCGTTGCAAACATAGTCCTCGTTGCAAACATAGTCCTCGTTGCAAACGAGGACTATGCTATAGGATTCGGCGGGCTTTGCGAAGGCGTTTGGTATAGTACTCTTCGAGAAGGTCTCGTTCAACGACGCCAACAGAGCTGGAGGCATGGATAAACATAATCCGGTCTTTATATACTGCTGTGACCATGCCTACATGGGTAATTTTGCGTTTACGCTTGCTCATGGCAAAAAAGAGTAAATCACCTGGCTTTAGCTTTTTCACCTTCACTTTTTCACCTACTTCACTCTGGTCTTTTGAAGAACGTGGCAATGATTGGTTAATTTGCTTATAGGATTGCAAAATTAACCCCGAACAATCTATACCCCTTTTGGTAGTACCACCATATTTATAGGGCGTTCCCAGGTAACTTCTGGCTTCCCTGACTACCGTTTCTCGATTTTCGCTACGCTGTGCCCGTTTGCCTGATCCGCACGAGGAAAGAATAAGAGCCATAAAAAGTAATGCCGAAATAATTTTAAGCAGGTTGATTCCTCTGTTTGAGTTAATCCGCCGTATATTTGCGAACACTATAGTTTGTTCATCATGTCCGTTATCTTTGTTATGAATTTGTTCATTTACCCTGGTAAAACGTGCTTTTTCAAAACTAAACCCCCTTTTGCTCCGGGAAGCCCGGGTTCGTGCAAAGGTTTTTGATAGCGAATATGCTGATTCAATCATTAATATTATACAATTTAGGTTTTTACAAAAATAATGTATTTTAACAAACTTGCTGAACAACTCAAGGGTGAATTACTCACCGAACAGCGCATCCTGAAAATATATGCTACTGATGCCTCTGCTTACCGTGAGCTTCCATTGGCCGTAGCCATCCCTGCTGATACAGCAGACATCATTACCCTTGTCAATTTTGCAAGGGAAAATAATTGTTCCCTCATTCCCCGCACGGCAGGCACCAGTCTCGCCGGTCAGGTTGTAGGCAAAGGCATTGTTGTTGATGTATCCCGAAAATTCAACCAGATACTTGAAGTTAATACGGAAGAGCAATGGGTCAGGTTACAACCCGGTGTTATCAGGAACGAGTTGAACATGCATCTGGCCGAACAGGGATTTCTTTTCGGACCGGAAACGGCCACGGCCAATCGCGCAATGATTGGCGGAATGATTGGCAACAATTCCTGCGGATCCAACTCTATCGTCTATGGCAGTACGCGTGAAAACTTACTGGAAGTGAAGGCCATTCTTAGCGATGGAGAAGAAGTGATATTTTCTTCATTGGATAATGAATCTTTTTTTGAAAAATCATCCGGAAAAACCACCATTTCTGATCGGGAAAAGGATATTTATGCCACCACCTATGCTTTACTGAGCAATGCACAAAACAGGCAGGATATAGATAAGGAATACCCCAAAAGATCCATTCCACGAAGAAATACCGGATATGCCATTGACTTGCTTAAAGACACAAATCCTTTTGGTGATTATAAAAAGGATTTTAATTTTTGTCAGTTGATTGCCGGATCTGAAGGCACGCTTGCTTTTATTACAGAGGCCAAATTAAAAATAGTACCCCTGCCCCCACCCTTTACCGGTCTGATATGCATTCACTTCAATTCCATTTACGAGTCCCTGCTCGGTAATCTGGTAGCTCTTGAATACAAACCCAGCGCCAGTGAGCTCATCGATCATTATATCCTGGAATGTACCAAAGACAATATCACCCAAAGTAAAAACCGCTTTTTTGTAGAGGGCGACCCTCAGGCCATTTTGGTGGTAGAGCTTAAGCGACAAACACTTGAAGAGGTAGAAAATGATGCAGCCGTTCTGATCCAGTCATTAAAAGACAAACAACTGGGATATCATTATCCGCTGGTGACCGGTTCGGATACAACAAGGGTATGGGAACTGCGAAATGCCGGTCTCGGCCTGTTGTCGAACATGCCGGGGGACGCCAAGCCAGCACCTGTAATAGAAGATACTGCGGTTGATGTTCAGGATCTGCCGAATTATATAAAAGAGTTTAACCTCATACTGGAAAAGCACGGCCTGTTTTCGGTACATTATGCCCATGCCGGTTCAGGGGAGCTGCACCTGCGGCCCATTATCAACCTGAAAACGAAAGAGGGCAACCGAATGTTCCGGACTATTGCCGAAGAGATTGCCACATTGGTAAAGCGGTATGGCGGGTCGCTTAGCGGAGAACATGGGGATGGCAGACTGCGGGGTGAATTCATCCCTCAGATGATTGGGGAGCAAAACTATGAGATCCTTAAAGCCATAAAAAAGGCCTGGGATCCTCAAAACATCTTCAATCCGGGAAAGATTGTAGATTCTCCGGCCATGAATGAGATGTTGCGTTTTACGCCGGGACAGGAGACCCCTGATTTTGACACTGCGCTTCGCTTTGACAAGACGGATGGTTTTATGCGGGCAGTAGAGCAGTGCAATGGCGCAGGTGTTTGCCGGAAGACTGAACTAACCGGCGGAACCATGTGCCCTTCGTACATGGCGTCACATGATGAGAAAGATACCACTCGAGCACGAGCCAACATATTAAGGGAGGCACTTTCGAGACCAGATAACAGCCTGGCCCCCTTTGCAAATGAAGATGCCTATTCCATTCTGGATCTCTGCCTATCCTGCAAAGGCTGCACTTCCGAATGTCCTTCCAATGTGGACATGGCTCGCATAAAAGCTGAATTTTTACACCAATATTATAAAACCAACAGGCCATCCCTACGCACCAAACTCATTGCCAACTTCTCCAGGGCCTATCAACTGGGAACCGTTGCCCCCGGACTATTCAACCTGGCCCTGACTTTTAAACCCCTTGCGGCCCTCACCAAAAGTGTACTTGGTATTGCCCCTCAACGCAGCCTCCCCGCGTTGAACAAACAAACGCTGCGGTCATGGTATAATCGTAAATTCACTCCACAAGGAAAGAAAACGGTGTATTTCTTCTGCGATGAGTTTACTAACCTCAACGATTCGGACGTGGGCATAAAAGCCATTAATCTACTGGACAGGCTTGGCTTTGAAGTGAAAATGGTTGAACACGCCGAAAGTGGAAGAACTTATATTTCAAAGGGATTTTTGGATAAGGCAAAAGTATCAGCCAATGAAAACGTCCGGATATTCTCCCCGCTCATCAGTGCTGATACTCCGCTGGTAGGCCTGGAACCCTCCGCTATCCTGGGATTTCGTGACGAATACCCCGACCTGGTTGATACAACGTTGCGGACAAAGGCCCTGGAACTGGGAAAAAACTGCCTCACCATTGAAGAATTTCTGGACAGGGAGTCAGACAATATTGACAAGCGTCTTTTTACCGATACTCCCCGGCAAATAAAACTACACGGGCACTGCCATCAGAAATCATTATCTTCACTCACTCCTACAAAAAAAATACTGATGGTGCCCCCAAACTACAAAGTGCAACTTATCCCTTCCGGATGTTGTGGCATGGCAGGCTCGTTTGGTTATGAAAAGGAACACTATGAGACCTCACAAAAGGTAGGAGAACTGGTACTATTCCCCGCGGTGCGGGAGACTCCTGAAGACGTCATCATTGCAGCACCAGGCACCAGTTGCCGACATCAGATCAAAGACGGTACCGGCAGAAAAGCACTGCACCCGGTAGAAATATTATGGGAAGCCCTGAAGGAAAAATAATATGTGTGGAATAACGGGCATATATGCATTCAATCTGGTGGGCAGGTTTCACATGATCAACCTGGCAAATGCCACAAAATCACTTGAACGACGTGGGCCAGACCACCAAAACACCTTCCACAACGACTTTGTGGGGTTGGGACACCGCAGACTGGCGGTAATCGATACCAGTATAGAAGCCAACCAGCCCATGACTGATCCCTCCGGCAGGTATGTACTGGTTTATAATGGGGAAATTTATAATTATAAAGAACACAGGCAACGCCTTGAAAAGCAGGGTGAATCTTTCAGCACCCAATCGGATACTGAAGTGCTTTTAAAAATGCTCGTACAGGAAGGAAAAGAATGCCTGCCCAAACTCAACGGTTTTTTTGCCTTTGCTTTTTATGATAAAGAAGAAAACTACCTACTGCTGGCCATTGACCGGTATGGCATAAAACCCCTATATTATCTGTGTGACGAAGACAAAGTATTGTTTGGTTCTGAGATGAAGGCGCTTTTTGAATATGGATTGAACAAAGAACTTGACCATACTGCGTTGTCTCAGTATTTTCAGCTTAACTATACGCCAGGGCCGGAAACAATGATAAAAGGGGTGAAGAAATTGATGCCCGGGGAGTATGTTGAGGTAGGTAGTCCGCGTGAGGAACCTAGTCCGCGTTACAAACGCGGACTATGCAAACGCGGACTATGGTATGAGTTGCCATATCGGGAGACTATTAATGCTCCACTTTCGTATGACGAAGCCTGTGTGGCTATGGGCAAGGTTCTGGAAAATGCTGTACAAAAACGCTTGGTGGCTGATGTTCCACTTGGATCTTTTCTGAGCGGGGGAATAGACTCCAGTATTGTGGCCATGCTGGCTAAACGGCACAAGAAAGATCTCCATACCTTTTCTATTGGATTTAAGGACGAAAAATATTTTGATGAGACCGGTTATGCCAACCAGGTAGCACAAAAAATTGGCAGTGAACACACTGTTTATAAGCTCGAGTACGGTGATTTTGAAGATAATTTTAAGGATATTCTCAACAGTTTTGACGAACCTTTTGCGGATTCTTCGGCGATTGCCTACTATTTACTGAGCAAGAAAGTACGAAAACAGATGACCGTAGCCCTTTCCGGCGATGGGGCCGATGAGATTTTTGGCGGATATAATAAACACCGGGCCTTTTACCGGGCCTATCATCCTAATGCAGCAGATAAAACAATTGGGGCTTTGCGGTATTTGTGGAAGGTTTTGCCCGCCTCACGTCATAACAGCCTTACCAATAAGTTCAGGCAGTTGCAGCGGTTTGCAGACGGGATGGCACTGGATGCGCAGGGACGGTATGAGCGATGGGCTGTTATGACGGAGTGGGGGGAAGTGGAGAGGTTGTTAAGTCCGCGTTACAAACGCGGACTATCCGAGCGTTACAAACCTAGTCCGCGTTACAAACGCGGACTATCTGATATTAATGACGTTTTGTATGCGGATATGCAGCTGGTACTACCGTGGGATATGCTGGTGAAGGCGGACCGGATGTCTATGGCCAATTCGCTGGAGGTAAGGGTTCCTTTCCTTGATCATGAGGTAGTAGAACT
>Ga0224506_10001345_pt1 | contig 17748 bp, 15 predicted proteins | sample SF_Jan12_sed_USG_2_FD_169108 | JGI IMG/M metagenome (GOLD analysis project Ga0224506, IMG submission 169108) | Sediment microbial communities from San Francisco Bay, California, United States - SF_Jan12_sed_USGS_8_1 | ecosystem: Environmental > Aquatic > Marine > Sediment | place: USA... | reverse complement strand
GGTGTCACCCGTCACCACTGTATGCACTTGCCATTCTCCTGTAATATTTCTTTTAGTTGGCGCGGATTGATTTTGCGTAGTTGCTTTTGCAGATTCACTTGAATTAGCCTCATCGACGCTATCAGCCATAGTGTCGTCAATGTTCGCTTCTTGTTTTGTTTGTAGCCGCGCAACGCCATCAATACTATTTACCGCACTGGAAGATTCATCGATATCTGTCTTTTTAGATTCAACTCGGATTTCATCTTGATGTGTCACTACATTGGTTGACAGTTTCGGTTCATCCACTACCGGAGAATCCTCTGGTATTTGAACTTGACCAATATCTGCTCCAATGGCCGAAGAGAATTCTTTTATTTTATCAGTTTGAGTACCGCTTGTTTTGGTATCATTATCAGATGAAATGCTTTCATTGATTGATTCACCAGTAAAATGAAAATAGAAATATCCGGTAACTAATGCGACAATTAAGACCACAACGAGCAATAACCAACGCATTACATTACCGCGTTTTGTAACGGTATCCGGCGTAATTTCAGTATCATAGTCAGGTGAGACAACATAAGCTTGTGGCACTGACGCTTCATTGTTATCGACAATAGCTTGATCATTCGCTATATTTGATTGCCTTGTCTCATACTCTGATGTTAATTGTATCGATTCTTGTAATGAAGACTCATCAGATGAAACAGAGTCATTTACAACGTCGTTAGAGGTTTCTGCTGAGGTCTCAGCTATATCTGAGCTTGGAAACTCCGCAACACTTGCTTGATACGAATCGTCACTTAGTTTTTCGAATACTGATTGCGCGCTAAACTGACTTTGTTCGCGATGGGTGTCCAAATCAACTACATTATCACCTTTACCTGTCTGTGAAATTAGTGCCTCAGTGTTCTCAGCTTCACTCTGCACAACAATGTCATTAACTGTTGTTTCCATCTCCAAGAATGATGTCTCAACTGAAGTAGATTCACTGGCGTTAGTTTGCAATACATCTTTATAGTCAGTTGATTCGTCACTTGTTGCGTTCTCCTCCGATACGGATTCGGTTAACAGCTCTTCAGTTAATACTTCACTGTCTTCTTTACAGTTGGTTTTCATCCACTGTTTTAAAGGCTCTGATTCATTCATTGCATATAAGCGGTCAAAATCAGTGCTTAGTACTAATGCCTCTCCCCAGTGCAAAGTCTTATCAAAAATATTTCCCGAAACAAAGTTCGGTGGGTCGCTCCAATCGTATTCAAAATTAGATGTAACTTCTAAAACTTCATCAACGATATAACCCATTAGGCCATGACGAGTATATGCCAAAATAATTCTTGCATTTGCATGCTGCGTTTCAGAGAGTGGAGGCAAACCGAATTTGTCTCTCAACTTAATCACAGACACTGTTTGGTCTCGATGTCGAAACACACCCGCAAAACATGGCGCTTGCTTAGGCATGGGAGTAAAACTTGGCATCATCACAATCGAATCGACATCCCTAACAGATGCACAACAACTGACTGGACCTACTCGAAAAATGACTAAAGATTCGTTTTGTTCTAAAGCACGCATTTACTACACTACTTTCACGGGCTTAACCTAATTAATATAGCGTCCAAACAAAATTATTTTTATGGAAAAAACTGAAATTAGAATCATTTTTATGATAAATGTGTTACCGCAACACTCAAATAAGTTTGTTGATTTCTTTAAACGAATGCCATTACCTTCTTACAACTCATATTAAAGTGATTATAGAAAATACCGATACGGTGCTAATATTATTTCCATATTGAAACACCAATATTAATGAAGCTAATTCTGAAAAACAATTTTAGACGGGCTATGTTTTTTGGTTTCATAACCAGTTTATTTGTCAGCGTTATATATGCAAACGGTTTACTAAACCGAATTGAATGGTTAAGCTACGACTGGCGCATACAGCATTATCATCAAAATGAAAAGTTGAATTCTGACATTGCCGTAATTTATATCGATGACGCCTCGTTAAATGCCATGCGTGTCGTTGCTGGCCGATGGCCTTGGCCTCGATCTGTCCATGCAGACTTGCTAGAATTTTTGTCCATGGCAAATCCAAAAGCAGTTTTATTTGATATCACATTCCAAGAAAAACAAATTGTTGAAAACCAAGACCCGGACAAGTTAAACCCACATGATCTTGCACTTGTGCAAGCAAGTCAATCCTTCCCGTTTGCCTATCATGCGACTCGTTTCCTACTCGATAACTCAGATAGTGGACAAGATGCACGTCTCAATTTACCTTTACCGCAAGATTTTGTTCAACGCTTTTCATTGCAAGGTCGTTATGGAGATCCAAAAAATATTAGTGACTTAGTTAGAGGTGATTTACATGCTCCAAATAACAAGTTCTATTTACCTTTCCAGGAACTTGCGTTAGCAACAAACGGCATAGGTGTTGTTGAATTCGCATCTGATGATGATGGAGGCTATCGTCGTGCACGTTTAATTCATGAATACCAAAATCAATATTATCCGTCCCTTTCCACAACTGCCCTTTTTGACCAATTCGATCCAAGTTTAGTTACTATCGAAAAACATGCCCTAATTATTGATGAGCGGCGAATCCCTCTAGACAACGAAGGCAAAATGTTAGTTAAATTTTACGGTGACTTTACCCCTTATTCATATAGTGGCCTAATGAACTCTTTACAGCAGATTCGGCAAGGAGACCTAGATAATCTGCCTGTTAGTCCATTCGAGTTTGAAAACAAAATCGTGTTTATCGGTGGAAGTGCCGCAGGTTTAACAGACTTAAAATCAACACCTTTGGATAGTCGCTTACCTGGTGTTATGTTACATGCATCAATCGCCAGTAATATTCTCGATGATGACTACCTCATTCCCGCTTCCACATGGTTAAGTTATTTATTAATTTTAGTGTTCTCTTTTATTACTGCATATGCCATTCTACGCATTCCAAGACCATCACTAAAAAATGCATTTCCGATTGTATTAGGTGGTGGATTTCTGATTTGGTCGACGATTAGTTTTAAATATAATATGGTTTATGAAATTGCCGCACCACTTTCAGCCATTCTCATGGCTTGGGTTTTATCTTTTTCTTCATTGTTGCTCATTGAAGGCCGCGAGAAGAAACGATTCAAAAAAATGATGTCTCAATATCTTTCACCGGCAGTACTAACTACGGTTGTCAACAATCATGAAGAGTTTGCTAAAGCTGAAATTGGGGCAAAAGAAAATATCACAATACTATTTTCTGACATACGTGGCTTTACCAATCTTTCAGAAAAGCTACCGGCTGAACAAGTAGTGGAAATGTTAAATTACTACTTTTCTAAAATGACCGATGCTATTTTTCAGCACGAAGGCACTATAGATAAATTCATTGGTGACGCAATAATGGCCTTCTGGGGAGCGCCGATTCGTGTTGAAAATCATGCTGATCAAGCGAGCTTAGCCGCCATAGAAATGATAGACAAACTAAAAAAAGTGAATGCTTGGCTTGATGAAAAATCATACCCTAATATTGCAATCGGCGTTGGTATTCACACCGGTGAAGCCATCTTAGGTAATATAGGCTCTGAAAACAAACTTGACTACACTATTATCGGCGATAATGTCAATCTAGCCTCGCGCATGGAAGGATTAACCAAACCCTATGGTGCATCAATATTAATCACAGAGAACACATACCAATTACTCACTTTAGACATCCCATGCCTAACCGTAGATTTAGTCCGAGTCAAAGGTAAAGAACAACCCATAAAAGTTTACCAACCCTTGGTTAATCCTATTTCAGCAAGCAGCGATCAACAAGAAACCGCTAGACAAATTGCCGAAGTTTCTGCACAAGCTTTTCAATTCTACACATCGAAGAAGTGGGATGATGCAATTAATTTACTCGACAAAATAATTGATCACGAACCTGCGCGCATCATCAGACAGCGTTGTATCGATTACAAACAGTCGCCACCGCCCGAAAACTGGGATGGTGTTTTTACAATGACAAGTAAATAGACTCATTATAGCAGTATCCCTTATTTTAATCATTTTTTCCATTATCTTAACCATTGTATCCACACCATTTTTTAAGGCTAAAGCAAGCTTCGTTTGACGCCGATTAAACTACTATAAAACGCTTTTGCGTAACGGAGAACCAGCTATGAAGAAATTGATATTTTTGGTGTTAGGAATGATGTTATCTACAGTTCAAGTGCATGCTGAAGATGATGTACTTTATGTCTTAAGTGCACGAGCAAAAATGTTTGCAGAACCTTCTTTTAATGCATCTGCAGTAAGTAGCATTACCAAAGGTGAGAAAGTGATTTCCTTGGACAAAAACAATCGCTGGTTCAAAGTTAGCTATAAGGGCAAAGAAGGCTGGATGTCTCGTTTATCCGTCTCGCCTCACCCGCCAATGAAACGTGCAAGCCGCTTGGCCACAAGCGATGAAACACTATCAAATGAATCTCGTCGTCGTGCCTCAGCTGTTTCATCTACTGCGGCAATACGTGGTTTACGTGCTGATAATCGTTCACGCATGAGCGACTCTGATGCCGTTGACTTCGCCGCATTAGAGCAAGTAGAAAACCTGCAAATTGCTGAAGATGAAATTATTAGCTTTTTAGACAAAAGATAAACTGAATGGAATTGTAAAAACCAGCGAAGGGAATCGCTTCCATGTTAAAACAAAACACTTTTTTCTTTAAATTACTGGCTTGCTTTTTTCTGCTTTCTATTTCCGGATTGGTAATATCACAAGAAGACTTTCGATTACGCGAAAGCAATCGCAACGCTACTACTACTACAATGGAAGACATTCAAACTGAAATTAAATTCGGACAGGATGTCGCTGCGCGTGTTCTCGGAAGAATTCCGCTTTATAGAAACCAAAAACTAACACGCTATGTTGCGCTTGTAGGTAAAGCTGTTGCGATGTATTCCAGTCGGAATGAAATCGAATTTCATTTTGCAGTATTGGATAGTGATCATGCTAATGCTTATTCTGCTCCGGGTGGTTACGTTTTCATTACACGCGGTGCCTTAAGCCTAATGCAAGATGAAGCAGAATTAGCAGCCGTCTTGGCCCATGAAATTGCACATATCACCGAAAAGCATATTGTCAAAGAATTTAAAATAAAAGGCAAAGACAGCTCTCAACTTTCAGGCATGAGCCGAATGCTGGGCGGTGGTAGCGACACTGCACGGGTTGCTTTTTTTCAAGCTGTTGATCAAGCCGTAAAGATTTTATTTGAAACCGGTTTTAAGCAGCAAGATGAACTAGATGCTGATCGTGTGGCTACTTTGCTTTTAGCGAGTACTAATTATGACCCAATGGCACTCAAGCGTTATTTGAAACGAATCAAAGACAATCACAACCAAGAAAACCAAAAAAAGTCGACTCACCCCGCAACGACAGCCAGGCTAACATCATTGGATCAAGTTTTAAATGATGAAGGACTAACGAATGTGGATTTCCCACGAGCACAAAATCGGTTTAATCAGTATGGCAAATTATAACCCATCCGGTTTTGAATTAAAGTTATGGTATACGTGTGTTCTAGCATTTAATATTATTTTTAGTGCCGATACTGTATTTGCAGATGAATATCATCACAATAACATGTTAATCGGAGATCGAGCATCAGGCATGGCGGGCGCTTATGTCGCAATTGCAGATGATCCTGTGGGGCTCTATTATAATCCAGCAGGCGTGGTATATTCACCAAATAGCAACTTATCGGCAAGCATGAATGCTTTACATATCACCACCACTGTTTATAAAGACGTTATTGGCTCTGAAAACTGGGTACGCACTTCAGTCAATTTGCTCCCCAACTATTTTGGTGTAACTCAACCCTTAGGTCATGGTACCTTAGGTTTTTCTTACGCGGTTACAGATTCAATCCTAGAGGACCAAGATCAAGTATTTTTAAATATTCCAGGCCCCGGGGACACATTTACCATAAACTTCAATAACCAGGAAACCGTCTATAACATCGGTCCTTCATATTCTTTGAAACTCGCAAAGAACACCTCGGTTGGGGTAACGCTTTATGGTTATGTACGTATGTTAGAGCAAATAATGAATCAAATGTTAGATTTGAAATCCCAATTTCTGCCAGAATGGACCGCTCAAGAGTATCAACAAATTAATACCTATAAACATGAAGAAGAACTCGGCATAAAACCCATTATTGGTATCATGCATTCACCATTTCCTAAATTGTCGCTTGGTATTAAATATAGCCAGGTATTTGTCACTTATGGAAAACAAGAAAGCTATTCAAATTGTTATACCAGTTTAAATTTAACTGAACAAACTTTATGTCAACAAAACGCGCTTGTTAGTGTACATGGTGCAGGTCGCTATACATTAACTGAGCCCTGGAACATAGACTTAGGTGCGGCTTATTTTGCTGACACCAAATCGGTTTTTTCTGCTAGCATTTCCATTTGGGGTCCAAAATACGGTTTAACAGAGCCACTGGTAAACACCGCGTTTGGCGCAGAATACTATATCAGTTCCCGCTGGGCATTAAGATTTGGTCTTTTCACAAATTTTGCCAACACTCCTTTAATACAAAAAGGCGTGGCCAAGCAAAAAGAACATATTGATTTATACGGAGGCACGTTTAGCTTTTCACACTTTACGCGCAGCTCTTCCTTAACCATAGGATTTGCTGGCAGCGGTGGAATCGGCGAAGCCCAAGCCTATGGTGATACCAATATTCAAGATGTCTACGCAATCACTACCACGGGCTTTGTCTCAGCTTCTTATTCTTATTAGTCAAATTCTCGTTTGTTTTTCACCAACTGGCGTCTATCTTTTTTGTTTGGTCGTCGCTCACTACGAGGTGACCACTGCTCAGCCATCGTTGATTGCTGTTGCTGACGTTTTTCAATACTGATAGCCGTTTCCTCATATAATGTTTGCGCAACTTTCGCTGGCCCTCGCCGCCCACTTAAAGCCAAAACGACAACTTCTTTTTCAACTTCACCCACACGAACTGTTAAATGACAACCAATGCCAAGCTTACGACTAGCTTTAATGCGTTTGCCATCCAAATGAACTTTCCCACCATTGACCGCGTCACTAGCGAGTGAACGTGTTTTAAAAAAACGTGCCGCCCAGAGCCATTTGTCGACCCTGACCGGCTCGCAATGTGCATCTTCTTGCATATGGTACCTATGAATAGAAAATAACAGTATTAAGCTTAACTCATTATTTGTTAGTATTCAGCCCATGGCTACAGAAATTGAACGAAAATTTACCCTTTGCTCCAGTGAATGGCGTGCACATATTAGAAAAAGCAAACATTTCCGCCAAGGCTATTTAGTGGGAAGCGAACAAGCCTCGGTGCGCATTCGTATTGAAGACCATCAAGCCAATATCAATATAAAGAGTGCAACTCTCGGTGTAGTACGCCACGAATATGAATATACCATTCCACTAGAAGATGCGGTCGCCATGCTCAATCAACTTTGCAAGCAACCACAAATTGAAAAAATTCGTCACTATGTGGACTTCGCAGGAAAAACCTGGGAAATCGATGAATTTTCTGGAGACAACCAAGGTTTGATTGTTGCTGAAATAGAACTCGATAGTGAAGATGAAGTTTTTGAATTACCCCCCTGGGTGGATCAAGAGGTTTCCCTCGACACCCGTTATTACAACGTTTGTTTGATTGAAAATCCGTATAAAAACTGGCAGGACAATGACAAATAAACTCAAGCTCATTGCAACACTCATACTGCTATTTTTTACTGTTGCGTGTATTAAACAAGAAGACTCGAGCATACGTATTGGTCTCGCGAACATGCCAGCCAATCTTGATCCACGCTTTGCCACTGATGCAGCATCCTGGCGTGTAAGCCGACTGCTTTACCAGCGCCTGATCGATTTTGACGGTGCACGCCAAGCAATTCCTTCACTGGCTCATTGGAAGCTAATCACTCCAACATTGTATCGCTTTAGCTTGAAACAAAACCGCGAAGTATTTCACGATGGCAGCCGCCTGACCAGCCATGATGTAAAAGCGACATATGAAAGCGTACTGAATAAACAAAACAACTCACCTCATCAAGCATCAGTAGCAATGATTAAAAATATTCATGCCATTGACGCTGACACTGTTGACTTCGAATTATCCAAACCTGACCCATTATTTCCAGCTTATTTAGTCATTGGCATCTTACCCGAAAAACTCATTCAGCAAGGACATGATTTCCGTCGACACCCCATCGGAAATGGCCCATTACATTTTTCTACCTGGCCGACCGAAGCCGAACTTGAACTGGTTCGAAATAAAGATCAAATAAAAATCCGATTTCTTCATGTCAAAGATCCTACGGTACGCGCACTAAAATTAGTACGTGGAGAAATTGATATCACCCAAAATGATTTACAGCCCGAACTGATTCAGTATTTACAAAAGCAGGATGACTTAAATATTCAACAATTCCCAGGTTCCAATTTCTCATATATTGGATTTAATCTTGAAGATAAAAGTTTATCCAATTTAAATTTACGCAAAGCCATCGCTTATGGCATTAATCGTGATGAAATAATTCAATATATTTTTGCCAATAGCGCTAAACCTGCAGAAGCATTATTACCGCCCGATCACTGGGCGGGAAACCCGCTGTTAAAGGGCTATCACTATGAACCTGAAAAAGCCCGAGCTATTATGGCGGAGATGGGTTATTCAATTGAGAAACCGCTAACGCTGGTTTATAAAACCTCAAGCGCACCTTTTCGCATTCGTTTAGCAACCGTTTACCAAGCACAATTAGCTAAAATTGGCATCAACTTGGATATTCGGAGCTATGATTGGGGGACGTTTTATGGCGATATTAAAAATGGACGTTTTCAAATGTATAGCTTGGCATGGATCGGTATTAAAAGTCCGACGATTTTTCACTACGCCCTACATTCGGATATGGTCCCACCTAATGGCGCCAATCGAGGACGTTATCGTAACCTTACTGTTGACCATACTATTGACCAGGCAATGATGGAAATTGACTTAGTAAAACAAGCCGCGCTTTATCGCCAAGTGCAACAAATTCTGTTAGATGATTTACCCTATATCCCGCTCTGGTATGAAAATCACACAGTTGTTACGAGAAAATTCATCAAAAACTATAAAGTAAATTCGGATGGTAACTACGATGGCTTGGTTAGCGCTGAGAAAGTATCTTAGCGCATGTCTTTCAGAATAGAGGTTTCAATCTCAAAGCAAACACTCACCGTGTACGATCAAGAAACGATTATTAAGCAATATTCAGTATCCACTGCCAAAAATGGTCCGGGCGAACTTATGGGCAGTGAATGCACTCCACGAGGTCAACATTACGTACGTGCAAAAATTGGTGAGGGCTGCGCCAACAACTCGGTTTTTGTAGGCCGACGAGCGACAGGTGAAATATTTACATCGGCACTAAAAACAAAACATCCAAATCGCGACTGGATCCTTACGCGTATTTTATGGCTTTGTGGCAAAGAACCCGGGAAAAACCGTTTTGGCAAGTTCGATACACAACGGCGATACATTTATATACACGGCTGCCCCGATGAGGATGTCATGGGAATCCCCAGCTCTCATGGTTGCATCAAAATGAGAAATCAAGATGTTATCGAATTATTTGACCTAATTCCAAATCAAACCATTGTCAATATTATCGAGTAACAACAAACAAAATAAGGAATTACTAACATAGTTTGCTGATTTTTGAACCCCGTCATGGTTTTTTTTAGGATTCTTCCGTTAAACAAGACATCGTTAACCTGGAGAGAGAAATCATGGCAGCGGTAGTAGAAAATCTTCGTCAACGCATTAAGAATAAAGAAGCTAGCTTTACAGCAGAGGGTCAAGCACCTCAAACGAATGCCGATCAAGTCAATAATATAGACACGCTCGAAACCATGATTCAGCTTTCAGCGCTCATGAACTCATCACTTGAAGTCAGTGACGTCCGCACACGCGCAATTGAATCAGCAACTGCTTTAGTTAACTGTGAAACCTGCAGCCTATTATTTGTTAATGATGAGACTGGCGGTTTATATTTTGATGTCGCCTTAGGTGTTAGCGGTGAAAAACTAAAAACAATAGAACTTAAAAAAGGTGAAGGCATTGCCGGCTGGGTGGCCGAACATAAACAACCGTTAATTATTCAAGATGCTCAGAATGATCCTCGCTTATTTCGCAAAGCCGATAAAACCAGCGGCTTTACTACAAACAATATGTGCTGCGTACCGATCACTAATAAACGTGGCACCCTAGGCGTATTGCAAGCTTTAAATAAACGCGGCACCCATTTTTCAAAAACCGATGCACGTTTACTCATAGCACTAGCGAATCAAATTGCCGTAGCTTTGGAAAATGTTCGCCTCTATGATCAATTAAAAAATTCCTTGTCCTCCGTGGTATCTGTTTTAGCTGACGTTATCGAAAAACGCGATCCTTTTGCTACCGGTCATGCCAAACGTGTTGCCAATTATTCTATTCAAATCGGCAAAGCCATGGGTATGACCAAAGCACAATTGGTCAATTTGAAAATCGGTGCAATGTTACACGACGTAGGTATGATCGGTGTACCGGACAATATCGCGCAAAAGAAAACGCGATTAACTGAAGAAGAACACAATGAGCTTATGCGCCATGTTGATATAGGCCTTGATATTCTTGAAAGTGTTAAGCATTTAAATCATATTCGTCCGGTGATTAAATATCATCACGAGCGCTGGGATGGCACTGGCCCCTATCGTTTAAAAGAGAAACAAATTCCTCTTGAAGCACGAATTGTTGCACTGGCTGACCATTTCGATGCCTTAACCAGTGAACGTCCATACACCTTAACTAAAGGCTATGACGCAGCAATTGAATGTCTTAAATCTGGTGCCGGTAAAGAATTTGATCCAGATGTGGTTGAAGCCTTTTTTAACTGCAAAGCTGATATGTCGGCACGCCGCCATCCGCTTGTATCCCGCCGCTAATCGGAAATTTATTGAATTCATTCTAACTTTGTGCCAGCATTCGCTGGCATGAAGAAACGAATCAAACGCCGCCAATCACACCTTAGTCCTTCGCTTAATCGTTCAGCACTACACCCTGTTCTCAAACAAATCTATGCTAACCGTGAGATCACAGACGAATCACAGTTACAACTAGGGCTCGCCAATTTAGAACCGTTTCATTTATTAAAAGACATTGAAAAAACCGTAGCGCTAATATACAAATATCTAGTCAATCAGCAAACAATCACCATTGTTGGCGATTTTGATGCAGACGGCGCCACCAGCACTGCTGTTGCCATCAAGAGCTTAAAGGCTTTAGGCGCAACCAATATTAATTTCTTAGTTCCAGACCGATTTAAATTCGGCTATGGTCTCACACCAGAGTTAGTACCTGAGCTCAGTAAGTTAGGTAGCAAGCTTGTGATTACGGTCGACAATGGTATCAATAGCGTTGCTGGTGTAAATCTAGCAAATGCTGAAGGTATGGAGGTCATAATCACCGACCATCACCTTGCTAGTGATCAACTTCCACAAGCCCAGGCCATTGTTAACCCAAACCAACCAGAAGATAAATTTCCAAGCAAGGCATTATCAGGCGTAGGTGTTATTTTTTATGTAATGATTGCATTACGGTCTTTTTTACGAGAAAAGCTCTGGTTTAAAGAAAAAAATATTGTGCAACCTAATCTTGCTGAGGTTTTGGACTTAGTGGCATTAGGCACAGTCGCAGATATGGTGCCACTGGATTATAATAATCGCATACTGGTTGATCAGGGTCTCAAACGAATCCGCGCAAACCTTGCATGCCCAGGTATTCAATCTCTAATAAAAATCGCAGGCCGCGATCCTTTAAAACTTGTCGCAAACGATTTAGGGTTCTCTGTAGGGCCACGGTTGAATGCTGCAGGACGTATTGATGATATGAGTATTGGAATTCGGTGTCTGTTAGCCGATAATCAAAATCTAGCAAACTCATTCGCTAAAAAACTTGATAATCTTAATCAAACACGGCGTCAACTTGAGCGCTCAATGTTGCAGGAAGCGCTGGATGTACTTCAAGATCTGCGAATCCTCGATAGCAACGAGTTACATCCTTCACTCTGTTTATATCAAGCTAACTGGCACCAAGGCATTGTAGGTTTAATTGCATCAAGGTTAAAGGAACGCTACCACTGCCCTGTTATCTGTTTTGCTAAAACTGATGATGGCTCGGAGTTTGTTAAAGGTTCGGGACGATCCATCGAATCGATTCATATACGTGACCTTTTGGCAGATATAGACGCACAATACCCAAGTCTTATTCACCGTTTTGGGGGCCATGCACAAGCAGCAGGATTAACCATGAAATTGGAAAACCTGGATCAATTTCAGCAGGTCTTTCAACAAGCAATGTTGAGCAAACAAACCAAACAAAATTCGTTATCCGTTTTAAGTGATGGCGAACTGGGTCAACAGGATTTTAATCTTCAATTTGCACAGGCCATTCGATTTAGTGGACCGTGGGGACAGGCTTTTCCAGAACCGGTATTTGATGGCGAGTTTGAGCTAGTTGATTACCGAATTGTGGGTGAAAAACACTATAAATTTCAGCTAAAGCACCCTCACACTCAACAGGTCTTTGATGCCATTGCGTTCAATAGTGTTGAGAATCCACAGTATCAACAACTATCGCCACAAACCAAACGAGCTCAAATTGCCTATAATTTGGACATTAATGAATTCGCTGGCCGTACCAAACTCCAATTAATTTTGCAACATTTTGACACATAAAGTGAAGCAACTGCTTATTTTTTAAACGATTCGCCTTACATATATTATTGTTTTCATTTATAATTAAGCTTGTTTTTTTGGTGCATGAAGTAACAAATAGCATAACTGTTTGTAAATAAAACAAAATCCAAACCAGGGGAGTTTAATTGTGGCAAATCGAAAAGTTGATCTAGCTCTACTTAGCGTGGCGTTAACTGCGGTTCCATTCACCACAATATCCGCCAATGTCCTTGAAGATGCTCGCCAGGCCATGCATGACGGCGCGTTTGAACACGCACAAAACCTACTGCGGCCGCTAGCAGACACGGGCGACTCAGAAGCTCAATTTACTTTGGGTCAGGTGTTCGAAAATTCAGAGCAAAATGCATCTAATGCAGCTGAGGCTATGTATTACTATCAACTCGCTGCTGAACAAAGCCATGCAGAAGCGGCAAACAGACTCGCTTCTCTCAGTGGAACCCAGCAAGAGATAGCGACTAACGATACCGTGGTACTTGATTGGTATATTGAAGCTGCCGAGGAAGGCGATCCCGAATCTCAGTTCAACCTTGGCGTAGTTTACGAAACCGGCATGGGCGTTAAAATGGATCAGAAAGAAGCGATCAAATGGTATCGCCGAGCTGCCAATAACGGTCATAAAGAATCCCAGTTACGTTATGGTTTATTAATGCTTTCCGGTGACTCGAATATTCGCAACCTCAACAAAGGCGAAGAATGGTTACGTATTGCAGCGGATAATGGCAATAAAGTCGCTACTCTATTTCGTAAAACCGTTCTTGATAGCGAACTTGAATCGCGCAAAATTACCATAGCCAAGCATATTCGTGAAAAGGATGTGCTTGCCGAAGAGGCCCTAATACGCTCACTAAACCGAAAAGTGATGCGCGAACAAAAACGTTTGTTAGCACAAGCTGAAATGAAAACTGCACCCAAACCAGCGGTTTCGGACACCACAGAAAAACGTTTGGTTGTTGCTGCTTCTGAAGTAGCTATAGTGCCTGTAGTCAAAACCAAGCCAGTTGAAACAATCGAGGAACCAATTTTCGTTGGCGACCCAGTTGTTATACGCACTCAGCAACGTCCTACTCTTCAAGCAAAGCTTCCACAAACAGTTGATCTTACTTCAGACAGAAGTAATGTAACGACTACTACAGCACTTGCACCCAGTCAACGCCCCATCGAGAAATCTGAACCGAACAACGTTACCCTGCTTGGCGTAGGCGCGGGCTTGGCGGGTTTAGGTTTATTAGGATTTTTATATTCACGTCGCCGTAGTTTCCAACCATGGAAACCAGATGCTAGCGAAGTGGTTAATGCTAATTTAGTCCTTAAAGTACCACAGGTTTCTGGTATCGATGATGACGATTATCGTTTCATTCGTGATCTTTGGGAACATCCGAATCGTTCCGCCCAATCAGTTCAAGACTCATATACACAAGAAAAACATAAAGAAGTGGCGCAAATTTTCAATCAGGAGACACAAGATCCATTGGCAATGGCACAGACCGCCGCTCAAGAACATTCGATTCCAAAGGCTGCCCCCCAACAAGCCCAAAGCACAGCTCGACCGGAGCAACAACCGAATGCATTAGAGAAAAATGCTAATTACCAACGCTCACCGCGAAGTCGTGCAGGTATCAAACAATCCTTATGGAATGCTGCGGCACGTAACCGTCAACAACTTAGTAGCGGTGGCTGGTTGGAACGTCTTGACAGCGATATTTTATTAAATGACGAAAAGCAAACGATTGCTTTGAAAAATGTTAATTTTAATAATCGGATTCATGTAAAGCTTAACCATAAGCAAGTGACAATCAATGAAACTACATCGATTGACGACATTACCGCAAAACCCGAGCCTAGCATTAAGCCAGCTGCGTCAATCCCGGTAACCGCAGACAATCAGTGGCAAAATCAAAGCAGTCAAAGGGAACAGGTGCTTTACGAAGCCCAATACAAAACAGCTTTAATGTTTTTACAAGGCAGCGAAGTTGGTAACAATAAGAAATTGGCCATTAAATGGTTATTCAAAGCCGCAAACGGCGGACATACTATTGCGAGACGTAAACTCAATGAACTTTATCGCTCAGATAAAGGTTTAGTAGAATCCGTCCTCAATGAAATTCAAGGTCGCAGCAAACCCGCGACTCAAGTAAATGCAGGACAAAAAGCCGAAACACTGAAAACGTCACAGCACGCGGGCTAAATCCCTGGCATTCTCTCTCCGGGTTGGGGAGAGAATGCGAGAAATACGAACATGTTTAATCTTAATTTTCTGTGCTCGTCGCGCTTTGTTTGTCCAAACAATAATATTCCAAAGTCTGACAATACAATATCGTCTTACATTCCATAAACCGTATAACCCGCTGGACGTTGAAACCATTTGGGATCAATTACCTGACGATGATAAGTTTGCAGGAATCGCTGATACCCATTAACACCCCACTCACGATAAGGAAATCCATATGCAGTGCTCATGTCAGGATCTGTAATTTGTATCGCGCTTGTGCACAAGTCTGAATCATCTGCAAGTGGCATGACTGATTGATTTTGCTGAGCCAATACACGTCTATAATCTCGCATTGCAATGACCACATCACTAAGAAAATTTTCGATAGCGACAAGGTTATAACAGGGTTGCCCATTCAGTTTGAGTTCGATATGTTTTGCAGCCAGTTGTTGTGATTGTGCACTGCGTATTAACGCATGGGATTTTTCGATGCTCACAGCCCATTTAATTTTTGAGTGATTATTGGGTTTTGGTTTGCCCGATAGTTGAAATATAGTTTGATCGTCCGCAACAATATTCGAAATGATTTGTTGTTTACGATCAAACAAAATATAGTCCTCGCTACCCTCGCCCTCATCAATACGCATAAAATTGTCACTGACAATCACTCTGGAGTTTCCTTCATAACCATCAGCTAAACGCAGATGAAATAAAAGTACTGCCACTGGTTCAAGTGCTGAATCATCGACTGGGATTGTTTTTAGAGGTGAATGACTACACCCACTGAGCAATAAAAATAATACAATAAAACGTAACATCACTGTTTTACTCCATTACAGTTTCCAAATAAGCGATCTCGAAATCATCAAAACCCGCTTGTTGCCGTGCTTGTTTGTTGATTGGTTTGCGCAGTCGGCCTTGGGCATAGGTATGAATGAGTTGTTTAAAAGTTGTATGAGGCTCCAGTTGTTGTTGCTTGCATAAATATCGAAACCAATGGCTTCCAACGTTTACATGCCCGACTTCATCATGATAAATTATTTCCAATAAATCTGCTGCTTGTTGAAAATTTTCCCGCCGCAATTGTTGAATCATATTAGGTGTGACATCTAAACCACGCGCTTCCATCACACGTGGCACCAGCGCCATACGGATTAACGGATCATGGGCCGTATCCACTGCCATGCGCCACAAACCATCATGAGCCACAAAATCGCCATAGGCATAACCTAAACTTTGCAGATATTCGTTTAAAATTGAAAAGTGATAGGCTTCTTCTTTTGCTACATTGATCCAGTCACTGTAATACTGCCTAGGCATGGCTTGAAAACGATACACAGCATCCCAGGCAAGATTAATCGCATTAAATTCAATATGCACTAACGCATGAATAAATGCTGCATGTCTCTCGACATTGGCCTGTGAGCGTTTCGGTAAGTCTTTTAAAGCCACCAATAGTGGCTTCACAGGTCGCCCAGGGTCTTCGACCGAATGTATCGGGTAAGGATTCTGATTATCCAACGCTTTGAGCAACCATTGTTGCTCCACGGAATAGCTCATATCCACTTTAAGCGACGGCGAGTCTTGCATTAGGCAATGGTAGGCAAATTCGAATAAGGATGGGTATTGCATGAACGTATAGTCGAGTTGTTTAAAGTGTGACTATAGCAAATCATGACCTTTGGATCACGGCTTTGGCAATAAAAACAAATTACATAAGGATTATGCGCTTGCAAAGTCAAATTAGCATGGTATGATGTGCGACTTCTGGTGCGGGGTGGAGCAGCCTGGTAGCTCGTCGGGCTCATAACCCGAAGGTCGTTGGTTCAAATCCAGCCCCCGCTACCAATTTTATTTCTCTTTTTTTGAATGGATCACTTCAAAAATCCATTGGCAGATTAAGCAATCAGCTTCTGATCGTATAAAAAACATTTCAAACTTAATTAAGTCTACAACTGGCAGTCCTACTGCCCAGTCAACACAAACCTGATTATTTGCCAATCATCATTTTTCACTTACTTCACTATACTAACGATTTAAATAACCGTTTTAGAAATGCGACGCTATTTCTTTTTTCCTTTTATAAACCTTGGCGCGCGCTCACCTGCAAAACCGATCCATACGTTGTCTATCCAATTAGGACGTTGAGCTTTCACTGACTAATATATATTTAGCCTTCAATTCACATTTTCTAAAGCATATATCCGGCTATTCTAATAAAGCGATGTCGAATACTTGAATTAAACTAGGATTGATGCTCGGATTGAGAATCACCAGTACCTTTCTCATTTACATCAGACGAAGTATCGGAAATTTTGTGCCACGCTTCGGGGTCACGACTTTCTATATACTGATCTCTTTTAACCTCAAAATCGGCTTGATAGGATTTATTTAATAGTTGCTGTATGTCTAGAAGCTTCTTGTCGGCTTCATCGGCACCATGATTCGATATCTCATCGAGCACGTAGGTTGTAGTACTGGCCCCGTGACTAGGTTTTGTCTCAAGCACAACCGCTGCACGCCCCGTGGGGCCGCTATGATTATTATGCGAAGAATGATTGACTTAAGCTGATGCATGGCTTTTTGCTTGGTTTTGCTTGGCACTGGAAAAAATCGCAGTTAAATCCGAATCCGCAAATTTGTTGTAAACAAATACTGAAACTGTGGCGATAGCACAAGCAGTCCCTAGCGTAAAAATTGATGATTTATCGAATAATTTTGTTTTGTGTTTTACTTGTGT
>Ga0224506_10001343_pt1 | contig 17761 bp, 18 predicted proteins | sample SF_Jan12_sed_USG_2_FD_169108 | JGI IMG/M metagenome (GOLD analysis project Ga0224506, IMG submission 169108) | Sediment microbial communities from San Francisco Bay, California, United States - SF_Jan12_sed_USGS_8_1 | ecosystem: Environmental > Aquatic > Marine > Sediment | place: USA... | reverse complement strand
GCATAGAGTCGGCGCGAATCTCAAGCAGCCCATGTTTCTCATATAGCGAACTGAAATCCGGATGGATAGGCGATTCGATAATGGAGAACACTACTGAGTCTGACATCGTACACAGTCCAGTTACGAAAATGCATCGGCTATTGTTGTGCTGGTGTTGTGGGACTACGCCCCAGGCCAAGCAGCACATAACTTACCGCAATCAGCATGAGCATGCCAATAATACCTGCCAGCCCAAGCGGGCTGCGATAGAGATTGCTGATATCCGCTATCAGAAGAATGGATAAATTTGCCATGGCATTAAAGACACCATGAAATATGGCTGCAGCAATTACACTTCCTGAACGCTGACGAATATGACCAATAAGGGGCGAGAGTACGACGGTTGCCATAGTCATGAGAAAGATTCCACTATAAGGGTGCTGTGGAAAATTGTAACCGGCGGCGATGACTGGAGCATGCCAGAGCCCCCAAATAAGTCCTATGAGGAGATTGGCTTTCCAGAAGCCCATATGACGTAGCTGATAGTAGAGCAAGCCGCGCCAGCCCAATTCTTCACCAAATGCGGCCAGAGCATTGATGGTTGCGCCAGCGATAAAGGCCTGCAGAATGAGTAATAGAAGATAAGTGGTCGTCCCCAGCTGGTTGAGCGCTTGACGGATCGATGTCAGTTGATCATGGTTAAGCTGGGGTGAGAGGTTTTGTAGGTAGGCATTTAAATCAAGATCCAGTGTGCCCCAGCCAAATAACAGGCATATGACAATCGTCAGCAGGGTGATAGCCAATGGATAGAGCCAGGCACCGAGCCAGTGCAGATTAGGATTAAAGCGGACACCGTAGCGGGAGAGACTCTTTCTCAACTGATGACGGCTGAGAAATAAAACCACTGATGCGGGTATCCACATATAGACAATGAGTAGGATGAGGGCATAGGGAGAGTGGGCAAATGATGCACTCTCTCGTACTAGCAGGAAATATAGAGTGCCTAATAAATAACTCGGTATGAAAGTCCAGAACAGAAATCTATATGTCAAGTTCGGGTTGTTCATAGAAAAATTCACTTGTTGTTATGGACAATTTTGAGACATATGCGGTATGCAGGAAGTCACAAATATCATAGTATAAGTGCCACCTAATAGCCGAGTATTGTGACACTATGTCGATGCACAAATTTTACATCCGAATCTTAATCATCACTTTGGTACTGGGCCCTTTGACCTGGTTAATGTTTACGGATGAAGGTCAGCGGGTTGGAGATATCTTTATGCTCGAACTGGGCGATTCAGAACCGCTTAATCTGAATTTTGCTCAACTAAGTTCCCGTGTAGATGAAGCGACCCTAATGGAACAGTTTCCGCAGATTAAACTGGCCTGTGTCGATCAAAAAATTGCCTTTGGGATGCGTCAATGTTCATCGCCGATTTCGGCCATTAATGGTACGCCAGCACAGTACGTCACGTTCTATTTTATTCAAAATCAGCTTATTGAAGTAAATGTGGGCTACCAGCCCAGTTATCACCAGTACCTTTATAATGGCTTACTGGCAAGTTTTGGTGAGGGTGAGGTTGGGCCAGAGGCTGGCCTGCGACGCTGGAATACCGGAAAAGGCTTGTTGTATGCGCCACCGCAGACGCTAACTGTGGGTAAGAAGACAGTACTGATTTGGAAGGCCGCTACGGGTTAAATAAATACATAACACGAATACTGAGAATGGGGGCCTGTGCCCCCATTTTTAATCTGTAGCCGATGATTCTAGCGGGTTCGGGTTGTTTGATTTGCTCAAGGGATAGGCTGTATCAGAGAGATAGAAACTGATGCGCTCAATATGTGTCGAGACGCGGTTTAACCAGCGTAAGGCATGCAAATATTCATTTGCCACTGGAACATCCAGGGTATCGCTGGCAACGTTAGCGATAAACTGATCGCGAAGAATATCGGTTTGTTGAGCAATATCTAGTGCCATACTCGATGTAAGCTGTGCCGCATCCTGCCATTCTGATTGCATAAGATGTCTGTTCAGACGATGAATATTTCCACTCAGTTTCGTCACTAGCTCCCTCAATTGTGGTGATTGATAGGCGATAGAGATGCTATTGACCTTCTGCATACGGTGGTAGAAGCGTTGTAAATGCTCCAGAGCATGGGTAATGCCATACAGACGTTGCCACTGCGGTTTATCTTCCTGACTTAGATGAATCCTATCCACATAGCTCTGGCTTAGGCTCATGGATTGCTGGAACTGTTGTAATGAATGGGCGTCTATGTGCTCGTGTCTTTCTGCCTTTTGCAGCAGAATCTGCAGCAAGTATTGAAATTGATGAGACAAAACTGCATGTGAAGCGGTGATGGCGACACTGGGCTCTTTTAACAGGGAATTATCCAAGCCTATGCTTAAGGGATCCTTGCGGTCAGGTATAAGATGTAGCATGAGTAAGGAAAATTGTTGGGTAAACGGAATCACAAGTATCACGCCAAGGACGTTAAAGCCACTATGAAAGGCGACCAAATATAGCTCGGCATTGCTCAGTATATCCCCCTGCCCATGCTCGACAATATACATATAGGGCGTGATTAACAGGAGCGCCATGATACCGGTGAGCAGATTATAGATAACGTGCGAAAGGCCGGTACGACGCATGGCACTGGAGCCGCCGATGGAGGCGATGGCGGCGGTAAATGTGGTGCCGATGTCCATGCCGATAACCAGGGACGCGGCATGATGAAAATCGATGGTGCCAGCATACAAGGCGGTCAGGGTTGCTGCCACACCGGCGCTGGATGATTGGGTAATAACGGTAAAGAGGATGCCGAGGCCAATAAATTGTAGTCGTGTCATCCAGCTGTCAGCAGGAAGGTTTAGAGGGATAACATCTGATTCCAGCCCCCCCATGCCGGCCTGTAACATGCTGATGCCGATAAAGACCAGGCCGAAACCAGCCAGGGCGAAGCCCATTTGTTGCAAATGGTTGCGGGCAAAGAGTTTTACTAAAGCACCCAGTAATACCAATGGCAGCATCAGACTGCCTAGCTGCAGCTTTAGTCCCAGCAGGGCCACCAGCCAGCCGGTAATGGTGGTGCCAATGTTGGCACCAAAGATAATCCCTAGTGACTGTGAAAACGTCAGCAGACCTGCACCAACAAATCCTACCGCAGCCACCGTCGTCGCACTGGAGGACTGCAGTACCGCCGTGGTCAGAGCGCCTGTTATGGCGCCGGAATATGGACTGCGGGTGAAACGGGTCAATATGCGGCGCATGTTCTCGGCAGCCAGAGCTCGCAGACCATCGGTCATAATGGTCATCCCCAGCAGGAATAGGCCCAGACCGCCGCTAATGTTGAGTAGAATTTGAAATAAGCTCATGAAATAACAAGATGTAGTGGTTTGGATAACTATATATGATTTCTTTAAGGCCCGGGTAAGTGCTGTTAGAGAAGCTCCATAGGCGAACTCTGTTAGAGGTTAACTTATTGATATATATCTAAATAAAGATTCAATGTCGGAAGCTAATAATATTGGCTTCCACTTCAGCCAAACGGTATGCTAGTCGCGCATAAATAATAAAACTGGTTTTACAGCAGGGGAGTACACATTAATGAATGCTATGCGCATGACTCAATTGACCATATCTTTGATTATTCTGGCGGGCATCTGGTTAACAGGCTTTGATTCCGTACATTGGCTGCTATATGTGCCGGTGGCATTGCTGACCTTCGCTGGTATTAGTGGCATCTGTCCTGGGATGAAGGTATGGGGCAAACTGGGTTTTAAATAAACATACCAAATGTAAGCGTAAAAAAGGTCGCTTGGCGGCCTTTTTTGTGCCTGCATGATAAGTCGATGTTGGCATACTGTGCCTATACATTCAGGGGTTTGTATTTATAATGTGCCCTGTACCCGATGAGCCCGAATGCCGGACTCACTCTATACCCTCTGAAACCATTTGGAATTGTTATGAGACTGGTGATTCGTTATTTCTTTAAGACTCTGCGTTTGTTATTAACGCCCATAGTATTGCTTGTGAACTGGATTACCACACCCAAGGGAATCGAGCGACCTGAAGCCGAGCAGTTAAAGATCGATGAGGCATGTCGATCATTGATTATGTATCAGTTTGTTAGTTGTCCGTTTTGCATTAAGGTGCGTCGGGAAATGATGCGGCTGTCTTTGAATATTGAAAAGCGTGATGCACAAAAGAATATCGAAAGCAGGGAAGAGTTGTTGACTGGGGGCGGTGAATTAAAGGTGCCATGTCTGCACATAACGGCGGAGGATGGTAGTGTGTCATGGATGTATGAGTCTGATGACATCATTGCCTATTTACGTAAACAGTTTGCCTGAGAAGCCGATGACCGGCGATGGTCCTGAACCACTACTTTCAGATCCCAAGGCCTTGCTTAAACTGGCAGCCTACCCTATGCCCTTTGGTAAATATAAAGGACGCTTACTGATCGACCTGCCAGAACCTTATGTAGTGTGGTTTTCCCGGCAGGGCTTTCCTGGCGGAGAGCTAGGCAAGATGTTGGCCATCGTGCACGAGATCAAGGTCAATGGCCTGGAATATCTGTTCGAGCCATTACGTCGCTAGTTAAGCTTCCGTTATTCATTCGTCTTTACGAGATAACAGCATGAATCAAATCACTGTGTCGGCTCATGTCATCGAGAAAGTTAAGTGCTGGTTGGAAATACTGGTCATTGGCGAGGGGCTTTGTCCCTTTGCCCACCAACCCTATCAGTCCGGTCGCATACGTTTCTTGGTGAGTAGTGCGCAAGATGAAGAGACACTGTTGACCGATGTGCTGGCCGAGTTGTTGTTCCTGCGAGAGACGCCACTTGTAGATGCCGAGACAAGCTTGTTGATCCTGCCACAGATGTTGCAGGACTTTCTCGACTACAATGATTTTCTCGACCTTGTGGATGCCTTGTTGCAACAAGAACAGATGGAAGGTGAGTTTCAGATCGCCAGCATGCATCCGGACTATCAGTTTGCCGACACGGATTTTGATGATGCACAAAATTATACCAATCGTTCACCCTATCCTATCTTGCACCTGCTGCGGGAGGAGAGTCTGAATATCGCCCTGCAGCAATACCCCCATCCAGAACAGATCCCGGAACGTAATATTCGGCATATGCAAAAACTTGGCGCTGTTGCACTAGAGACGTTGATCTCACCATGTATGGCAAAGGGGCCTCGTTAGTGGCCAGACTGTTGGCTATCGCAGTAAGACCGCCGGGGATAGAAACCATGCAGCTGCTGGTCTCCGCTAAAATGACGCCGGAGTCGGGTTTGCATGGCGATAAACGCAGCCGTTCGGGGCGTCGGCAGGTGACTGTGATGACCCAGTCGGATTGGCAACGGGCCTGTGAGGAAGTCGGTGTCGAACTGGCGTGGACCACACGCAGGGCCAACCTGTTGATAGATGAGTTGATCTTGTATGAGTCAACAGGTGCTCTGATACAGATCGGCAGTATTTTATTAGAAGTCACCGGAGAATCCGACCCTTGCGCAAAGATGGAGGCCAGCTGTAGCGGACTGTTTCGGGCACTGAAACCCTATTGGCGTGGAGGGGTGACGTGTAAGGTGATCAAAGGCGGGAACTTTCGTTGTGGTGATAGCGTCATACTGAAACCCAAGATATAGGCGAGCATAGATTGTCGTCCAACGTATATGTATAGGACGTCAATAAATGAAGAAACTATCGCTGGTTATTGGATTGATCGCAGCATTGTTGAGCACCCCAAGCCTGGCTCGTGATGTATTGTTTGGTACGGATCTGTTAGCGACAATGGAGGGCTCACCCAATCTTTTTTATCAGGATCGTCTGTTTAAAAATTCGGCCTATCGTTTAAGCGGTACTTCTACCGCTACCGGATTAAGCACCGGGTTAGCTTTTCGTTTTTATTTGGACCGTTACGCAAATGGTGCCTACCTGCAGGCAGACGCAAACCTCAATGGCAGCGATGTCCAAACCGGTGGACGATTGGGGGTAGATATCAAGATGGGCAATATCATTATTGATCCCTACATCAGTTCCGCAAATCGTAGTTTCGGAATAAACATAGGCTTTGACCTGTAGCTCTACTCTAGTGGGTGTTACTCACGCCGGTACAGGCGCTGGTAGATGCCTTCGGCACCAATTAGCTGGTCATGGCTACCTTGTTCGACAATGTGACCACCTTCCAATACATAGATCACGTCTGCCTGACGTACGGCACTTAAGCGATGGGCGATAATAATGGTGGTACGTCCACGTAGAAAAACCCTTAATGCCTGATGCAAGCGTGATTCGGTCTCGGTATCGAGAGCGGAAGTGGCCTCATCCAGTATTACGACCTTGGGATCCGAAAGTACCATGCGTGCGATAGCCAGACGTTGTTGTTGTCCACCAGAGAGACGTATGCCCTGATGGCCGATGATGGTGTCCAACTGTTGTGGTAACTCTCTGATCACGCGGTTTAGTTGCGCCACCTCCAGAGCCTGCCAAAGCCGCGTCTCGTCATACTCACAACCCAGGGTTAGATTGTTGCGAACCGTATCATTAAACAGTGCCGGGTGCTGCAATACTGTGGCGACGTTTTCACGCACCACATCCAGCCCGATCTCGGTGACCGGGATATCATCAAAATAGAGTTGGCCGCGGCTTAGTGGATAGAGTCCGAGAATGACATTGACCAGTGTGGATTTTCCGCCACCACTGGCCCCCACCAGGGCGACCTTGGCCCCTGCCGGGATCTCCAGACTAACGTCTTTGAGCACCGGCGGATGTGTACCATAGGCAAACTCGATACCTTTGGCACGTATGGATAGGGTCTGTTTCTGTGCAAAAGGATCATGCAGATGTGGATAGACCGGCTCCTGTTTCAGGGCGATCAGATGATTGATACGAGTCAGTGCGGCATTGGCAGAGAACCAGGCATACTGGACATTCAATATCTCCTGCACCGGGCCCATCATGAACCAAAGATAACCAAACACCGCCATCATCTCACCGATGCTGAGATCGGAAAATACCACCATCAACATGCCGGTGGCGCGAAAGGTCTCAAAGCCCACCAAAAACACACCCATGGAGAGACGACTGGCGGCATCGGATTTCCAGCTAAAGGCAGCGGAATGGGTCTGGATGCCGCGAGCCTTGTCAATCACCATCTTCAAATAGTGTCGCTCACGATTACTGGCACGTATTTGTTGTATGGTATCCAGACTTTCTATCAAGGCTTGCTGAAAGATCTCGAAGGCACGGTTCTCTCTTTGTTTTAAATGTTTCACCCGTTTGCCTAAGGCAAAGGTGAAATATATTACCAAGGGATTTAATAGCAAGATTAGTAATGCCAGTTGCCAGTGCAGCCAAATCAGTACCAGTGAGATCCCGATCAAACTGAAGATGGAGACCAGCGTCTTGCTGATGGAGATGCCGATAAACTGATCGATGGCATTCATATCGGTGACAAAATGCGAGGCTACCGCACCACTGCCGAGGATTTCATACTCCGCCATGGAGACACCTTGCAGACCCAATAGCAAACGCCTGCGCATGCGAAAGGTAATGTCTTTGGCGATGAGGGTAAACTGCCGTAACTGCAGTACATCCAGCAGGATACTGCTGAGGCGTAAGGTGATGGTGAGCATTAAAACCGCAAGGATATAGGCCTCTGGACCATGCCAGTGGGCAGGTAATATCCGGTTTAGAAAGTCGATGACAGCCCCAGGCTGAGCCAACAGAACCTCATCCACCATCAGCGGCATCAGTAGTGGGATCGGTACATGGGTTAACACTAGTAGTATGGCTACCAGCTGGGCGAATAGCAGTTCGCGCCTATGTGCAGCTATGGAACGGAAAATATCTGGCCAGGTATAAGATGCCGGGTTATCGTGGTTTGATTGCTGAGGCTTCATCGCTAGATAGTAACAGGATTCTGGACGGACCACGTTGCTCGTACCTAGTCATCTATTTCAGGATCATGGTCGGGAAAAATATCCCTGTAGCGGACAATATAGGAGCCAAACTCCCAGGCACTCTGTTTGGCCTGATAGATAAAATCATGATCATTGAGTGTGTGATCGACGACGCCGGCCTCACGCACGATCACCTCTTTCCATCCTGCATCCTCGACGATACGCCGGGCGGCAAGAAAATTATTTTCTTCACTCAGCGGCTGTTTTAACAGCACCAGCAGGAACTCCTTGTCATCATCAGAAAACTTATCCATGTCATAGGGGATGCCCTGGGCATAAAACATCACCAGTTTATTTATGTATGACATCTATGACTCTGTCTCATCACTCTTCTTTGTAGAAGATTTTTTTGGTTTGTCGAAATAACGCATGGCGGTTGCCGAACCCACCACAAAGAGGATAACCAGAGCGAATATGAGCAAAAAAATATACATGAATACAGGACCTGATTTGTAGGAATGAGATGATCCTATATGCTGGGGTAGGTGAAAGCAAAGCGTATAGTTGTGTTTTGAATACCCGTATGTCGGAGCAGATAGTATTTAAAGATGCCGCTGTTTGGGCGGAAAGACAAAAGTAGTGCCACAACGCCTATGCTGTCATGTCGACGAAGGAGGCATCATCAAGATTCCTCCCGTTGGTCGGAATGACAAATGCTCTGCACCGTTTCTTTTTCTTGTCATGCCGACGAAGGAGGCATCTTAGGATTTCTCCCGCTGGTCGAAATGACAATAATTAGTACCACAACGACTATCCTGTCATGCCGACGAAGGCGGCATCTTTAAGAGTTCTCCCTGCCAGCGAAATGACCGGCATATATTGTTCAAAAACATAGTGGTTTTCTATCCTCTATCCCGCATCGTGTCTGGCTGACTACGTCAGCGAAATACTCTCGTAAAGAAAATATCTGCAATAGATTTTTATATGTCGATATTAATTTTCATTATGAAGCAATGTGTGCGTTGAGTGGAATAATAGATAACGGTGACAGGCTAACCGCTGGATAGCATGAAGTGTATCCTTTAGTAACCTTAATAAGGGTGTGTTTTCAACTGCCTACATCAGCAGAGTATCTCGCTCAGTGATGATTATTACAATACAAAGTGCATATCCTGGGACGCTCATAGAAAAAACATTAGTAGCCCCTTTTATAACTCCTTTGACTACCCGAATAGAAAATATCAATACTTTTAATATGTTTTTGTAATGTGGGAAGGGCTAGTCTAGGTAAAACAGTTTATTAACAATAACAGTTGAGGAGAGGGTAGATGCATAGCGGAGTTATGATTGCACTGATTTGTGCCTTGTGTGCCATTATCTATGGGGTGTTATCCAGCATGCGGATTATGTCCTACGATGCTGGCAACGATGCGATGAAAAAGATCGCCGGGGCGATACAGCAAGGGGCGTCCGCCTATCTTAAGCGTCAGTATCTGACCATCGGAATGGTGGGTGTGGTGCTGACACTGATAATATTTTATGCCCTGGGTAGCCTGACCGCCATTGGCTTTATCATCGGCGCGGTCTTTTCCGGTTTGGCTGGTTTTCTTGGCATGCACATCTCTGTGCGCTCCAACTCCCGAACCGCCGAGGCATCCAGGCATGGTCTTAATGCTGGCTTGCAAGTGGCCTTCCGTGGAGGTGCCATCACCGGCATGCTGGTGGTAGGTCTGGGTCTGTTGGGTGTAGCGGGTTACTACGCCATCCTCGGTTACCTGACACCGGTTGGTCAAAGTATTAACTTGTCCCCATTGGTAGGACTGGCCTTTGGTGGTTCCCTGATCTCCATCTTTGCCCGTTTGGGCGGCGGTATCTTTACCAAGGGAGCCGATGTAGGCGCTGATCTGGTGGGTAAGGTCGAGGCCGGCATCCCCGAGGATGACCCGCGTAACCCTGCCGTCATCGCCGACAACGTGGGCGACAATGTGGGTGACTGTGCCGGCATGGCAGCGGATCTGTTCGAGACCTATGCGGTGACCATCATCGCCACCATGTTGCTGGCCAGTTACGCCATCAATAGTACCAACGCCATCATCTATCCATTGGTGTTGGGTGGTATATCCATCATCGCCTGTATCATCGGCAGCTACTTTGTGAATGTACGCGAAGGTGGCAAGGTGATGAATGCCCTCTATCGTGGACTCATCGTCTCCGGTGTACTGTCGGCCATTGCTTTCTATCCTGCCACCGAGTGGTTGATGTCGGGACTGTCTGAATACAGTGTCAATAACCTTTATTATTCTGCCCTTGTGGGTCTGGGTGTGACGGCTTTATTGGTAATCATTACCGAATACTACACTGCGACAGAATATAATCCGGTAAAACATCTGGCCGAGTCTTCAACCACCGGTCACGGCACCAATGTTATCGCCGGTCTGGCCCTATCCATGCGCTCTACTGCTGGTCCGGTGCTGGTGGTCTGTCTGGGTATCTATCTGGCCCATGGTTTTGCCGGTCTCTATGGCATTGCTACCGCTGCTACCGCCATGCTCTCCATGACCGGTATCGTGGTGGCCCTGGATGCCTATGGTCCCATCACCGACAACGCCGGTGGCATTGCCGAGATGGCGGACCTGGACCCCAGCGTACGTGAAACCACCGATGCCCTGGATGCGGTAGGTAATACCACCAAGGCCATCACCAAGGGCTACGCCATCGGTTCAGCCGGTCTGGCGGCACTGGTGTTGTTCTCCGACTTTACCCGTGAGCTGTCCGTGCACGGTGGTGCAGCCATCAGCTTCGATCTCTCCAACCATATGGTGATCATCGGCCTGTTTATCGGTGGTCTGGTGCCTTATCTATTCGGTGCCATGGCGATGGAAGCGGTAGGCCGTGCGGCCGGTGCCGTTGTCGTAGAGGTACGTCGTCAGTTCAAGGAGATGCCGGGTATCATGAAGGGCACTCAACTGCCGGATTACTCTACTGCGGTAGACATGCTTACCCGTTCTGCGATCAAGGAGATGATGGTGCCCTCCCTGTTGCCTATCCTGGTGCCGGTGTTGGTGGGCCTGTTCCTCGGTGCTCAGGCTCTGGGTGGTGTATTGATGGGTTCCATCGTTACCGGTCTGTTCCTGGCCATTTCCATGACCACCGGTGGTGGTGCATGGGACAACGCCAAGAAGTATATCGAGGATGATAACTTTGGCGGTAAGGGTTCCGAGGCACATAAGGCCGCAGTCACCGGTGATACGGTTGGCGATCCCTACAAGGATACTGCTGGTCCAGCCATCAACCCGCTGATCAAGATTATCAATATCGTTGCCCTGTTGATGGTACCGCTGTTGTAATCTGACACGGAAGAAAATAATAAGGCCGCCCTGATCATCAGGGCGGCCTTTTTTGTGTCTGCATTATTAAAGTTGGAGTTGGTAAGGCAAAGTCGCGAAGGAAAAACATGATAATGATGCGATTCGTAACATTCGCAATTACATCAGAATGAATACACGTTTTAGATGGGCAGCAGGCGTTTATGAGGCCAAAAAGGCGCGTATGGCACGCCCTATACCATAGGTCGGCCCGTGGCCGACATGCGGATCTATTTGCAACCTGCGCAGGCGCGCACGGCACGCCCTATAATTTGGGTTCCATGGTAATTGAAAGATTCACCGCCCCAAACCATAGGTCGGCCCGTGGCCGACATGCGGATCTATTTGCAATCTGCGAAGGCGCGCACGGCACGCCCTATAATTTAGATCTTCTCCGCATCTTTGTGCCTCTGCATTATTGCTGCTAATCCAAAACTACCTCCACCCTCAGGCTGCGACGGTCTCTTCTGCTACCGCTTGATTGATGGCACCGATCATCGCCTTCAGTGAGGCGCTGACGGTATCCTCATCGATGGCCGCAGCTAAAATGACGTGGCCATTATGTTCCAGCTGTACATAACAGATGGCCTCGGCATCGCTGCCCTCAGTCAGCGCGTGCTCACTATAGTCAAGTACGTTTACCTTGTCTCCACAGTGGCAGCTCCAGGCATCAAGAAAGGCCTCGATGGCACCTTTGCCATGCCCTGTAAGGTTTAATCTCTGCTCCTGTTGCAGTAACGCTAACTGAATATTCTCACCATCATTCTTATCCAGCCGATAGCCCTGTAAACGGTAGTCACCTGCTACGTGGACGAAGTGCTGCATAAACAAGTTATGGATGGTCTTGCTGTCCACCTCTCCCTGATGGCTCTCACTGTGCTTTTGTACTACCTGAGCAAGCTCTACCTGCATCCAGCGTGGCAGCTTGAAACCATAGTCACGTTCCATTACAAAAGCCACGCCACCCTTACCAGACTGACTGTTAACACGTACTACCGCTTCATAGTCACGCCCAATATCTTTGGGATCGATGGGAAGATAGGCCACCTGCCAGGGTTCATCGGTTTGTTGTCGGTGCAGGCTTTTACGAATGGCATCCTGATGGCTACCGGAGAAGGCGGTATAGACCAGTTCACCGATCCATGGATGACGCGGATGGATGGGCATGCCGGTACTTTCTGTATAGACACAGGCAATCTCTTGCGGCTGCGACATATCAAGTTGTGGGTCGATGCCACTGCTGTAGAGATTCATCGCCATGGTGATGATGTCCATGTTGCCGGTGCGTTCGCCATTGCCCAGCAGGGTACCCTCCACCCGATCCGCACCGGCCAACAGAGCCAGCTCGGCAGCGGCCACTGCACCACCTCGATCGTTATGCGTATGTACGGACAAGATAATAGATTGCCGATTTTTTACATGGGTGGAGAAATACTCCACCTGATCGGCGAACACATTGGGCGTACTCATCTCTATGGTCGCCGGTAGATTGATGATGCAGGGTAGTTCCGGGCTCGGTTGCCAGACATTTACCACTGCGTCACAGATCTCCACAGCATAATCCATCTCGGTACCGGTGAAACTTTCTGGAGAGTATTGGAAACGCCATAGGGTCTTCGGGTACTTGTTGGCTTCCCGCTGTAACCATTGTGCGCCCTGCACGGCAATGCCGGTGATCTCATCGCGCGACATGGCGAACACACGTTCACGCTGTATGGTCGAGGTGGAGTTATAGACATGCACGATGGCCTGTTTGATTCCGCGTAAGGACTCAAAGGTACGTTCGATGAGCGATTCCCGTGCCTGCACCAATACCTGTATGGTGACATCATCGGGGATCTGATTCTCTTCGATCAACCAGCGTACAAAATCGTAGTCCGGTTGACTGGCAGAGGGAAAGCCGACCTCGATCTGTTTAATCCCAAGCTTCACCAGCAAGGCCCAAAGTTTGCGCTTTTGTACCACAGACATGGGTTCCAACAGAGCCTGATTGCCATCACGCAGATCAACGCTGGCCCAAATGGGCGCATGTTCTATGTGGCGACTGGGCCACTGGCGGTTAGTCAGCTCCAGCCGTGGTGCGGCAGAATATTTGTGGTGGTCAAAGCGCTTCATGGTCCTCTCCTCTGTGTCGGTTTACTCTGTCATGCCAGGGATGGTGGCAGACATTCCGTGGCCCTCATGAGGCCAGGGTCAAACATTGCCTGCGGTAACAGACAGGAGATAGCATATGATAGAAGTGACGCAATATGTGTGCGAATATGTCTAGAATATGGCTGTTACTAGCAATTTTATTGCTATAAATAGTCTACAATTAAAACTATTGTGTTTATAACAGCCAGGCTAGGGGTGAAAACATGCTCGACCGTTATGACCGAGAGATCCTCAAGGTGTTACAAGACGAGGGGCGACTAAGTAATCAGGAGCTGGCAGAGCGTATTGGTCTTTCGCCATCACCCTGCTTACGTCGGTTAAGAGGACTGGAAGAAGCCGGTTACATAAGCGCATATCGAGCCATACTCGATGCAGCAAAGCTTGGACTGAGCCTTACGGTTCTGCTGCATATCTCTATGGACAAGCACACGCCGGAACGATTTGATAATTTCGAACAACAGGTAAAGACACTACCAGAGGTGATGGAATGTCTGTTGATCACAGGTCAGGATGCAGACTATCAACTCAAGGTGGTGGTCAAGGACATGGAGGCTTATCAGGAGCTGCTGCTAAACCGGATCACACGCATTGAAGGGGTCAGCGGTGTACACTCGAGCTTTGTAATGCGAAAGGTCGTGGATAAGACTGCATTTTTACTGTCATAGTCGCGCATGATTTTGAGATAAAAGGTTAAAGTAGTGAGTCTTTGGAAACTTCGCTTAAATGATCAACCGCCTCAATAGGAAGTTCTATCCAAAAGGTAGAACCTGAGCCGACTTCACTGTCAACGCCAATCTTGCCGTTTAGCAATTCGACAAGTTTCTTGGTAATCACAAGCCCAATGCCGGTACCTTCGATTGTTGATTGCTCTGCACCTAAGCGGTTAAAGGCATTAAACAGATTATGGATCTGCTCACTCGACAATCCAGGGCCACTATCCCGAATGCTTAGACGAAGCACATGGCCACTTTGCCTGGAGCAGTCAATGTTTATCTTTCCACCCTGGTTATTGTATTTAACGGCGTTGCTTAATAGATTTACCAGGATTTGATGTAGTCTGTTCGGATCAGAAACAACAGTCTCATTGAGTTCTGCCAGTTGCTGAAATGAAACAGGCGTTTTATCCTTTGAAAGCGTAATGGCAATGTTTCTCTCGGCGGCAAGTGGCGAGATTAAATTAACACTGCCCTTAAGTATCTTGCAGAGATTGGTATTCTCGATATGAATATCCAGATTACCGGATTCTATGCGGGAAAGATCCAGGATTTCAACAATAAGGTTCAACAGGTGGTGGCCGGCACTGAGTATTTCATTGAGATTGTCTTTTTGTGATTCGTCCAAATTGTCGTTATCCAACAATAATACTTGAGAAAATCCGATTATTGCATTCAAAGGCGTGCGAAGTTCATGACTCATGGTGGATAGGAATTTGGTTTTGGCATTATTGGCATCCTCAAGCTGGTGAATAGATTTTTCCAGCGTGCTAATAGTGTCGTTAATGTTGATCTTTAAATCGTTTAATTCACCTTCCAGTTCAATATCCAGCGTATTTGAGAAGTCTCCCTTGGCGACATTATACATAAGTCTGTTGATGTCCGTAATGCTTCGCTCGGTGACAATTGAAGTAGAATTGATACTGTTTTTAAGGCGTTCTAAGTGACCGTTGAGGGGCATTTCCATACGGCGACTAAAATTACCGAGGGAAAATTCATGCAAGCTTGAATCAATTTCATTAATAACCTTTTCCAATGAGCTAAGAAGTCCGTTGATGGCACGGGCTGCATCGCCCATTTCATCATTGCTGTTTGTATTTAGGCGCAAGGAAAAGTCATGGCTCATATGTATTTTTTTGATGAAGTTGACCAGTTCGAGTAGTGGTCGAGTAACAGCTCGATAGATAAGGTAAGCAATGGTGGAGTTGAGTAAAATGCGAAGAATTATAATGGTGATGAGATAAATAATAATGCCATCTTTAATCTCTAATCCTTGCCTGAGGCTTGTCTCAGCCTTTGCTTGTTCGTCTAGACTTCTTTTCCGCATAAGAGCCGTCAATTCAGCGAATTTGACCTGGCCACTGTTGTTGATTAATTCCTGGCCCAACTTTGTGTTGAAATTAAAGTGAAGTGCGAATGCTTCCGTACGGATCGCATCAAATTCGTTTAGTTTGTTGTTGATAGTGAGATAGCTGGAAAGGTTTTGCTTAAACTGAGCGCGTAAGCGTGAGTTAATGTCTTCTACCTCAATCTTTATTGTATTCATCTTTTCTGGGTCTTGAGTGCCAAGATACTTGTAGCTATTGATCATTAACTTATTGAGGTCGTTATCTAATTCCTTGACTCGGCTAAGAACGACCATATTTTCTGAGTATATGCCTGCGAATATATCGCCCATTTTATTGATATAAAAGATGCTGCCGGAACCCGCGAGAACAACCGCTGCAGTAAAGACAGAAAATGCCAGTATCAGTTTGGACGAAACACCGAATCTGTAGGGTTTTTTAATTTTCTTGTCATTCATTGTGGAGATTAAATTCTTCCAGGACTTCGAGGATTAGAGAGTTATCAAACATGTCTTTAGGTTTATAAGGCTTGGAGTTAGGATAGCCGATATCTTTATGGATGTTGTTGAGGGCAGTAAACATACTTGGTGTTTGTTTGTTAATCCTGTACATATCCTTTAATGGGATAAGCATATTGCGTGGGTTACGTTTTGTATAATCTTCGTCAGACTCAATGCCAACAAGATCCAGAGAGTTGCTATATGCGTCTCGCAGTATCTGCTTGTACTCCGCAGCATTTTCATCTTTGCTAATCCAAATCATGGATTTTACCCAGGCACGGAGAAATTTTTTGAGTGCCTTACGAGGTATAGGGTGGTCATTGATAAAATAGGAGGGGCCACCGGTGGTGGCTGCGAGATAAAGTTCATGGTCGATCTTTGCGATTTCTCCGGTTTTATCATTTAAGGCCTGGTCCATATATTTTCCATTGAAGATCATGCCATCAACTCGGCCTATAGAAAAATTCTTATACGCTTCCTGGTTATTCATTTCTACGATATTGATATCGCGCATACTGAGTCCCTGACGACTCATATAATTTTGTAAAAACCAGTGGGTACCAAAGTAGTCTGAAAAGACCGCGATATTTTTTCCTTTCAGGCTCTTGGGTGTGGCTCCCTTTTTAATAATCATTTTGTAATCATTGCTATCATAAGACATCAGTGCCAGCCGTTTTGCCTTAGCGCCTCGATAGTACATGTCCATTTGGGTTGCATTCCATAGGCCGGAAAAGTCCAGCTTGTTATGGCTTAATGCCCTAACCCAATCACCGGTACTGGTGTAATAGATGGAGTTGACAGCTAGTCCCTCCTGCTTATAAAAACCCTTAACATCGGCAATAACAAATTCACCGGCGGGAATATAGGGAATGATACCCACCGTATAGGTGCGGGCATGTGCCAGGGGGGTTGATAATAGAAGCACACAGCTAAGAAATAATACATTCTGTAAGGTTTTCATAAGTGTATATCACTTAAATATCCTGTAACGGCTTACACCTTATCGTACTTATATGGTTGAAGAAATATTAGAAAGGCTTGTAGGGTGATTATTTACAAAGAATAAACATATTAATCTTTGTCTTTATAGCATGCCTAACTGATACAATATCCACCAATTTTGTGATGATCAATGTATTGATAAAGCTATGCCTTAGCAGGCTTAAAAGTCGCATTAGGTGTGCAATTGCAGCGATTACTTTAAATACACATTTATGTATCATATTAGTTAATATTCACTTTATTTCAAATGGACCGGTCAATTGGCGTCTGAATACCACATCGAAATCAAAGAGTCGCTTTGTGCCCTGGACGTGCTGGCAGAAGAGTGCAATCTGTCGCGCACGCTGATCAAGCAGGCAATGCAAAAGGGTGCTGCCTGGTATACACGGGGTAAACATACCCAGCATCTACGGCGAGCTAAAAAGCTACTACAGCCTGGTGATACGCTACACCTCTATTATGATGAAAAGGTTATAAACGAAACGGTTGCTGACGCTGAATTGATTGCCGATGAGGGTGACTACAGTGTCTGGTACAAGCCTTATGGCATGCGCTCACAAGGTTCGAGGTGGGGCGATCACACCACCGTTCATCGTTGGGCTGAGTCACATCTACAACCACAACGTAATGCCTTCCTGGTGCATCGCCTGGATCGTGCCGCCAGTGGTCTGATACTTATTGCCCATAGCAAGAAGATGGCGGCGACACTGTCTGCGATGTTTAAACAACGGCAGATAGATAAACGGTACAAGGTGATTGTTCATGGTCAACCGCCTCAGGCGGTTA
>Ga0224506_10001341_pt1 | contig 17767 bp, 10 predicted proteins | sample SF_Jan12_sed_USG_2_FD_169108 | JGI IMG/M metagenome (GOLD analysis project Ga0224506, IMG submission 169108) | Sediment microbial communities from San Francisco Bay, California, United States - SF_Jan12_sed_USGS_8_1 | ecosystem: Environmental > Aquatic > Marine > Sediment | place: USA... | reverse complement strand
TTCATAGGTGGTGGCCCTACCATTGGGATCCGTTTGTGAGGTCATGCCCAAGTAGAGGTCATAGAGGTAGTAAGTCGCCTGACAGCCCCCTGTGTTATGTAGGGTGGTCTGAAGGTTCCCCAGCCATGTGCCCAGTTGGGCATTGTCATACGTCTGTACCAGGTCTAATGTTGCCTGGCCCCCTGCCAGGGAAAGGAGCTGGTCATAACCCATGCCCACTACCATCATAATGGGACGGGAATAATCGTAGCCCCATAAAAAGGCCGACACCTGGTTGCCCTCTTTATTTATTTCAATGATGTTTTTGTTGGCATCTTGTCGAATATTCACCTTTTCCTTCAACCTACTGTCATTGGGAGTGCCATCGAAGGTCTTTACGTAATCGTTTACTGGGCTGGGCTCTTCCAGGTAATGGGTGTTCTTTAAGTATACATGATCAAGTACCGGATCATATAGATACCCGTTAACCGATGCTGACAGGGTGCCATCCATATTGCTCACAATGGTCTCTAGTGGCTGGGAAACCATGTTTTTGGCCAACAACTGGCCCACCTCGGCTGCCGGTGCCGTGATATCCTTTGGATAGGTGTACCCGGTACTGGTCAGTTGCCCCTGGGAATCCCACACGTCCTGTCGGGTCAAAAAATCATGGTTACCATCATAATAAAACTGTTGTGCCTTCTCATTGATGAGTGTGTCAATTCCCAAATAGTCATATGTGCGGGAATATGTTTTAGTAAGATTCGTTCTAAATTGTATCTGGGATCTGTATGGATATATCTCGTAGTTAAATGCCCAGGCTCCACTCATTAATATAGGCGTCCTAAGATCCAACCCATACATTTCTTTTGTCTTTATACTTTGATATTGGTTCTCAATTTCATAAATCTTTACATAATCTTCCCCATCCCATTTAAAGGAAATCTCCTTTAATAACTTTCCATTTAAACTATGTGAAACCGTTGAATTTGGTGGGGGTGTTACCGGCAATGCATAACTCATCAGAAAGGAAGCTCTTTCAGCACCGAATACATAATCAACAAAATTTGAATATTCATATACTTTTTTTCCGTTCTCAGGAAATGAATATTCCTCAACACGAGAATAACCAATATGATTGCCGGAATTTTTTGATTGTAGCTGAAATTGAGGACTAGAGGACATGAAAAATTCACTGAAAGAACACAGACCTCCCTCAACCAATTCCATTCCCTCTTCAAAGTGTCCATATCTGGGTCTTACCATTAATAATCCCGAAGAGCTTATTCCATCCTCCTTAACGTATTTATAACTATTATTCCCTATGACATCCCCATTACTATTTTTATTGATAATTTCTTTAATTCTTAAACCGCCTACATAATTTTTGGTGCCATTAATATCCTTTTCCACCATATACCTGTAGCTGGATATAATCTCTTGAAATTGATAATTTGAACCCGTAGAAGCCATAAACATCTCAATGATATATTTTCCTTTGGGAATAGAGTAATTCTGTTGAAATGTGAACGGTTGATACTGCTGTCCAGTTTTACAATACAGGCAGCCTAGATCTCCTTCTTGTACACAGGGATCAGTCCCAAGGCTGACACGCTGATACACAATAGAACCGTCTAAACTTCTTAGTTCAATATAACCATCTAGATAGGGTACCTGGTCACAAGGAACCCCAAATCGAAAAGAAACAGAAGCCTCCACATCAGTTGAATAACCATCAACATCAACAAGCATTTCACTGAGATCCAAGGTATCTATCATAATTGTATCCATCTCGCTACTTAAGTAGTTCTTTTGAGTAGTTTTGTATTCATAGAAAAGTTGCATCTCGCTAAAAGTGGAATAATCCCTCCCGTCATAATCTGATTGGTCATAAGTTATATCATGGGGTTCAAACACAAACTCAGTTGAACCACCCGTAGGGTAGGTAACTTTCTCCAGAACCATGATACTCATGCTAATAGGGTTGGGATCCCTCTCAAACCCTATCAGTGACATCGTATAGTTTAGCAATGAATTGGTATTTAGATGTAATAGACTAGGCACCAAGGAGATGTTTCCTCTATTTTCATTATAAAACCCCCAGTGATCTTGGGCAAATGAAGCTTTTGAGGGAGGTGATTTGGTGCTATAATCGAAAATATACGGTTTATGAACCGTTACACCTTCATTTCCAACTCCTGTTTCTTGTATACTTAGTAATTTGAGTCTCTTATCAAGATATCCTGACATAGTACTATCAATAACTGACTGATAGTAACTTCTGCCTGTGCCCGTGAAATAATCATACGAAAAAACAAATGATTTCCTCTCAACCTTTTGATGGTCTTTAACTACTATACTATCTAACTTAATATCATGTTCCAGATCCTCCCTATCGCCATAATAGAAGTAAACTGTTTGATTATTGCTCGATATCGAGTCCAAAAACTTGTTTCTATATAATTTACCCTCTACTGGCTGATAAATACCAGGGCGAGGAGGAGACATTTGTATAGAGCACGACTCCCAACGGTTAATCAACTTTTTTTCGACAAATGAAGACAATGGCTTTATATACTGAGTCGATCCAAAATCTCCATAGCTTAATTGGAAAACCTCTCCATTAACAGACTTTATCTCAGTAAGGTACCATGAAGATTTATGTGGGTCCCCTCCGATATTATCCCAATACTCCTCAATACTACTAAAAGTATATTTTGTGCCATTTACATCTGTTATAACCCAATAATTAAATCCTTCACCAATCTCAATACTCAAGTCTGTGTACTTCGAAAAAACAATCTCTTTATTTCTTTTTAATATAAAAGAACCACTTCCTCCAGGAAAACTAAAACTATAAACGTCTGGCTGAAAATCGTTGGATGTACTAGCTAAATCTAAATATATTGTATCTAACGTACCTTGCAAATAGTTAACTTGTGTTTGTCTATTATAGTATTGATATGAGTTCGGGTCGTTATCAAATCCTTCTGCTAATTCTGGAATAATATCATTGTGATATCCACCATAAACAGTTCCTGCATTATGATCATCCTGCCCCATCACTGTTCTGGATATAACTCCACCTGCATTCAGAACAAAACCTAGCCCAACCCTACTTGCCTCTTGGGCTACCTTTACTCCGGTAGCATTATAATCAACAGAAATAGGAAGTGACAAACCCCTTTCATTGATCTCATGTATTGGTACACTTATCGTTGCAGCACCCGTATAGTAACCAACGGGAACTTTACCATACTCTATTATAGCTGCTGCATTTGGAGAGGGAGGTACAACCTTCATATTAAGAAGATCGGAATCCTGAGAATACCTGCTTTTGAACATATTGTGAATACCAAGAGTAAACAAATACTTTTTACTCCCCGTGTTAAATCCTTTAATCGTCTAAATTTTTTCATTTATAGATCTATTTATTTTTCCTTATAATCATCCGAACCCCAAACCTCACCTCATATTTTTCCCAATTGAAATCACTTCTCAACTTGTTTAAGTCCAGTGAGGCTATGGAAAATCCATATATGTTTTTTTTGATTTTATAACTCCTACCAATTCCCAACAGATACCCCTGTTGCCATTGCCTATTGCCCCAAGTCATATCGGGCTGTACTTTCAAACCATTGTAAAGGTCAACACACCCATACAGGTAAAACTTTTTGTATCCCGCAAAACTCGCAAAACTTCTAAACCCATAGTGAGCAGGTATGTCCTCAAAACGTATGTCTTCTTTGTTGATGGCCACCCGATAATACCCCCCAACACCAATATTCAGCTTGCCTGTCCACCGGAATTCTACCTGGGGTGAAACATCAAACTCGACATGCTCGGAGGTTCTATAAGGGGTAAGGCTGAGTCCATAAAGTAGTCTTTGATTCAATGGCTTACCCTTCATGCGATTTGGGGGACGTTTTGGCAAATCTTTAATACTCTGCACGTTGTCATAATGTTTTTTGTACTTGGCCATTTGCGCCTGGGCCTGTTGCACCACTTCCATCTTGCCCTCGAAATGTTCCTTGGCCGTGCTTTTCACCAGATTCACCCCTTGGGTTTTCAACTGCTCAGGGTTGGTGGCCATTTCAAGTTTTTGGGTATATTGGCTCATCTCGGCCTGAAGTTCTGCAATGATTTTTTCTTGCTTCTTGAGCTCTTTTATTTCTTTGATATTAAAAAGACCAAGATCGGCTTGCTGCTCCAAATACGACTTGATATTTTTCGCATTGAAGAGTTCGGTCTGTTTGGTGGCTTTGCTGGCATAACCTTTCATTTTGTCGAGTATTTCCTGATCAGGCAGGTTGATTTTCGAACCCTTGACAAAATCCATGTTTGCGTTTATGTCCAGATCCAAATCAAGGGCTTTTACCTTCTCAAGGCTCAGGGAAAGATTGGGAGGGTCGATCCCCAGTTTCTGCAAATCCGATTCACTGAGGTCAAAACCCAGGTCTTTGAGGAACCGGGATTGGGAAATCAAGTCCAGTTTTTGATCAACAGTCTGCACCTTATTATTAATATCATTATATTTTTTAAGGGGCAGGGTGTCACGCACCTTCGTTTCCAAATTACTCAGAGAACTGTTGACATTTTGAACATAGCCGTTCAAGTGGCTTTCAATTTTTCCTATGGAGCGATTCAGGCTGTCCACCTGATCAGTAAGGATTTCCTGCGGCAAATGACCCAGAGTTTCAAGGCTATCGATCTGCTTTTCCATCAAATTCTTAATAGAATCGAGGAAATGAGTGTATGAACGGTAATTATCGGATTCTAATGGGGGGGGTAATCCGTAGATTGGGCACTCACGGAAAAGAGGGTGAGCATAAATACAAGAGTCAAAACAGGCAACACAAGAACCCTACCACAGCCAATCCGTTGTTTATGGAGACAAGCTATTAATTGCTGTATGAAATTAGGTTCAGGCATATTTTCAAATCAAAATTGACAATTAGGTTCATATTGAAAACACCTATTATCAATAATTTATAAACTATTTATTTACTATATATAGATAGTTCAATTTTAGATAAAATTACCTATGTATAGTAAATAATTAAACGAATATATTATTAGATATTTTATATTTCTAATATTTAACGAGTTATTTATTGTTTTGTCGATAAATTATTGGTGGTGTGTAATGATTGATAGAGGTGTGATATTGGCAAAGACTGGTAATTGGAAGGGGAGGATGGACTTCCTCGGAAGTTTTCTCCTTTCCCATTTGTTGTTAATCCTCCAAAATCCAAGGACCGGATGGACATCCGCACCAACTAAGGTTTTTGTGCAGAAATATAAAAGACAAATTATAAAAGTAAAAAATAAAAGAGAACGTAAAATGTTCAGGGACCGGATGGACATCCGGACCAAAGCAGGAGGTGGATCAATTTAGCATGTAGGATCGGACATCCGGACCAACTAACCTTAGAAAAACTGGGCTGTTATATTCAGGGACCGGATGGACGTCCGGACCAACAACAGTAGGAGGTGGATCAAATTAGCATATAGGACCGGACATCCGGACCAGACCAAATTGGCATGGGAACCAAATTCATAACCCCTTGCTGTTGTACGTAAACTTGCGAAACGTCATCCTTCTCCGCCGGTACGGAGGAGAAGGACCGAGGATGAGGTGGCATTACTTACGGCAAAAAGGCTTTCAAAAAAAAGCACCTCAAAAAGTTTGAGGTGCTTCTGGCTCTTGGCCTATAATATGTAGGGACACAAAAACTAACTGCTAATACTAAACATCCACCCAAGCTCCTTTTTTATGACTTTCTATTGTTCTTTCGCACAATATCAACTCTCGCTGACCGTCTTTGAAAGTAGGGTATGGAGCCGTAGGGCTAAGTCCTTCGCGTATGGCTGCATATACTTCTTTAAACATCTGTTTCGATGTGTCGGGGAAGCCTTCGTTATGTCCTCCGGGAAACGAAATCAAGGAAGCCGCTTCAGGATGTACAAGAGAAGGATCTCTCATCATCACTTGGTTGTTGCCATCACGTTTTCCAATCCATAATTCATTAGGCGTTTCTGAACACCATCCTAAGGTTTGTTCTGATCCTGAGATCTCGAGTGAAAGTCTGTTTTTACGACCAGCACAAACCTGACTCACGGTAACATTACCCTTATTGCCGTTATCGAATCTCAATAAAATATTTGCATAATCTTCTGTATTAATGGGAATATCTGCGTAATCCTCAGGCTTAAGCATTTTACCCGCAAAAGTTTCAATTGGTTTCAGAGGCTTTTTACGAACCTTGTGAACTGTATTGAAATCGGCCATTACACTCGTGATTTTCAACCCGGTAATGTACTCAATATTATCCATCAAATGAGAACCTATATCGGCTACTGCTCTGGAATCGCCCGATTGATCCGGCTCCAACCTCCAGTTATAATCGGTGGCATAATACAGCCAATCTTGTAAATAAGAACCCATTATCGAATACACTTCTCCCAATTCCCCTTTTTCACGCATGGTTTTCATTTGCCTAACCAACGGATAATATCTTAAATTGAAATGCACTGCATTTACAAGACCTGATTTTTCAGCAATTGCCACAAGCTCATCTGCTTCATGTATTTTTGTTGCTAAAGGTTTTTCGCAAATTACATGGATACCGGCTTCCAAAGCTGCCTTTGACATCTCATAGTGAAGGAAATTTGGCGTACAAATATGAACACTATCAGGTTTTTCCTTTTCGATCATTTCATAATAATCAACATACCCCTTTGGCACACCAAGGGATTTCGCTTTTTCATCTACCTCACTAGCAACCGGATGGCTAATGGCTACAACATCTATGTATGGAATCCTACGCAAGGCTTCGATGTGTGCAGGCCCAATAAAGCCAGTACCTGCAATGGCTACTCTTATATTCTTCATCCTGATTATATTTTAAAAGTTTTCACGGAAATAACGAAGATAGAACATCTACACCCAATTGCAAAACCGCTTTTGTAATTTCAGAAAGACTCTTCTTGTCTTTTATGAATAATTAAAGTTATTGAAGTGTTTTTAATAATATTTTCAATAAATGAAGGGTATGATTGAAATTTAGTCCCATAATTGACTGTTTTATTTCATACATTAACCTAAACCTCAAAGCCCTTTTTTCATCCAGGTTTAGCCCCATTCCCAATGCTTTTTCACAAACTATTAACGTGGATTTTGCATGTCTTTTTCTCCATCCTGAAACTCGTGCAGACATACTATTAGGTAATTTCCTTATGGTCATCAGTACTTCAGGTAGGTATTGATATTCCCATTTTCTGGCAGACCGTATCCAGAAATCAAAATCTTCATACGAAAGCGTTTCATCGTACCCGTTCAATTCTTCAAACACTTGTTTCCGTATCATCATCGAAGGACTATTCACAAAATAATATTTCAGTAAATCTTTGAAAATGATACCATTTGGTATAGAACGTTTTAGGATTTTATGAACCATAACAGAATGTAAATAAACTGGCGTCCCTGATTCATCCACAATCCGGGCATCGTGATGTACAACTCCTGTTTCAGGACCTGATTCTGAAAAGGCTTTTACTTGCTTTTCTATTTTTTCGGGATGCATCAAATCATCCGCGGCAAAGTCAATAATAAATTCACCCTTACAATGTTCCAAACCCAGATTAAAAGCCTTACAATTTCCATAGTTGTAAGGATTTTGAATGAAATGAATATCAGGATGTGTTTTTATGAATTCAGTAATAACTTCTCGACTGGTATCGGTACTAAAATCGTCTACTATTATAATTTCAATATGGGGATATGTTTGGGCCAAAACCGAATTAAGTGCCTCTACAACATATTTTGCATGATTATAGCACAAACATATAACCGAAACCAGTGAACTCATTTCAAATCTTTCTTAACCAACCTAAACAACAAAAAGAAGAATAAAAAATATCTTAGGGCATTCGCAGCAGGGATTACCCAGATTTCACTCGACAACAAAGAAAACACAAGAATAAATACAACATAGACAAGGGCCGACACTAAATGCACCTTCAAATAAACCTTAAAATTTTTTCTGGCAATTAACACATAAACCAACAAAAAGGATGGAAGAGCAAAGAGATCGGCAATTAACTGCCAGTATAAAAAATCTGTTGCGGGTAAAAGTTCCCTACTATATAAAAGTATAAAAAGGTGATTTCTGAAAATATAAATTCCCACCAATGCTGGTAAAACAATCACTACGGAATACATCATCATTTTCCTTGTATACTCTTTAAGGAAGATGGTATTGGTAATCTGCATTGAAATTCCTGAATAGAAAACCAATCCTAACGTTCCTAAAAATGCCGATCTATAACTATCTGAAAGTCGAACTTGGGATTGCCAATAACCGGTATTCTCTATACCATACCAATCGAATGCAAAATCCCGAACAAAATAATCCACAAATTTACCCAACAATAAGCCTGCCCCTGCTATCAGAATAAAATTTCCCAAAGACTTTACAATATCCATGGAAAATGAAAACTCCAACTTAGGCATCACTTGCGTAAAATAAGCTACAGAAAAATTGATAAGACTACATAATCCCCAACCAAACACAAACCCATACATGGTACTCGTAAGACCCCATTGCGAGGACACCCAAACGAAGAGAAAAACAACAATTATATTGATAATGGTTAAGAATAACAGCAGTTTGAAAGATCGGGTTGCATAAATAAATGAAAAAGTGAGGCTGTTATAAAGTAATATAAAAATGGACAATCCAGCCAATGCAAAATTCAATTCAGAAAAGGACAACCCCTCAAAATACCGAAGGAAAACATCCTGTTTTATATAGACAATGAGGGAAATGAGTAAAAAAAAGACCGTGTTTAGAATAAAAGCATGAAAAAATAACCGAGGCCTATTCTGTTCCTCTTTGTGCAAGCTCATTATACCTAAGGTGGTACCCTGATCGGAAACTTGGGTAAACAGGGAAGTGAAATTTTGAAAATGGGAAAAAAGCCCCAGGCCACTCACACCAAAATTTATCGAAACAAGTTTGTAAATCGCCAATGAAAGTACCCCACGCAGTCCTACTGCTATAACTACCAAGGGGGATTTACTCTTCAACAATGCTTTCAGCTGCTGCAATGGTGTTGATTCGTTCATCTTATTGAGGGGTTTATATCTTTTCCCCAAATAAATTTATTCTGAATAATACCCCCGGCCAGCTCTTTAAAATGAATAAGCGGATAATTGGGCTTTCCCTCTAAAGAAGCCGTTCCCATGTCCAAATAGTGGAACATATGGTTCCGGCCATACTCGTAAATTCCGTCGAAGAGTTTAAGTACAGGGCTATGCGTATCCATTTCTCTTAAATGTGCATGCATAAAATCATATAAGGTAGTTTCATTTACTTTAAAACAAATAGAGGCAGCCACCCTTTTATTTTCAAAAAATACTGAAAAAACCCGTATATCATCGGGTATCTTTTCCAAATATTGAACAAAATCCTTTTCCGACATCGAAATTTTATAGCCCTTACCCCGCATACAATCTGAAATAAACCGATACGCATCAAGGTATTCATCCAAAGTTTCTACTTTAAATAAAAAATTATTTTCCCTAAGTCGGTTTAGCTTCCGTTTGTATTCTGTTGACTTTAATTTTGATGTATATGAACTTCCGGTAATGGGGAGAAACCAATGAGGATCCTTATTATTTATTTTATATCCCAATTCACAAAGTATATTTTCCTGCCAGGTAACAACCTGGTTATCAAACAAATGAGGTGGAACTTTAATCTCAATACTGCTTAATGTGGGAATCTCAATGGATTCTGCAACCTCCTTTGAAAAATGGTCAAATCGTTCCTGCCCCAACATAGAATTAGCCGAAAAACCTCCGTAGGGAGCTCTTAAAGGACTATTAAGCGCGTTAGCTGAATGACAAACATGAAATTCTGCCCAAATTTCATGCTTTTGTTCATCTATCAAATAAAATGAATACCATGCTTCTGGAGATTGCAGCTTTCTGTGTCTGGACGTATTGAATAATAAAGGCTGAAAACGATATTTATACTCTTCTTCCTGTATCTGATATACAATTTTCATAGACTTTATAAATGGCCACTAGATGGATAAACCAATCCAACGGTACAGATATGAAAGTACCCATACAGGTTGAATTGGGAGGTATATTATATCATTCAGAAAATTCTTGAGACTTTTTGAAATCAGTCTTCCGATGAGGAAAAAAAAGGCACTCACCCCAATAAGGATACCCGAAACAATTAACAAATCTTCAGGAAACATCATGGATAAGCGTTGAGTGACGAAAAGACTTCCCAACATAAAAAATCCTCCCCCAAAAGTTAGGCTAAAAGACTCCGAACCATAGTAAATGATCAACAAAACCGAATAAACAGTAGCCCAATTTGCAAATTCACGGTCACCCATCCATGAACGAATCAATGTATCGGGCAATTGCCAAAGAAGTGCCAAAACTCCAAAATTCAAAAACAAAACGGCAAAAAGCCTGATGATTTTGGGGAAAACAGTTGGATGGTCTTCATCATATTTACCCACAAATAATTCTATTGATTTCATTATCCTTTTTATACTTTCGTTTTTACCTGATCCCAACTTTTTACCTGCCAGTTAATTGTTCCCGTGGCCAGGTGGTTATCTTTTATATCGTAAATATCTATAAGACAATCCACATTAGTTACTCCTTTTTCTTTAATAGGGTTTAAAATCTGTTTTGTTAACCATTCTTGATCAACCTTAAAGACTGCCTTTGCATGAAATTTACCTTGATAGTGATATTCCATTGAAATGGACTTCATTATCAACCTGTACTTCTTTGGATCCAGCTTTCTTAAAAGTGAAAAGCCTGTTGCAAATTCCGCCAAAGTGGCCAACCCACAAGCATGCAGACCTTTTATATGGTTTAAATTGGACTTTTTATAAGGCCAGAAAACCTCTATTCCATCTGGCAAGATTTCAATTACTTTCAAACCATGAGGCTTATTAAAAGGCACCATTCTGTTTAGCCCTCTGTTAAACAACCAGAGATAAAAAGAAGAATGGGAGGCTTTATCAATCCAATGATTTAAATCCATGATTAACTAATCAGGTTTCCATCATCATCCCATTGAGCCTGAACATCCCTTTTTGACTGATCCACAAATTTTGGAATCCATTCGGGGTCATATTCAAGGTTATGTTCTTTCAAGACATCATCGGGCACACCGTCCCAAACATTGGGTTGGTTTCCCTTATAACCAAGATCTTTAATGCCCATTTCAGTAGTATAATATCCGGTAAGTGTCAAATTTCTCATAAGAGAGAAAAATTTTACCCCCGCTGCCATTTCTGGTTTAGCATCCAATGGATAAGCTATCCTATCTACTAGTGAAATTTGCTGTTCGTGTGTGCACTTCACAAATTCCGAATTATAAAGCTTATTAGACTGGCTATCCAACCACATTATTCCACCCCTTAGTGGCAACTGATGATAAGGGAGATCCTTACTCATAAATTCCACAAAATCAGGAACGGCAGCGTCCGTTGCAGAACCATAGCTATCGTTAGAGGGTAATATAATATCACTCAACACGGCAATGGTTTCAATTTCGTGTTCCGTAAAATAGATTTCTGAAAAAAGGTCTTTGTCCCTTTTGGCTTCTTCAGGAGTACGGCCATAAACATTGGTTTTATCGGCTGGCACAACCTCTACTGAGTCCACTTTGTCGGGAGCACAAGATTGAAGGACAAGTCCTCCAGCCAGGGAGGTAACAAATAGTGATTTGATTGTTTCTCTTCTATCCATTATATGTTCTGTTTTTTCAATTCATCAATAATATATTCTGAAGTTCTCCAGGACAAGGCCAGAATCGTCCAGGTAGGATTTTTGTCAGCTTGCGAAACAAATGGCCCTGCATCAACAATAAAAACATTATTGGCATCGTGGAGTTGCTGAAATTTATTTACAACCGATTTTGCGGGATCATTTCCCATACGAGTAGTACCCACTTCATGGATGATTCTTCCCGGATTTAGAAGACCATAATCTTTATCTTCACCTGGTTTTTCACCCAAGGCAACACCGCCCATAGCATCAATAACCGACTCGAAAGTTTCATGCATATGCTTTGCTTGCAGCCTTTCGTGATCCGTCCATTGGTAATTAAATCTTAGCACCGGAATTCCAAACTCATCAACCACATTAGGATCAATTTCACAATAATTACTTTCAAGGGCTATGCTTTCCCCTCTTCCCGAAACCCCCATCGTACTTCCGTAGAATTTCTTTACATCTTCACGAAGTTTATTTCCATAACCACCAACAGTACCTCCCACATGTTTATTCATTTCACTTACGTTGAAACCAAAACCGTAGGAAGGCATACCCATTCCTCCCCAAACTTCAATATGATACCCACGGGGGAAATCGAGTTTTTTATTGTCTAACCACCAAGGTGTGTACACGTGCATTCCTCCAACTCCGTCTTCGTTGTATGTTTTCCTGTTTATCAACCCGGGTATAAAAGCCGACCTACTGGTTCCTGTTGAATCATGGAGGTATTTTCCTACTATCCCACTGTTGTTTCCGAGTCCCTGAGGGTGTACAGGACTTTTGGAATTAAGTAAAATTCTCGCACTACTACAGGCAGAAGCGGCAAGCACTACCATTTTGCCTTGCAGCGCATATTCCTTTTTATCTTCTTTACTTATATAAATTACCCCTGTGGCTTTACCTTGGCTATCGGTAGTAACTTCCCTCACTACAGAGTTTACAAATAAGTCTATCTGCCCACCCGATTTCATAGCCGGGAAAATCAGACACGTTCCTGCTGAAAAATCTGCATAAACACCACAAGCCCTTGAGCATTGGCCACAATAAAAACAAATTCCGCGGTCTTCATTAATTCGCTTGGTTAACATAGACAACCTCGCGGGAATAACCGGAACGCCCACTTTTTTGGCGCCTTTCATATAATAAAGCTCGTGCAAGCGAGGTTTTGGTGGAGGAAGGAAAAAACCATCGGGTTCGTTAGGTAGATTTTCCTTTGTCCCGAATACACCAATAAGTTTATCTACTTTATCATAATATGGTTTTACATCCTCATAACCAATGGGCCAATTATCCCCCAAACCATCGCTGTCTTTTCTTTTAAAATCCCTTGGACCAAAACGCAAAGAAATTCTGCCCCAGTGATTAGTTCTTCCCCCTAACATATGCGATCTAAACCAGTCAAATTGTGTTCCCGGCTTTTGAGTATAAGGTTCACCAGGTATTTCCCAGCCACCATAAGCACTATCAAAATCACCAAAAGGCCTTACCGAAGAGGCACCCCTCCTGGGTGATTCATAGGGCCATTTAAGTTGGGTTTTTTGTTTGGGGTCTTTTGGGTCAAAGTAAGGACCAGCCTCTACCACTGCAACCTTAAGTCCCGCTTCCGCTAATATTTTGGTGGCCATACCACCACCTGCACCGGAACCAACTATAATGACATCATACTGTTTGGGGGTTTCTTTTATTTGCATATAAAAAATATTAAAAAGAGATACAAGTACTTCAAAACATGAAAACAATCATATCGATAAATTTCACCCATGCAAACTAATGATAAATCTTATAGGATATAAGAATACTGACAAGAATTTAGCGAGGATTATTTTTAATACTTTGGGTGAATTTGCATCTCTAAGTAACAAATTAAAACAAAACCTACATCCATAATGTTAAACAGCATATTCAAGTTTCTGATAAATTGTATCTATATACATTTATAATGTGGTAATATCACATACTATTTAAACCATGGTAAATTCAGTGAGAAATTCAATGCAAAATTTCCATTTTTTGTTGGTATTTTTTGGCTCAATTATTCAAGTATTTAGCCAAACCAATCCCTATTTCAGTTATTCAAACCAAAAATTCATTCCATCCAATGTAGTATATAACTCACTTCAAGATCAAGAAGGTTTAATGTGGTTCATTACAGAAAAAGGGGTAATGACCTACAATGGAGCTAAATGGAACCTCCTCCCCGATTCACTTAATTTACCCTATTCCGATTACACTTTACTTACTTTGCTAAAAGATGGAAGTGTTGTGATTGCAGGCCCACAAAATGAGTTTGAAAAAGAAATAGCCATTTATAAAAATAATAAGTGGACACGAATTACCATCCCAGGAAAAAGTTATATCTACGAACGATATTTTCTATTTGAAGATGATGAGGAATTTCATTTTTATAATACTACCAGCAATTATTTACAATACTATAATTCAAAAACCAAAACCTGGTCTAAAAGTCAAATCCCCACTGATTTCAATTATGCTCAAGTAAAAAATTTGGCTTATTATAACAATCAATTAATTCTAATGACTAGTAATGGTGTATATACCTTAAATGATAAATTAATTATAGAAGAGTACAGTTTTGAATTTGAAAAAATCAAAAATGAACTAACATTAAATATATTAGAAAATAAAAACCAAGACACTTTAGTTGTACTCACTACAAACAGAATTTTTGTTAAAATAGAAGGGCAACCTGAACAATCTTTCCCGCACAAATCAATAATTAGAAATGATTTCTTCAACTATTCCAATTTAATACTCAAAAATAACAGGATTTATTATTCATTTTCCGGTCCATTATTCATGCTTGATCTAAAAACGAAGATTACCAAAGAAATAAATGGACACGGCGACCGAGATCCCGCCGTATGGACAAAGGTATTTTTCGATTATCAAGATAATCTATGGCTCTCGAGTATGCGAGGTATTAGTAAAATTAACAAATTGGGTATTTCCAACTACAATACCAATGGTCTGTTACTTGAAAATGAAGTATCAACTATTCTACATATGCCTAATGATTTTCATTTTATAGGCCATAACTCAGGTTTCACAATACTACATGGTACAGATTCTGTATATTGGAAACATTCCTTTCCAAAAAAACCTACCTACAGAATCCTAGAGGCCCATGCAATAAATCAAGATGAGCTTTTTGCTGTGGCAACCTTTGGCGGATTGTTCAGAATAAATATAAAAAATAAAACTGTCTTTAAACAGAATTGGACGACAGATTATGTGCGATGCATAAATTTCAGAAATGATACTACATGGGCGGGCGAATTGAGTAGTATTAAGACTTATTACAAGGAAAAACTTATAAAGGAAGAAAAATTACGATGGTTAAGAAGAATAAAGTTTGACCAAAATGGGGACATTAAATTATTATCCAAGGTAGGAATTTACAATTATCCAATTGACACACTTATTAACGATGATAATTTATTTATTAAAAAGTACGATACATATGATATCTATGAATTTAATAATCAATTACTAGTCGCAACCCGTGAAGGACTTTTCATTTATAATAATGGAAAAACAACACCCTTTACTATTGAAAATACAGAAGACAAATTAACTGTATATGCAATAGTCGTTGATAATGACAATCATTTATGGATAGGAACTTCTAATGGAGTCTATGAAATCTATAATAATAAAATAATAAATCATCTTAATGTAACCAATGGGTTATTAGGCAGTGAAGTGAACAGAGCTGCTTTAACAGTGGATCAACACAACAACTTATGGGTTGGCACTAACGAAGGCATGTCCATTATAAACAAAGATTATCTTGTCAATACACCCAAGGCACCAAAACCTTACCTTAAGTCCATAATGGCAAGAAATAAAACTATAGCTATTGAAGAAACACAAAAAATAGATTTTGACAAAAACGATATCGAAATCAACTTTGGTGCCTATTCCTATGTGGATGAAGAGTTAATTGATTATCGTTTTAAACTATTGGGCCTTGATAAAGAGTGGCTGTATAAATCGGCTCCCGCGGTTACCTCACAAAGGTATAACTATTTATTACCGGGAGATTATCAATTTGTTTTTCAGGCACGGGAAATTAATGGTCAATGGAGTGAGGAAGTGCTTTCCCCCAAACTAATTATTCTTAAGCCCTACTACTTTCAATTTTGGTTTATTGCTCTGGTAATTCTTCTTACCATAGGTATTTTTTATGCTACAATACAATTCCTATCTATTAAAAAATTGCAGGGAATTCTAAAAATCCAACTCAAACAAAAAATGCAGGAAGTCAACCTATTTCAAGACAAACTGGTGAAACGGAATGAAGAGTTGGAAAAATTAAATGAGGAACAAGACACCCTGGTTTATTCAATTTCACATGATCTTAGAGGGCCTATTATGTCCACTAAGGGGTTAATCAATTTATATAATTTCGAAAAGTCCGCTTCAGAAAAAGATCATTACGTACAGTTGATGGACCTTAGTATGACAAGATTAGATGGGTTTATCAATAATATTTTAAATATATCACGCAATTCAAGATTAGCTATTAAAAATGAACCTGTCGATCTACAATCTTTTATTACCAACATAGTAGATGGACATCGTTTTAGAGATGAAGCAAAGGATATCCAATTTTCAATTTCTTGTGAAAATCAAATTATTAATTCAGACCCCGATAGGTTGGCTATGATCATGACAAATTTAATTTCCAATGCAATTGTATATTCAAATCCGGGTGAAACAGATAAGAAAATATGTGTCTCTACTAAAGAGGTTGAAGAAACCTTTCAAATAATAGTACATGATAATGGCGTTGGAATTCATAAGGATTACATATCTGATATTTTCAAAATATTTGTAAGAGCCAACGAAACTAAGTCCGGATCAGGGCTGGGATTATATATTGCCAACCAAACTGCCGAAAAATTAAATGCCAAACTGGAAGTAAAATCCGAATATGGAAAGTGGACAGAATTTATCTTAATATTACCAAAATAATTTATAGATTTACCCTCCACAATTACTTTAAATGCTATGGAATTACTCGATGTAATCATTTTCAGTGCCTATGCTTTGCTTATTTTAGGCATAGGCTTATATGTTTCCAGAGAAAAAAAAGGGCATATAAAAGACTCACAAGATTACTTTCTGGCAAGTAAGGCCCTACCCTGGTGGGCAATTGGTGCTTCCCTGATAGCTGCCAATATCTCTGCTGAGCAATTCATAGGAATGAGTGGTTCAGGTTTTGCCCTGGGCTTAGCTATCGCAAGCTATGAGTGGATGGCAGCAGTTACGTTAATCATAGTTGGAAAATATTTTCTACCCATATTTATCGAAAAGGGACTTTATACCATTCCTGAATTTCTGGAAAAAAGATACAGCACAAACTTAAAATCAATTTTGGCTATTTTCTGGATAGCCTTATTTGTATTTGTGAACCTCACTTCAGTGCTATACTTGGGTGCAAAAGCATTGGATACTATTATAGGAAACGGTGATGGATCATTAGTAACAACTTCCATAATTGGATTAGCTGCTTTTGCTGCCGCCTACTCTTTATGGGGTGGCCTTAAAGCTGTAGCCTGGACCGATGTTGTTCAAGTAATCATTTTGATAATTGGCGGTCTTGTTACAACTGTTATTGCATTAAATGCCCTAACACCTGAAGGTGGCTTTTTTAATGGGTTATCCTATTTATATGAGGTTGTCCCTGAAAAATTTAGTATGATTCTGGAAAAAGGGGAAGTTTTTACACCAAATGGCACCGATGCCTACTTTGATTTGCCTGGCCTGGCAGTATTGTTGGGAGGAATGTGGGTAGCCAATCTTTATTATTGGGGATTTAACCAATATATAATTCAACGTACCCTTGCCGCAAAAAGTCTTGCCGAGTCACAAAAAGGTATTGTTTTTGCCGCATTTCTGAAATTAATAATCCCATTAATTGTCGTAATACCGGGTATTATT
>Ga0224506_10001340_pt1 | contig 17777 bp, 16 predicted proteins | sample SF_Jan12_sed_USG_2_FD_169108 | JGI IMG/M metagenome (GOLD analysis project Ga0224506, IMG submission 169108) | Sediment microbial communities from San Francisco Bay, California, United States - SF_Jan12_sed_USGS_8_1 | ecosystem: Environmental > Aquatic > Marine > Sediment | place: USA... | reverse complement strand
GACGCCATCGTAGCTTTCAAAACCGGAGGAGTTTCAGCGATGCACGACCCCACAGAGGGAGGAGTAGCAGGAGGGTTACACGAACTAGCCGACGCCGCAAAGGTTGGTTTCCAAATTTACGAAGAAAAAATCTTGATTCCTGAAGAGACAAGAAAAATATGCGCGCATTTTGAAATAGACCCTCTTCAACTCATAAGCTCCGGATCGCTCCTCATAGTAGGCGAAGAAGAAAAAACAGAAGAAATCCTAAGTAAATTGTCACAAAATGGCATCCATGCATCCATAATTGGCGGGGTAACAAAACCTGACCTAGGAAGAAAAATGGTCACGAGAACAGGAGAAAAAGCTGAACTAGTTAGACCAGCCAGTGACCATCTTTGGGTAGCGCTTGCTAAACCATTTAAGAGGTAAAAGAGGTAGCTTACTTTTTTTGGTAATGACTCGGTAATCGATTTTGCCCCTAACTTCTTACGGATGGAATAGCGTTCCACACGGTTTTCACAATAGGCATGGCCATTACCAAACCTATTAGAGCCTGACCAATATTGAATGGGACTTCCACGATGGCAATTATTTCCCACTCGGGAAAGATAAGCGGAAGTATCAAGGTTTCGTACAGATAGTATCCAATTATCATTTCAATGCCTCCGCATATGATAGAAACGATTTGCCAGTTGACTATCGACTTACGGCTTATACCAAAATAAGCAATGGAGATTCCCAGTAACGTTGCAACAACCACCCAGAATAACTTCTCGATCACGAAGTTTCCGAAGATGCCGACGTAGTATGTAAGTCCCAAATAACATACGATTGCTCCTAAGCTTACACCGAGAAAGCTGCTAAACATTTCCCACCTAATTGAGGTCTCAATTCTTGGGAGAACTTTGTGCCCAAGATAACCTACGATCAAACCTTCAACTCCCTTGACAACTAAGGTTCCTGGGGCATACCAAGGAATGCCAAGAATGATGTCGGCGAGTGAGGACCCGATTCCACCTGCTATCCCACCTATAACGGGTCCAAATAGAAGCGCAGTCACGTAAACCATAGAATCTCCTACATTAAAGAATCCACGAGTTGCTGGGATATCTATCTTAAGAATAACTGTTGCTACACAAACAACGGCGATAAACATGGCAAGAATGGATAAATCTCTTAAACCGAACCGCATTTTGCCTTTTCAATCCCTCGACTGGAAGCAGTGTGGTTAGTATAGTTACAACTATACTATTTAAAAATTTCTCACAAAAATCCATCAACAGTTTCAGTGGTCAAAGCAACGTTTTCAAATCATCTATAGCACGTAAAACCCTTTTTCCACGCTCTGTGATTTTGAAGTATTTTCGTCCCTCCTTTTTGTAGGAGGTTATCAACCCCCTTTTAGAGAGGTTGTTTAGGTGTTGATAGATGGCAGCCCGGGTCATGGTCTTTCCAATTTTCTTCCACAAGCTGTAACCGTAGGTGTCTTTTTGGCTCAAGATTCGCAAGATCTTCTCTTTTGTGCTCAACTCCAAGCCAAGTACAGCGGTTTTCCGCTTTTTCGCCAAGGCTTGAAGCACATCTGTTGCCTTCAATCCGCTTCCCGTTATCAGGCACACAACCGTGTCCTCCTTATCGATTGCGCCTTGATGCACCAATTTCTTAAGCGCTGCTATGGTGGCTGAACTGGAGGGTTCAGCGAAGATTCCTTCAAGCCTAGCGATTTCTTGTTCAGCAGCAAAGATTTCGGAGTCCTGCACCGTAATGGCAGTGCCTTTGGATTCTTTTATTGCCTGAAGGGCTCCTTTTCCGTTCAATGGGTTCCGTACGAGTATTCCTAGAGCGTGGGTAGATGGCTTCGAAATGGCGATTGGTTTTGATCTGTTTTTTAGGTGAGCTTCGGCGATAGGTGCGCATCCTTGAGCTTGCACGCCAATCATCCTTGGCAACTTGTCAATGTTTTTTAGGGCGTGTAGTTCCTTGAAGCCTTTCCAAATGGAATGTATGGTTCCGCCGCTTCCCATGGAAACAACGAAGCAGTCAGGGATTCCGAACTGTTCCATGACTTCATAACTGATGGTTTTCTGGGCTTCAATAACTAGGGGATTGAATTCCGCTGTGGCTTGATACCATCCTGTTTCCTTCGCCAAGGATTCCGCTCGATTGTTGGATTCGTCAACGATTTCTCCGTGTTCCTCAATGATTGCGTCGTAGATTAGCATCTGCGCTAGTTTACCTAGGTCCACCATTTTTGGAACGATAATGTGGCAGGCGAGCCCGGATTTGGTGGAGTATGCGGCCATAGAGGCTCCCATGTTTCCGTTGGAGGCGCAGATTACAGAATCGTGTTTTAAATCCAGAGCGTTTGAAACCATCAGTGCTGCACATCTGTCTCTGAAGGAGTTCGTTGGATTTCGGGTTTCGTCTTTTAGATACACGACGTTTAATCCAATTTCTTTGGCGAGGCGTTCAGCCTTGTGTAGGGGGGTGCCTCCTTCTCCCATTGTCACTATGTTTCTAACTTCCGGTAACAAAGGCTTAAACTTCCAAAACGTGATGGGTCCAGTGAGCGCTGTTTCTTTCAACTGTTCAAAATCGTAAGTATATCCTAGATGACCTCCACACTTTTCACATTTATATCGAGGAGGATACGACGCAAAGGTAGTCGAACATTGGCTACACCGCAGAACAGTCATATTGATTGAGCTCCACATAGATTAAACAGATGTTTTCTAACTTTTCTTTATCGGTCATTTAGAAATGCTTTAAAAGAACTGAAGACTTAGTAGGCAAGGACAACGCCAGAGTTGTGGACAATTTTGAGGATCACATATTGAATATACGTGATTTGAAGCCTGGAATGAGCTCCGTTAACATTAGAGTGACGGTGTCAGAAATCTTGAAACCTAAACAGGTCATAACCAGCAAAGGTGTTGAACATGAAATCTTGATGCAAAAGTGGCAGATGAAACTGGCGCGATTACGTTGGTTTTGTGGGATGAGAAGATTCTTCCCCCAGGTGGAAGATGTTCTGCGAATCGGAAACGGTTTCATGACATCCTTTAAGGGAGAATAGAGAATAAACGTCGGAAAATACGGCGAGACAGCGAAAATTTAGCTCAGAACTCAGATTAGAGGAAATTCTAACGCGAACCACCAATCAACGCTTTGATCCCAATCCACTGGATCGCCACAAATCCTAGGAGGAGTCTGAACCATACAGTTAAAACTCTTATTAGGACCGTCGCTGCAGCAGCAACGGAGACAGCTTGCGGCCCTAATAGGGCAATGTAAAGGCTTGTCATGGCAATCTCTACAAGTCCCACTTCACCAGGCACTCCCAGGGGAATATTTTGAATGCTGACACTAATGGAAGTCACAATTGTTACGAGGACAAAGCCAACTGGATGACCAAGAGAAACAAAAACTAAAAGGGACAAGAGTACACTGAGGAACCAAGCTACTATAGAAAAAAACACTGGTCGAACCAAGCTTCTCGGATTTCCACCTAAAACTTCAATTGATTGATGGAAAGCACTCAAAGTCTTTCTAGCTTTGGACCTTAAGCTGGTTAGTTTCAATCGTCCCCTAGAAATGAAAACAAAAAAACGTAGCAGCAAATCAATTAATTTCTGTGTCAGTTGTTCTCTTATGCATAAGAGAAATATGAAAATCAACGATATGACGGTGCCGATGGCTACGAGTAATATCAAATTCGAGACAAATGCAGGAAGTTCATATTGTAGAATAAATAAAGAAATGGAGCTAATGATCAAAGTGCTCAAGGTTATTATCATAGAGAGGATTCTATGACCGACAACTGATGCTACAACTTTCCCTGCGTTTTCACCTGACTCTTTTGTCATTAGGTAAGCCTTAGAGGTGTCTCCGCTAATCGACTCAGCTGGAATCAAAAGATCGACGAAGACTCCAATCCAGCTAAACAGGAAAGTTTTTCTAAAGGGAACGTTTATCGAGAGGGGTTGCAGAAAATACTGCCAAGTTAGAGAATAGGCTAGCATATTTAACAAGAGAACGGCGACTGCCAGTAAATAGTACCGGAGATCGACGCGCTGGATGATTGTGAGCATTTCGGGTATGTCAACGAAGAAATAGAGGTAGGCGATGAAGATCAACAGACCTATCAGCAAGAAGGGAACAGTTCTTTTTATAGTCATACGCTTTTCTGAAAGCATTCCCTACTACATCCATGGTAAATAGGAGCAATTAGCGATTTCTGCATATTATCTTTTGCCCGACTTCCTCCGTTATCGATTAAACACTGCTTCAAAAATCAACTTACACCCGCGTACCGTACGATCAATATTATCTATGGTGTCTGTTTCCAAGGATGGAAAAACTTCCTCAATCACCTTCAAAAGAAGGATTGAACGGTCTGTGGGGAGATACAACAAACTTTCCATAAGATGCAGCCTAACTTCTTCACCAAATTCTTTGTCAACCAAAAGAGGTGCAGCACAGCCTGCGGCTTTTAAACATGAGATCAAACATAGGGCTTCGGCTGGCGGCTTTCCTCGTGAGATTTCCCATGAAAGTATGTCGTCTTCAGAAACCTTTAACAAGTGCTTGGCGTAGGCTATCTGATCCTCAACGTAACCTCGCTGATGAAGGAAGCGGGTCACTTCATAGTCTTTTACTGCGATGGATACTAGATACAACAAATTTGTCAAATATTCGAAGGGGAGGTTGAACTGGTCAGCAATTTCAAGAAGCGCTGGAGGAAATGAAAGAAGATAATAGCGTAGATTGCCGTGTAAAATCGAGTGTCCCACCTCATGACGGATTCCTCCCATCTTGACTAACCTTTGCAACTTCTTCATTTTTTCGAAGCATAAGGTGATCCGAGGTATTCCCCGCCAAGCGTCGTGCATAGCGAAAAACAACTCGTCAAAAGGCGCTGACGCAACACCAACTTTTCTACATTCTTTAGCAAAGAAGGCCTCAACCGATGAAGATCGTTCAAACATGTATAAATCGACGAGAGAAACCTCATGAGGCGTCGATCGGCTATAGCACTCTTGCATAGTTTCAGTGATTCTTTCTATCTCTTCATCGTCAATTTTGCCATATTTTGAAACAACAATGTGCACCAACGCGCTTCCCATTAAACCTTAACTCATGGGATTTAAAGGTCATTCTGCAAAGGCGACTAAAAAAATCGCTCGTGTCGGTTAGAATTCCGGTTTTGCTTTTCCCAATTTTTTGTCTAGGCATGCTTTTACAAAGCCGTAATATTCTGGGTCTGGATTGCTGGGTCTACTTTTGAATTCTCCATGGAATTGGGAGGCGAAGAAAAAGAATCGGTCAGGCAGTTCCAGAATCTCCATTCTTCTGCCGTCAGGGCTTTTGCCAGAGAAAACCAATCCATGCTTTTCTAGAATGTTCCAGTAATCCTGATTTACTTCCCATCGGTGGCGGTGGCGTTCATGAATCTCTTCAGCGCCATAGAGTCTGTGCGCCAGCGTCTCCTTTTTGATTATGATTTTGTGCGCGCCCAAACGCATAGTCGCCCCTTTATACTTGACGCCTCTTTGTTCGGGCATCAGGTCGATCACAGGGTGCGGAGTATCTGGGTTTACTTCGGTGCTGTTGGCTTCCTTCAGTTTACAAGCGTTGCGAGCGAATTCAACGACCGCCAATTGAAAGCCATAGCAAATTCCTAGAAAGGGCATGTCGTTTTCGCGGGCAAAGCGAATTGCCCTCATTTTTCCTTCGGTTCCTCTTGGGCCAAAACCGTAGGGGATGAAGACTCCGTCGTATTCTTTGAGAAGATTCAATTTGCTCGAGTCCCCCTCCAAATTCTCTGCTTCAATGTAGTCTATCAGAACTTGTGCTTGACAGGCGGCCCCGGCGTGTCGAAAAGCTTCGTTCATGCTCACGTAGCTGTCAACCAAACCTGCGTATTTGCCAACCAACGCTATCTTGACCTCAAGCCGTGGGTTTTCAAAAGAGGCTACAAATTCTTTCCAGTCGCTCCACTGAGGGGTTCGTTCTGGAAGGAGCAGTCGTTTGCAAATGTAATCGCCCATGCCTTGTTCATCCAAGATTAGGGGAACCTGATAGATGGAGGGAACGTTGTAGGAGCAAAATACTGCTCTTTCGGGAATTGTGCCAAAAAGCGCCACTTTTCGAAGAGATTCGGAATCGATCATTTTCCTGCATCTAGCAACGATGGTGTCTGGTTGGATGCCTATGCGACGTAACTCGTTTACGCTGTGTTGGAGAGGCTTAGTTTTCATTTCACCAGTGACATCCAAGATCGGAACAAGGGCAACATGAACGTAAAGCGTGTTATCGAACCCATCTTCTAAGCGCATCTGACGGATCGCTTCGAGGAAGGGCAATCCTTCTATGTCCCCAACGGTTCCTCCACATTCTGTCAAAACAACATCGACCTTCGACCGTTCCGCAACCAAGCGAATACGACGTTTAATCTCGTCAGTGACATGAGGGACTATCTGAACGCATCTGCCTAGAAAGTCGCCTCGCCGTTCCTCGTTGATGACTGCTTGGTATATCTGTCCAGTTGTGATGTTATTGTCCTTGGGCAAGTTAAGGTTTAGGAACCTTTCATAGCCACCGAGGTCAAGGTCTGTTTCACCTCCGTCATCCGTAACGTAGACTTCGCCGTGGATGTAGGGGTTCATGGTCCCGGCGTCTACATTCACGTAAGGATCTATCTTTATGACCGTAACCTTGAAGCTCCTAACCTGAAGCATCTTACCAATGGAAGAAGTGACGATACCCTTACCAACAGAAGAAAGCACGCCTCCAGTCACAAAAATAAACTTAACACGTCGATTTTGGAATATAAGTAACCCTCCCTTGTGGACTTGCGGAAAATGCGACTTTCTATTATACCGCCTATGAAATTTCTTCATAGAGGGATAAAAAAGGCTTTCCCATTAAAAATCTATCACATAATTTTCTAGTATGTTCAAATAGTTTTTATGCACTTGAGGTGATAACTGTAAGCCGTTGTCTATGTGGTTGTGGCTGTAAGGGAAATATACCGATCTATTGATTGCTTCAGCAGAAGGGCGGTTAAATGATTAGAAAAATCGGGTTTGACACAAAAAAATACTTGAATGCACAGATAAAAAAGATACTTGATCGTGTTTCGTTGTTTGATAAACTGTATCTAGAATTCGGCGGTAAGTTGTGTTATGATTATCATGCTTCACGTGTGCTTCCAGGCTGTGATGTTGACACAAAAGTACAGATGCTTCGGCGACTGGGAAACAAAATTGAAATAATACATTGTATCAGCGCGAAGGATATCGAAGGAAGAAAAATTAGACGAGACTTTGGATTAACATATGATGACCAAACACTCAAAGACATAAACGATCTTTTCGAGACGGGTCTAGATGTCTCTGCCGTAGTGATAAATAGGTTCAACAACGAATTGATAGCGAAAAAATTCAAACAAAAACTTCAGAATAGAAGAATACGTGTTTTCATACATTATGAGATACCAAACTACCCTGAAGATTTGGATTTGGTTATAAGCGATAAAGGATATGGCAAACAAGAGTACGTGGATACTGAAAAAAAGATTGTAGTTGTTACTGCACCCGGGCCAGGTAGCGGTAAATTCTCATTCTGTATGGCGCAAATTTATAACGACAGAAAAAGAGGGGTTAAGTCCGGTTTTGCAAAATTTGAGACGTTTCCGGTATGGAATCTAAGCCTCAACCATCCTGTAAATATTGCGTACGAAGCAGCAACCGCGGATATAGGAGATTATAATATTGTAGACCCATTCCACAAAAAAGTATACGGAATAATGGCAATCAATTACAGTAGAGATGTGGAAAATTTTGCAATAATGAAAAAAATAATCGATAAGATAGTCGACAAAGACGATCCAATGGCGAAATATAAATCACCAACTGACATGGGTGTCAACATGGTTAAAGGGGGAATAATCGATGATGATGTGGTACGTGAAGCAAGTAAGGAAGAAATCGTAAGACGCTATTTCAGGTATCACAGAGAATTTGTAGAGGGCGAAACTCTCTACGATACATTGGAGAGAATGGAAAAAATCATGAAAAAGGCGGGAGTTAAGCCCAAAGACCGTTCTGTTGTCCTGCCAGCAAGAGAAGCAGCAGAAGACGCTAAAGAAAGAAAAGACGAGGGAAAAGGATATAAAAGGGTGTTCTGTGGCGCGGCAATCGAAATCTTTTTGAAATCAGGCAAAACCGTAATTGTAACAGGCAAAAATTCGCCACTACTCTACGCTGAATCAGCGGCGATTCTAAATGCAACAAAGATCCTTGCAAAAATACCGGATGAAGTCGACGTGATATCTCCAAACGTAATCCAAAGCATCATACAATTAAAGAATACGATTGGGTTAAACAGCACATCATTGGATGTAAAAGAAATACTCAACGCACTGGCTGCAAGCGCAGTATCGGATGAGAATGCACGCAGATGCTTAGATGCGCTGGATAAATTGAAAGGTTGTGAGATGCACACTACTCATCTTATGAATGAAGGTAACGAAAAGACGCTGAACCAGATAGGTTTAAATTTAACGACAGATGCAAAATTACCGTTTCCCGATTAGACTTTTGTCTCTAACTATTCTATTTGAAAACCGCAAAACAAACAGATCTGTTGCTACAGCGCGCGCATAAGAACACTTACGAATGTATGACAATTTTTAGGTCGCTTTTCGATGTAGTCAATATTTCGAAAGCGTCCTTTATCTCATCTAGCTTCATGCGCCGCGTTATCAGCGGCTTCACCTTCACGGTTCCAGACGCTATGAGATTTAAGGCTTTCTTGAAGTGTGCGGGGGTTGCGTGAAACGTTCCAAGCATGGTTACCTCTCCATAGTGGAGCAACTCTGTTCTAACCGTAATCTCTGTTCCAGGTGGGCATCCGCCGAATTCCAAGACTGTTCCGCCTTTCCTAACCATTTTTAACGCTTGCTCCCAGGTTGCTGGAAGTCCTATAGCCTCGATGACAACGTCTGCTCCATAGCCGTCGGTGAATCGTTTGATTTTCTCAACGGGGTCCTCACGTTTGGCGTTGGCTGTTTCGTCGGCGCCGAGTTCTTGGGCTACTTGTAGGCGTTCGTCAACGAGGTCGCTAATCATGATTTTCTCTGCCCCCATTTTTTTGGCCGTTTGCAGATGGAGAAGGCCTATGGGTCCCGCGCCAATGATGGCCACAGTGTCTCCCAGCTTAATGTTGGCTTTTTCGATTCCGTGGAGGACGCAAGCTAGGGGTTCTGTTACTGCGGCTTCTTCGTAGGTTATGCTGGGTGGAATCTCCTGCGTGTTAAGCATCACTATACGCGCTGGAGCTTTGATGTATTCGGCGTAGGCGCCCCAGAGCCACATCATGTTTTCACACAAGTTGTAATTTCCCTTTTGACACATTTTGCATCGAAGACACGGCGCGCTGTTTCCCGCCCTAACTCGCATGCCCTCTTTCAGCCAAGAAACACCTTCACCAACTTTGACTACGTCTCCAGCCCACTCGTGTCCAAAAACCGTTGGGTATTGAATTACTCCGCTCACGTAGCCTCTCTGAAAAATTTTCACGTCGGTTCCACAGGTTGTTGCAGCTCTAACCTTCACCAAAATTTCGCCGAGACCCACTTCTGGCATATCAATGTTTTCGACTCTGAGGTTTTTTACGCCATATAACAGGGCGGCTTCCATTTTTTCCTTCGACAACTCGATTTCACTTTCTTTTGGTTAACTGTGTCTAGTTGCATACGAGATTTTAATTTTCGGGTATCCATGGGCTTGTTTCAGCAGAATAAAGTTTCAGAATATAGATGGACAGTAAAGGTTAATTGCCCCAAACGATACCTAGGTTGAAGTTGAAAATGAACTGGTTACAGTTGTCGTCTATCAAAGTTTGGTTTACAACGCTTTTCCTATTGAATGCCCTCGATATAGCGACAACTTCGCCGTTATACGAAGCCAATCCAGTTACGTTGTATATTTGGGGTCAAATAGGAATTTTTCTTTCCGCTTGGGTTAAAATTGGCTTGGTATTGCTCTTTGGAGCGTTATGTGTGGCAGCTAAGAAAGTGGTTGCACCCCACGAATGGAAATTCACAAGCCAAGTTTTCAAGGCAATGCTCATTGTTCTCGTAGCCTACTATGCTTTCGTGGTCATAATGAATATTGTAGTTATCCTTTCGACGATGGGTGGGTAAGTCATCATCTTGCAACTGAGAAGCGAATCTTAATTTTCCTTATTCGTTCAGTACTATTACTTTCAGGCATTCCTTACTTTTGGCTGCTGTTTTGAAAGCTTCTTCGATATGATCCATTGGGAACCGATGCGTTATGAGTTCTTTCGCCTTGATTCTTCCGGAGCTTATGAGTTCTAAAGCGGTTCTCGTTTCTATGTGAGATGTAGAATAGGATGGGATAATCTTGATTTCTGAGAAGAACAGCCTATGAGGACTTACGCGCATATACTCGTTGGGTGGTGTCGGAGCAAATAGACACACAGTCCCGCCTTTGCGACAGACATCCATTCCTTCTGAAAAGGCTTTGACGCTTGGAGCGGTGACGACAACTACGTCTGCGCCCATTCCGTTAGTAACCTCTTCCACCTTTTTCACCAAGCTTTCGCTCCGTGGATTTATCGCCAAATCTGCCCCAAATCTTCTAGCCGCTTCCAACCTGTAATTAACTAAATCGCTGACAATAATTTGGCTCGCTCCAAGGCTTCTTGAAAACGTGGTATGGATTATTCCAGACGGCCCGGCGCCTATGATGACCACCGTGTCTCCGTCTTGAACATTGCATTTTTTTAATGCTCTTAAGCAGCATGCAACTGGTTCAATGAGAGTGGCCTCTCCAAAGGAGATCTTGTCCGGAATCTTCAGTGTGTCTATCTGCAGGTTAGGGGCGGGGACCTTAAAGTATTCAGCAAACCCTCCCGGGTGTATATGGGTCTGTCTAAACTTTTTGCACATGGTGTAATCTCCTCGAAGGCAGTAGTGACATGTGAGGCACGCAACATGATGATGCACGAAAACTCGGTCTCCAAGCTTGAAATTCTTGACTTTGTCTCCAGTTTTTACAACAATGCCAGCGGGTTCGTGACCAAGAACCAAGGGAGCTCGATTCTCTAAATACCAGTCCATAAGGTCGGATCCACATATTCCACACGCCTTCATTTCAACCAAGATTTCTTCTGGTCCTATTTCAGGCGTCGGCATTTCCTCGATTCTTACGTCGTCAAGGCTGTAATACACAGCAACCTTCATTTTGTTTCGAGGGTGTTTTGAGGTCGTTAACATTTAAGACTTTCTTCACGAATACAAGGCCAGAAACTTATATCTATACACTCTTGTAGCAGTTGAAATTGTGAGGAACAGGCAATGTACGTCGCAAACGTTGAGAAGGTTAGGGAATACAAAATCACAGAAGAAGGAGCGTACAAAGTCAAAGTTAAATATTTACTGCACAAGGGTGTGGGCGCAAAGAGACTACAGCTTCGACTTTTCACCATAGATGTTGGAGGACACACCCCCTTGGAAAAACATGCCCACGAGCATGAGGTTTTCGTGCTTCGAGGAAGGGTTCTCGTTCGGGGAGGAGACAAAGAAGTCGTGCTGGGTCCTCGGAATGTAATATTCATACCTTCCTATGAGGAGCATCAACTCAAGAACATCGGCAATGAACCAGTTGAATTCTTGTGCACGAAAGAAACTGGTGAGATTCCAGAGGTTTTGAAGAAGGGTGGTTAGGCTAGGAGTGTGTCTGGGCTCTCCATAGCCTGCTTCACTTTCTGCAAGAATTCTGCGGCTGGAGCTCCGTCCACAACTCGATGGTCAAAGGTTAGGCTTAGGTGCATCATGGGTCTAATTACCATCTGCTTGTCCACTACCACCGGTCTTTCCACAACTCTTCCAACTCCAAGTATCGCTGTTTCGGGAGGATTAACTATAGGTGTGAAAACATCCACTTCAAACATGCCTAGGTTTGTGATGGTGAAGGTTCCACCCGTCAACTCCTCCTTTGTTAGTCTTCCCTGCTTCGCCTTCTCGATCAGTTTCTTCAACACCGAAGCAATTTCTTGCAGCGTTTTCCTATCCGCGTTATATATCACAGGAACAATGAGCCCTCTTTCCGTGGCAACTGCAACGCCTACATTAATGTCGGCGAAAATCTTGATTTTTTCATTTTCCAGCGTCGAGTTTATGATGGGATGTTCCGCCAAAGCTTTTGCAACTGCTTTCGCCAGCATGTCTGTGTAGGATACGTGAATCCTCTCACGAAGTTTCACAGCGTTGAACATATCTACTTCCATGGTTATTGTACTCTGGGGGGCTCTTTGGGCACTCAGCGACACGCGTTCCGCCGCCGTCTTTTTTATCCCGATTAGAGGTATAACCTCCCGCACCCGCGGTATGGCTTTCACTTCTTCAATGAGACTTCTCACATCCTCCTCAACAATTCTCCCTTCGGGACCGGTTCCTCTAACCTTGGTTAGGTCAATGTCATGTTCCCTCGCCAATCTCTTAGCCGCGGGAGAGGCTATGACGGGTTCTTTAATCCTTTCAGCCGGCTTTCTCTCAGGAACGGCCACAGCCTCCTCGGCTTCTATCCTCGGTGCTGCGGGAGCCGCTTCGAGTTCTGGAAGCTCTTCATCAGGCGCTGTTATGATGCCGAGGATTCCGGCGACTGGCACATCCGTTCCTGCTGGCGCCAAAATTTTGCGGAGAACTCCAGATGCTGAGGCTTCAATGTCGTATGTTGCTTTTTCTGAAAGCACCTCGACCAGAGGTTCTCCCTTCTCCACCACGTCTCCTTCTTCTTTGAACCATTCAACTACGGTTCCTTCTTTCATGGTTAAGCTGAGTCTAGGCATCAAGATTTTTGTTACCAAACAGGGTCCCTTCATTGATTTTGGAAACCGATATGGGCTTTGGTTAATAAACGATTTCCTTCACTGCTTTAATTATACTCTTCTCGTTGGGTATGACGAACTGCTCTAGGGGTGGGCTGAAGGGTATAGGTGTATCCGGCTCTGCCACTCGCTTAATTGGAGCGTCCAGATAATCCAGTGATTCTTCGGCCACTATGGCTGCGATTTCTGCGCTCACACCCGCTGTCTTGCAGTCTTCTGTAACAATGACGATTCGACCCGTATTCTTAACCGAATTTACGATTGACTGTTTGTCAAGAGGAGCGAGGGTTCGTGGGTCAATGACCTCTACATCGATTCCCTCTTTACTCAGCATCTTAGCCGCGGCAAGAGCCTTATGAACCATGTATAAAGTGGCGACTACCGTAACGTCTTCCCCTTCCCTTTTTACATCTGCTACTCCAAACGGAATAGTATACTCTTCTTCGGGGACAGGTCCTTCAAGGGGGTAGAGAAGTTTGTGTTCAAAAAACATCACCGGATCGCCGTCTCTTATTGCAGTTTTGAGCAAGCCTTTTGCGTCGTAGGGAGTTGAAGGCAGGGCAATTTTCAAGCCGGGAACATGCATGAACCAAGCCTCAAGGCTTTGGGAGTGATGCGCCGCAATGTTGACTCCCGCGCCGAAGGGCATTCTGATAACAACGGGCACCCTGGTTTGACCGCCAAACATGTATCTCAACTTCGCCACTTGATTCGCTATCTGATCCATAGCTAGAGCTGAGAGGTCTCCAAACATAATTTCTGCTATTGGTTTCATGCCAGTTATCGCTGCGCCAGCAGCAACTCCTACAATGGCCGATTCTGAAATGGGGGTGTCTCGAACCCGTTCGTCACCAAACTCCTCTGCAAGACCCTTCGTAACCTTGAAGGCCCCCTGCCAATACCGTCCAACATCTTCGCCAAGCACGAACACGGTTTTGTCTCGAAGCATTTCCTCTCGCAAAGCCTCACGAAGGGCGTCTCGATAGGTTATCTGCCTCATTTCTTAGCATCCTCCTAAGCGCAAACGTCCTCCAACGCTTCCTCAGGTGCTGGACACGGGCTATCTATCGCAAATTTGGCGGCTTTTTCCACGGCGGCGATAACATCCTGTTCGATTTTGTCGACTTCTGTCTCTGTCAAGATTTTCATTTCAAGAAGCTTTGCCTTAAATCGTTGAACTGAGTCTTTCTTGAGCCATTCTTCAACTTCTTCTTTTGGGCGGTAGGTGGCGGGGTCAAATCTGGAGTGCCCCTTATGCCTATACGTCTTGCACTCTATCAACGTAGGACCTCTGCTCTCCCTCGCTCTCTTAACCGCCTCATGTGCTGCTTCATAAACCGCAAGTACGTCGTTTCCATCCACAGTCACTCCTGGAATGCCGTAGGCTACGGCCCGCTCAGCAACGTTTTCAATCAGCATTACATTTGTCTGACGGGTGCCCATGGCATAGAGGTTGTTTTCACAAACAAACACCACTGGGAGTGTCCAGATAGCCGCCATGTTGATTCCTTCGTGAAACGTCCCCTGATTCGAGGCGCCTTCGCCGAAGAAGCAGGCTACGACTTGGTCGGTTCCTCTTAGCTTGATCGACAAACCAGCGCCAGAGGCTATGGGAATTCCAGCTCCAACAACAGCAGTTGCGCCAAGCATGCCCACGCTGAAATCGGCGATGTGCATGGAGCCACCCTTGCCCTTGCAGTAACCTGTTTTCTTGCCTAAGATTTCTGCCATAATTCTGTCAAGTTGGGCGCCTTTTGCTATGCAGTGTCCATGTCCCCGATGAGTGCTGGTTATGTAGTCATCCTTTCTAAGGTTGGCGCATACGCCAACTGCTACGGCTTCTTGCCCAGCGTATAGGTGGAGGGTTCCCGGAACGAGGTTTTGACCGTATAATTCGAAGGCTTTCTCTTCAAAATGTCTGATCTCTAGCATTTTCCTATACATTTCAAGTAGTTTCTCTTTTTCTAAGTTCAATCGATAACCCTCTCTTGAAATCGTTACTTTCCCTCTTAATGAGGATGTCCTCACGGTTTTAGAGGTTTTGTAGTGTAACGTATATTTTTTGTTTGCTACAGTTTAAACTTCGTTGCGATGCTGTTTTCGCGTGTACGGCGTGTTCTGCGCGCACAGCATACTTAGCAAACTCGGCAAGAGGCGGAATCGTAGACGAAGAGGCGTTGTTGAACGCACTACGCGAAGGAAAACTTAATGGCGCAGCCCTAGACGTTTATGAACAACAGCCACCTTTCGAAAACAAAGTGTCTAACAAGTTAATTGGAGATGAAAAAGTGATAGCAACCCCCCACAGTATTGGCCAGACAATCGAAGCAGTAGAAGAAAAAGGAGGAGGAGTAATAAAAATCATTAGGGATTTTATCGAGAGGAACAACCCTAATTAAAATTACGTCATGTAAAAGCATTAACAATTTTTTCCGCGATTGAAATAGCTGTCATCCTGTAGGTTCTTTCTGTTTGAGCCCCTATGTGGGGAGTGCATATAACGTTTGGTAACCTTATCACTGACAGGTCTTTAGGCGGTTCAATTTCATAAACGTCAAGCGCGGCTCCGCCTAACTTTCCAGATTTCAAGGCATCTAAGAGAGCTTTCTCGTTTACTATTGCTCCTCTTGACGTGTTTATGAGCAAGGCACCTTTTTTCATGAGGCGAATCTCCTGCGCACTTATCATTTGCTTGGTTTGTGGCGTCAAAGGAACGTGAATAGTGACTGCGTCGCTTCGCTGTAATAACTCTTGGAGTAGAACGAATTCTGCTTCCAGTTCCCTTAATAACTCTGGCGCAGGCGGCGTTCTCTTTGTAATAAGTATCTTCATCCCTAACGTCTTAGCCATCCTTGCAACTCTTTCGCCAACGTTTCCTAACCCTACTATACCAAGAGTTTTATCCCTCAGCTCCCAGCCCATAAGCTCTTTTTTAATCCACTTTCCTTCTTTCATGGAACGATCCGCCAGCGGAATGCTGCGTGCCAAGGATATTATCAGCCCTATGGTTAATTCGGCTACAGCGTTGGTGCCTGCTTCCGGAACGTTGAAAACCATGATGCCTTTTTTCTCAACAGTCTCCACGTCGATGTTGTCTAAGCCCGTGCCAGCCCGACCTATCGCCCTTAGCCGTTTTCCAGCTTCAATGATCTCCTTCGTAACTTTGGTTCGGCTTCGTACAATCAACGCGTCATAATTTGAAACTATCTTTCTCAGTTGTCTAGAGGAGATCGTTGGGTTTACATCAACCTGAAAGCCCGCTTGCCTCAATACTTCTATTCCTTCTTCATGAATAGGGTCGCAGACAAGGACTTTTCTCTGTGACTTCAGAACTCCGTCCTCCCATAAGTTAGATGAAGATATTGAATTTGAGTATAAAAAGGGCTTTGGTTACTTTTCCAGCAGAAAGTTCATTTAAATAACATGCCCTATATTTAGTGGAAGCTGCAGCCTTGATGGTCGGCATCGTCGGGAAACCAAACACCGGCAAGTCCACCTTTTTCTCTGCCGCAACGCTGGTTCCGGTGGAAATTGCCAGTTACCCGTTTACCACGATAAAGCCGAATCGGGGAATAGGGTATCTACGGACTCCCTGTGTGTGCAAAGAATTTAACGTAAAAGACAATCCGAAGAACTCCATATGCTTAGACGGGATTAGGTTAGTTCCAGTTGAATTGATTGATTGCGCTGGACTGGTTCCAGGCGCTTGGCAAGGCCGAGGGCTGGGAAACCAATTTTTGGATGAAATTAGGAAGGCAGATGCCCTCATCCACATAGTTGACGCCGCAGGGGCAACGGATTCTGAAGGAAAAATATGCAAGCACGGTTCCCATAATCCTGCAGAAGACGTGAAATTCTTGGAGACGGAGATAACCATGTGGCTGACTCAAATATTGAAGAGGGACTGGCCTAAAATGGCTAGAACAGCTGAGACAGGTGCAGAGGACCTAGTCTCCGTCCTCGAAACCCGCTTGAGCGGACTAGCTATGAGAAGAAACCATATAATCGAGGCGTTAAAGAAAACGAATTTGAACACGGAAAAACCAACCCTCTGGAACGATGATGACATAATAAGGTTTCTGAATGTGCTGAGAAGTATTTCTAAACCCATGCTAATTGCCGCAAACAAAATTGACCTTCCAACCGCAGAGGAAAATGCTGAAGGGCTAAAAGAACTGGGCTACACTGTTATGCCTTGCTGCGCAGAAGCCGAGCTGGCACTTAGGAGGGCCGCTGAAAAAAGTCTGATCGACTACAAGCCGGGAGACTGTAACTTCGCCATTACGAAATCTGAGGAACTGACAGAAACCCAAGATAAGGCGCTGAAAGTGATTCAGGAAAGGATACTGCAAAAATTCGGTTCCACTGGCGTCCAAGAAGCCATCAACATGGCTTTCTTCAAACTCCTAAACATGATCGTTGTTTATCCGGTGGAAGACATCGAACACCTCAGCGACCATAATGACCGAGTGCTTCCTGACGCATATCTTGTACCCTACGGCACCACTGCACGCCAACTAGCCTATATAATTCACACAGAATTGGGAGAAGGCTTCATCCACGCCATCGAAGCTCATGATAAAAAGAGAATTGGAGAAAATTACGTATTAAAAGACAGAGATGTAGTTTCGATAGTTAGCGCGAAGAAAAGAGGATAAGTTTTCGGTGTGTTTTCCATTTTCACTGACCGAAACGGCGCTTCCGCTTCTGATAGGTTCGAACTGCTCGCAAAAGTTCTATGCGTCTGAAATCCGGCCAGTTTATGTCCAAAAAGCAAAGTTCACTGTAGGCGGACTGCCACGAAAGGAAACCGCTCAGCCTCTCTTCTCCAGAGGTTCGGATAATGAGGTCAGGATCTTGCTTAGGCATGTGGG
>Ga0224506_10001338_pt1 | contig 17786 bp, 20 predicted proteins | sample SF_Jan12_sed_USG_2_FD_169108 | JGI IMG/M metagenome (GOLD analysis project Ga0224506, IMG submission 169108) | Sediment microbial communities from San Francisco Bay, California, United States - SF_Jan12_sed_USGS_8_1 | ecosystem: Environmental > Aquatic > Marine > Sediment | place: USA... | reverse complement strand
CCACTATGGATCGAACAGATGAGAATGTACGAAAATACGCGGCCTTTGTCTGCACCCTCTGCCAAAAGGAGAAACTGAAACATCTTCACGCCTCAGGATTAGCCAAGATAGTTGAGTATGGCTCCAGACTGGCCCAAGATCAAAAAAAGCTTTCCACAACGTTTGGCGAGGTAGCCGATATAATTCGGGAAGCCAACTTCTACGCTGTCCAAGAGAATTCTGAATATGTGACTGCTGACCACATCAAAAAGGCCATCGACGAGAAGGTCTATCGTTCTAATCTCATTCAAAAAAAGATTCAAGAAATGATTGAACGGAATGTTCTCCTCATCGATACTGATGGAGAAGCTGTGGGACAAGTGAACGGCCTCTCTGTCATGAGTCTGGGAGATTTTGCCTTCGGTAGGCCCTCCCGAGTTACCGCCACCGTAGGCCTCGGTCGAGAGGGTCTCATCGACATCGAGCGGGAATCAAAACTGGGAGGCAGAATTCACACCAAGGGAGTCATGATCCTCAGCGGCTACTTGGCTGGGAAATACGCTCGAGACAAGCCCCTCAGCCTCTCAGCCCGCCTCGTCTTTGAACAGAGTTATGGAATGGTAGAGGGGGACAGTGCTTCAAGCACAGAACTATACGCGCTTCTCTCTGTCCTTTCAGGTTTCCCAATCAAGCAAAGCATTGCGGTCACAGGCTCCGTGAACCAGAAGGGAGAGGTACAGGCCATCGGCGGGGTAAATGAGAAGATTGAGGGATTCTTCGAAGTCTGTAAGGTCAAGAGCCTTAACGGAAAGCAAGGGGTTCTGGTCCCTGAGAGCAACGTGCAAAACCTCATGCTGAAGGAGGGAGTTGTTGAGGCTGTTCGAGCAGGAAAGTTCCACATATACCCCGTGAAAACTATCGATCGCGGTATTGAGGTTCTGACGGGGGTCAAAGCAGGCGCAAGGCGCCCGGATGGAACCTTCGAGGAAGGAACCGTAAATTATGAAGTCGACAAGCGTCTGAAAGCTATGGCAGAGAAGCTAAGAGAGTTTCCAGAGTTCGTTTTGGAAGAGAGAAAGAGAGGCGGCAGCGAAGAGAAGGACTGACGAATGTTCCATAGCTTTCAGGGCTGAGAAAAAGGATGACGTACGCAACACATAGTAAAGGCTAAAGCATGTAAAAACCTTAGCTGGTAGCTTCTAGTCTTCTGCTAGTTATCTTTATTCTTCTTCCACGGTGATGGCTTCTGTTGGACACGAAGTCACGCAAGCCATGCAGAGAATGCAGTCCTCTTCCCTAATAGGGATAGATTTCTGACTGTCTGGATATTCAGGAAGATCTTGAAGCTCGAAGACATCAACAGGACACACATCCACACAGACACCGTCGCCGTTGCACTTTGTCCAGTCAACCTTGACCTTTGCCATTTATCAACCTCGATTTATCCGTTAAGTCAACCTAAGGATTTTAATACTTTACGTTGCATGACTATTTTCAACGTCTTCACCAAACTCGAAATGTTTATAACAGTGTTATAGCATAACTTATATTCTGAATTTTGAAAAAACAGAAAAGGGGGTGAAAAATTTATGACTGACAATGAGAAAAAGAAGCTTGCAATCATAGCCCATGGAGGCACCATAGACCGGCTCTATCCTGTGTTTATACTGGCTTCTGCTGCTGCAGCCATGGACATGGAGACTCACATTTACTTTACTTTCTGGGGACTCACCATGCTCAGAAAAGGAGCTATGGAAAAAGCTGGGCTGCCCACCATGTACAAACACTTGGAAGAACAGTTGAAAAAGAAGTTGGGAGAGATGAAGTACCCTACACCTTATGAGATGCTCAAAAGATTAAAGGCAACCGGAATGCTGAAGATCTATGCCTGCAGTCCAACAATGGAAATGTTTGGTGTAAAGAAAGAGGATCTGATCCCTGAGGTAGACGAGATCGCTGGCGCAGCAACCTTCCTTGACCTTGCCTCAACAGCAGACGTAACCCTCTTCGTTTAGCATTTTCCCTTAGTAACAAGAAAAACGCTGCCAGCCAGTCTCTCCTTTCTTCTGAAGCATCGATCTTCTATCTTGTCACCTTTACCTTGATCTCCTTCCAGTCCTTCCTTATTCCGCGTAAAGAAGCTACTGCCCCTACAAGAGTTCCACTCAACATCTTTACAACAAACTCATTCAGATCTATCTCCTCACCGTCAACGAAAAGCTTAACATCCAATAACATCACCCCAAGACATCATACTATTAGAAACGTAAAGGCTTTCTGTAAAGTATTTAGCCAGCAAAACTTCATGTTATAACGGCAATGGCTTTGTTGGCAGGGGAATAGCCAAAAAGATCGTGAAACGGCTGAGATTTGAACTCGATGATGGGTTTAGACCAATGTCCAGATGGTGTGGATGCTGAAGAAAAATTTCATTTCTTCCATCGAAGGAAAAAAATTGAATGGTTACGTACTCCACATTGACAATGTTTCCCGGGGGCGGTTTGTAGAAGAAACTAACTTTGAGTTGTACTTGGCTATTGATGGAGAGACTTCTGAGCACCCGGTGGTGAAGGGCAAATATTTTTCTGGAAGGGGAGAATTCTACAAGCCTTGGTTGGAAATATACTACGACAACCGTGTAAAGTTTGAATCCTCAAAGATCGTAGACCTCTCTGAGGAAGGGTTGGACGAGAAATTGTTCAAGCATCTTTTAGACCTTCTTCCTCCGAATTCCCACATTATGGTGATTTACGTAAACCACGAAGAAACAAGAAAGGGCTTAGAGCGGGACTTTCCAGCCCCAGCCACTCCTATCGGATATTTATTATGGAAATCAGGATGCACATGGTTCAAGGACTGGTACTTCGCTGAGGGTTTCTGGGAGGGAGATGTAAAACTTCAAGGCAACAAGCCCTTAAACGAGGAAAACCGAAGAAAGAACTTGCTTGAAATACGCAAAGAACTGATTGAATTCTTGAAGAAAGAGAAAGCAGAGGAAAAACTTTTTCTAGACGCCAGAAAAAGGGCTGAGGACGTGTTAGAAGATATAGAAAGAGAGATCTCCACAAGTTGAAGTTACGTGAAGGAAAATATTGTAATGAAAGAGAAATCGAAACGTGTCGACATGACACGTGACAACAAAACTAGAGCGCTAAAGATCATTGAACTGCTGGAAAAGGAACATCCAGACGCAAAAATAGCCCTAAACTATACCAACCCTTTGGAGCTCTTGGTGGCCACTATCCTTTCAGCTCAATGCACCGACCGAAGGGTAAACATCGTCACCAAAACCCTCTTTAAGAAATATAGAAAGGCAGAAGACTACGCCAATGCGGATCTAGAAGAACTCGAAGAACACATAAGACCCACAGGCTTCTACAAAAACAAGGCCAGAAACATCAAGAAATGTTGCCAAATCCTAGTTGAAAAGTTCAACTCGAAGGTTCCAAAAACGATGGAGGAGATGCTCGAGTTGACTGGTGTTGCAAGAAAGACAGCGAATATTGTCTTGTCGAACGCCTATGGCGTTATAGAAGGAATAGCCGTGGACACTCATGTCCGCAGACTTGCAAGAAGACTAGGTCTTTCAGAGCATGAAAATCCGAACAAAATAGAGGGTGATTTGATGAAAATGGTTCCGAAAACCCATTGGAAAAGGGTCACAGACTTGCTAATATTTCACGGTAGAAGAATCTGCGTGGCAAGGAAACCGAAATGTGGAATATGCGTCTTGAACAAGCTATGTCCCTCGGCCTTCACATTTGGCTAAGGTGACAAATGTCGCGCGCATAAGACATAAATATGACTTATGTCATATTTTATCTCTCGGATCACGTAGCGGAATAATGGGCTAACCGTTTCGGAAGCCATTGTTGCTGTTGTACCACAGTCACACAAACTTAAAAGTTTACACTCGAAAACAACGATTAGGTGATGAATCTTGGTTGAAAAAGTTGTAGTGCCTCCACACATGTTTGCATGTCTCGATGCCGAAGGTGAGAACTACCTTGTCGAGGTTGACTTGCCTGGAGTTAAGAAGAAGGACATTAACCTGAGTATGCACGATGACATCATCCATGTCCAAGCAGAAAGAGAAGACTTAGCATTCCATGGCCATTTACACTTCCCCATAAAGGTCAATCCCAAAAAAGGAGAGGCCAAATTCAACAACGGTCTACTTAGGGTGGAAGTGCCGTTAAAAGAGAAGCGTAGTCCTCCAATAAAAATCGAGGTAAAATAAAGAACGGTGCGTCGAATGACTGTCAAATTAGGAGGTGATCATCAGAATGGGTCCTAAAATTCTGATAATGTACTATTCTAGAACTGGTAACACCGAGAAACTGGCTGAGGCTGTGGCAGAAGGGGTTAAACGGGTTTCAGAGGCGACTGTTGAACTGAAGAGAGCCGAGTCCGTAACTCCGGAAGACGTCATTGGCGCCGATGGCTACGCAGTTGGGTCTCCGTCGCATTTCGGCATCATGTCCGGCCAAATACTGACACTCTTGACAGACCTTTATTCCATACGCCATAAGATGGCGGGTAAGCCAATGGCGGTATTCACAACCGGAACTGGTGGTCAAGTAACGGCTCTTGAAAACATTGAGCGAATTATTGGGGTCTTTAATCCGAGGTTCGTAAAGCCTGGAATAGCTGTAGAAGGCGCTCCTCGGGAAGCCGATAAACTTCAGGCGGCGAAGCTGGGAGAAAAGCTTGCGAAGGCTTTGGTGAAGAAAGCTAGTTGAGATAAACTGCAAACTGTTAAAGAAAACGTACAAGCTTTCTCAGGCGGCATATATCTTCTCTAGTGTTCACCAGCCGCTTTTGGGTAGCCTTCGTCCTCTAGTTGAATAGTGGTGTGATCAATTTCAAACTCTTCTTTTAACATGTTGATCAAAGTCGTGATTAGCTTCTTTCTGTTTGTCCCCTTTTTCACCACCACGTGACCACTCATGCAGCACATCCTAGTTGGGGTGATAGACCATACATGAAGATCGTGAACCCCTTTCACATCTTCAAGTTCAACTATTCTGTGCTCTAGCACACTTAAGTCGATGTTGGAGGGGACTCCCTCAAGAAGGACGTTTAGAGAGTCTCGGACGAGTCTACCGGAGCCATAGAAAATTAATACGCCTATCATCATGCTGATTAAAGGGTCTGCTTGGTGCCATCCGGTGAAAAGCATGATTAGCCCGGCGGAAATTGCTCCTATCGAGCCTAGGGTGTCGGCGACTACGTGGAGAAAGGCGCCTTTGACATTTAGGCTTTGATCCTTTGATCTTGATAGGGTGACCGCAGACAGTCCGTTGGCTATTAGGCCCAAAAAAGCTATGATCAGCATGTTTTGGCTTTCTACTTCAATCGGTTGTTGAATCCGCTGAAAGGCCTCATAGAAGATGAAAATCGCTATGGCCCATAGAAAGATGCCGTTCAAAAAGGCTGCTAGAATCTCTGCGCGGTAATAGCCATAGGTTCTTTTCACCGAGGTAGGACGCAAGGCGAGCCATGCGGCTATGAGAGCGAAGATTAGGGCTAAGACGTCGTTTAGCATGTGCAGGGCGTCTGTTTGAAGAGCTAGGCTGTTTGTCAAGATTCCTCCAACTAGTTCAATGATGAAGAAAGATATGGTAATGATTAAGGCTATTCCAAGATATCTTGTGCTTCTTGTCGGATGGAGATGTTCGTGCATCGGAACCGCGCTCTTGTGATATAGATTTTCTGTCCGTTGCTATTAAACTTAAATTCTCTCTGTGGATTCCTTGTATCTCAGTAGTTTCTCAGTTCACGTGCATTAACGAATCATACGCGCGTGCCTTGATTTACTTTGGGTTCTGCATGTTCATCTTTTTCATATTCAGATTCTGATATGGCGTCCCAACCGATACATGATAAGGTTCCATCTGCATTCTTGGCCAATCTTCTCTTCATATTGATTCCACATCTCAAACATTTCTTTTTGGTAAACACTTCTCTACTTTGGGTGCGAAAGCGATCGGAACGGGGTGGTTTTGGTGGGAGACCGTTCCATTTGCCATAAGGTTCTTCCCAAGTAACAACAACTGATTCGCCCTAATCTCTCCACTTATGCAATCCAAGTTTACATAGCCAGTTTGGGTTCCGTCCCCTTACCATAAAAAATGCTCCTTAGCATAAAATGTGGCCACATCAGATTTCAAGGTTTCTGCGTGTACACAAAAAATTGAACTTAAATCTTAACATTTCCATTAACTTCATTAAGGACGCATATTATTGACATAAAATAAGGGAGAAAATGTTTTGTCTGGTTTAGTTTACGCGATCTTGGCTGTTGCTGTAGTCAGCTTCTTGTCGTTGATCGGAGTTTTTGTCATATCTCTGAAAGAGACTACGCTAGACAAAATCTTGTTTGTTCTCCTCAGCTTTTCAGCAGGTTCCATCTTAGGCGCGGCTTACCTAGATTTGCTACCAGAAGCCGTAGAATTCGTTGGCGAAGAGCAACTTTCAATCGTTGTTATTTATGTTACTCTAGGTTTTCTCGGATTCTTCTTCCTTGAACGTTTCCTCTATTGGTACCATGGACACGTGCACGGATATGAATCTGAAGTGGAGGAAAAAATGACCGTCAAGAAATTTGTTTACTTGAATGTGATCGGAGACGGAATCCACAACCTCATTGATGGAATGATAATAGCCGCCAGTTTTTTCATAACCGTTCCAGTGGGACTAGCCACAACCGTCGCTGTAATCTTTCACGAACTTCCCCAAGAAATAGGAGACTTCGGGATCCTAGTCTACGGCGGCTTTACACGATACAAAGCTCTGTTGTTTAACTTCTTATCTGCGTTAACAGCCGTTGTTGGGGTCCTAATTTCTAATTACTTTTCAATGAATATAGAGAATTTTGTTGGTTTTCTTGTCGCTTTGGCTGCTGGAGGTTTCATTTACCTTGCAGCCTCTGAATTGATTCCGGAGATACAAAAAGAAGAGAATATTGGAAAATCCATGATTCAGTTTGTCTTGTTCATCCTAGGAATTGTCCTTATTTGGTCTTTGGGGTTTATCTTTCCTGAGTAGAGGAAAAGAAAATGGGACTTGAGAAGTACCGGAAGAAAAGAGATTTTGAGAAAACAAGGGAACCCAAGGGTAGCGTGGAAGCGAACGGTGGAAATATTTACGTCATTCAAAAGCACCAAGCTACGCATCTACATTATGATTTGAGGTTGGAAATGGACGGAGCTTTGAAAAGCTGGGCGGTTCCCAAAACTCCGCCCACAGAGAGCGGCGTAAAAAGACTTGCGGTGCAGGTGGAAGATCACCCGGTTGAATACGCAAGTTTTGAAGGAACAATCCCTGAGGGGCAATATGGCGCGGGCACTGTGGAAATCTGGGACAAGGGGCAGTACATCTTGAAGGAAAGGGACGAAGACAAGCTGGTTTTCGAAATCAAAGGCAGCAAGCTTAGAGGCGATTATTGTTTGGTGAGGTTTAAGGGAAGGAAGAACTGGTTGTTTTTCAAGAAGAAATGAGTTGCCATTTCACATCTCATACCTACTGGATGTTATGCGCTAAGGTATTTCACAGAAGTGGAAGATTAATAGGAGTGAATTAACAAATTCCATCCGGTGAAATTTGACGTTGCATTCCGTTAGAGTATTAGAAAACCTTTTCTGGGTTGGAGCCGTCGACTGGAATGTCAGACACTTTCACGGCTTCACCTACTCAACCCATCGCGGAACCACATACAACGCTTATCTAATTGTTGACGAAAAAACAGCCCTAATCGATAGCGTTTACGGGCCCTTCGCGACGGAGATGATAGAAAGGATTAGGGAGATCATTGACCCTTCTAAGATAGACTATGTCGTGGCTAACCATGTTGAAACGGATCATTCTGGAGCCATCTCCGAAATTTTGAAACTGGCCCCTCAAGCAAAGGTGGTAGGCACTGCCCGATGCAAAGAGGGATTGCAAAAACATTATTTTGGCAACTGGGATTTTCAAGTTGCAAAAACTGGCGACGAGATAAATTTAGGCGAAAGAAGTTTAAGATTCATCGAAGCCCCTATGCTTCACTGGCCAGATAGCATGTTCACCTATGTAGAGAAAGATGCTTTGCTCTTACCTAATGACGCGTTCGGACAACACTTGGCAACCTCAAAGCGATTCGACGATGAAGTTGATGAGAAGATACTGATGGACGAGGCAGCCAAATATTACGCCAACATCTTGTGGCCGTTCAGTCGGTTGGTAATAAGGAAGATCGAGGAAATCCAGAAATTAGGCTTAAAGATCAACATGATTGCGCCAAGTCATGGCATTATCTGGCGCAGCAACTCAACAAAAATAGTTGAAGCTTATCTAGCTTGGGCAAAGGGAGATGCAATAAGAAAGATTCTTGTTGTGTACGATACTATGTGGGGTAGCACAGAAAAGATGGCTAAAGCCATAGTTGAGGGCATTAGCAGCGAGGGTGTTGAGACGATGCTGTTCAGGCTTCCATTTTCAGATCGGGGAGACATCATTAAAGAACTTCTCGAAGCGAAAGGGATACTTGTTGGCTCCTCAGCCATTAACAACGGTGTTCTGCCAACCGTGGCTCCCTTTCTAGAAGAATTGCAGGGTTTAAGACCGAGAAACAAAATTGCTGCTGCCTTTGGCTCCTATGGCTGGGGAGGCGGAGCGGTCAAGACTATCGAAGAGAAGCTGCAAAAGGCGGGTATGGAGATAGTTGCCCCTGCGTTGACAGTTAAATGGGTTCCTGAAGAGAATGAAATCCAGAGATGTTTCGAGTTTGGAAAGGAATTCGCAAAGAAAGTAGCGGAAGTCAACTAATTCTTACTACGAAGCGGTTATTCTAACAGGAAGCCTCGAAAATCTAGCGAATGATGGACATGAAATTGACAATTACGCGCGCGATATGGTCTGCGAAAATCTTATGTCGCAAAAATTTCGTAGATTGCGTCACCTAGGTAATGGGCTAATACCACTACTAAGGCTGCAATGAAAAGGTGTTCTAAGACTGCCTTATACTGGTTTTGTTTTTGCGATCTTGCCATGTAAAAGCTGAATATTGTAATTAAGAATAAACCCCAAAAAACGCTTGCTAGTATCGCGTCGGATAACTCTAGGATTTCCATTGGAATAATGAAAGTCAAAGCAACGAGGAGTTTTGATATAAATGTGAAGAATGAGGTCTCCCATAATTCTTTTGTCGTGTGCTCCATCTCAGCCTCTTCAGAAACATGGATTCCCATGGCATCTGATAACGCGTCCGCCATTGCCAATACGATAATACCTGCTTCAACTGCGAGTTTAGAGTGAGTGCCCGAGTGCAACCCGATGACCATACCTAAGGTGGTGATGACGCCGGAAGTAAGCCCGAAACCAATGCCTTTCCATAGCACACTTTTCATTTTTTGCAAACCTTAAAGATGCACATGCTCTTCTAAGAATTATACTTTACGGCTTTTAGAGACGCCTCTATAGGTCGGGCAAACTTGAAAATAATCTTCACAAGGTGTTTCAAAATCTGAAACGTTGTGTTACACTGAACATCTAAACCACACGAAAACCTTGGTTTTCTTGTAAGCAAAAGACGGAGGTGACAAGGAATGAACAGTAAAATGAAAATGGTTGTGGGGGCAGCCTTAGTCCTAGCCGTTGTATCCGCTGCTTTCCTCGCCGCGCCAATACAAGCCTACGTCAATGGAGCTGCCAATGGCGATCTGCTTCAAACGCAAGATAGAGATCGACTTCAAACTCAAGATAGACTGAGAACACAGGACTGCAACTGCACTTGCGATTGCGCACAAACACAATATCGTAGCAGACAAAGAACCAACCAATGTGACACAAACAGAATCTGCAACTGCACAATGAATATGGAGCAACACAGAAACTTATCGCAACACAGGAACCAAAACCGGTAAAGAACAAGGAGCCTGTTGCCCTGATGAGCTTTCCATCAGGAAAGTTTCAATCCCCTTTTTCTTTTTTTTAAAATAAAAGTTGCTGTTACTGTTGCATCCCAGCCACATACACTTAAACCTTCCATGTCCAAAATACAACATGCGCGCGCAATGACAAGTGTTACTGACTATGGAGGATAATCTTGAAAAAAGGTGAAATTAGATGAGTTGGCTTTCTGCAACCAATTTGGTTGGTGCATATTCTGTTTTAATTGGTTTAGCGATGATCGGAATGTGGACTATACTTTTAGCTACAAATCAAGTGCCAGAGTTGCAAACAGAACCTAGGCGAGCAACTCTCCACTTAGCGGCTGAATTCTTAACAGCCATTCTCTTAATCATCTCTGGAGCTGGATTGTTGCCAGGTAGTGAATGGACAAGAACACTTTCACCCGTATCACTCGGAATGCTACTGTACACCGTTATTGTTAGTGCAGGGTATTATGCCAATAAGGATGATTTGCCCATGGTGACTATGTTCACAGTGCTAGCCATTTTGACAGTTGTGGCGATAATTGCGTTGTTTAAGTTCACTTAATCGGAAGTGAAGAACAAACGCGCGCATATTTTTAAACATTATTATGTTACAATCGTGGTTCGCGCGCAATAATCTAACTTCTTATGTTTAACCGATCCTCCGGAACACTTTCTTCACGCATCGACAATTCTCCTTTTTCGATGCCATTCGCAAGTCTTCTAGATTAGTTGTGATTAGAAAATTGTTGTTTGATTTTATGCCTACTTTGAATCACACGAAGCTCCAGTATATTTTTCCCAGTAAGGACCTATCCGTTGCAAGCCAGCAGAGGCTATTTTTCCACAGTTTTCTTTGGAGACATCAATTTGCCGTTCTTTATCTCTACGTCCATTTTTACTCCGCATTTTAAACATTTGACTTTGCCCTTGAAGTTCCAGTGCTTGTGGTTGTCTAGGTGAATGACTCTTCTACATTTTTCGTCTAGGCAGAAGACGTGGACCATCCTTTAAGCCTCTAAATATTTTTCTGCATCTAGGGCAGCCATACATCCTGCACCAGCCGCCGTAATGGCCTGACGATAACGATAATCTTGTGCGTCACCTGCTACGAAGACTCCTTCTACGTTGGTCTTTGTGGTATCCTTAGCAACAACATATCCTGCTTGGTCCAGTTCTATTTGACCCTTGAAGATTTCGGTTTCCGGTTTCCAGCCGATTGCTATGAAAACAGCGTCGCATGCTAGTTCAAACTCTTTATTCGAATCGACTTTCCTAAGTCTAACTCCTTCAACTCTGTCTTTGCCTAGGATTTCTTGGACTGTGCTGTTCCAGATGAACTCTATTTTTGGGTCGTTAAAGGCTCGTTCTTGAAGGATTTTGGATGCTCTCAGCTTGTCTCTTCTGTGGATGACTTTTACTTCTCTTGCAAATTTGGATAGGGCTAGGGCTTCCTCTATGGCTGTGTCGCCTCCTCCTACAACCGCTACTTTCTTGTCTTTGAAGAAGGCTGCGTCGCATGTAGCGCAGACCGAAACGCCTCTGCCCCTTAACCGTTTTTCACTTTCCAAGCCTAGCCATTTGGCTGAAGCCCCGGTGGCTATGATAACTGTCTTGCCTTCATACACTTTGTTTCCAGCCGTTACCTTGAAGGGTTTAGATGAGAAGTCCACAGCCGTGGCGTCTTCAAAGATCGTCTCGGCGCCGAAACGTTTGGCTTGCTTCCACATGTTATCCATAAGGTCGGGTCCGAGAATTCCCTCTTTGAATCCTGGAAAGTTCTCCACTTCTGTTGTGAGCATCAGTTGTCCACCCCACTTGGCTCCGGCGACAACAAGGGTCTTCAACTTTGCCCTGCTGGCGTAGGTAGTAGCTGTTAAGCCTGCTGGTCCAGAACCGATAATTATCGTATCATACATTTTTTGTCAACCTTCCTACAAATCTTGTGCGCGCTTCTCGGTACGTTACGCGCAGAATTTTTCTTAGAACTTGAAGTTTTTAAGCCTATGTGACTGTGATATAACAGCAACAGCAAATTACCCATAGAAGCGACTTGCTGACTTGCACGCGCATGCGTTTTTGAAAAAACTGGGTAGTCTGAGGGCGCAACCGCTGGGTATAGCCCTTACACTCGAGTATTGCTGTGAAATTTTTGTTCCAAAAAAAACGTAGACCACCTCCTCTTTTTCAACATACCTCGCCCCATATGATCCAAATATGTACGTTGCCATGCAACAAGAACTGTTTTGCAATTGCAAAATGGGTAGGGAGTTGGAAGCGGATCCTGAATAATCTTAAGAGTATATGTATGGGCGTCGCGCGCGCGTTACTATAGTCTCTGAAAGGTAAGTAGATACGCCTGCTTCTCGAATGTGACTTTTATCTTTCCAATACGAAAACCTTCTCAGGCGGAATCTTCGTTGGAATACGCCCAATCAGCATTTTCTCACCATATCTTTTGCTCAGACCTATAGGTTCAAGTCGTTCCGCAAGCGCCAAAGCCGCTTCCAACTTCTGATTTGTCCCAGAGTATATGGTCAATAACGGATCGCCTTTCTTCACCTGGTCCCCAAGCTTCGCTCTTAACAAAACACCTGCACCCTTTTCTTTGGGCGCTCCAGCTGCCCTAGCTATCTGAGCAACTGCCACATTGCTAATCCATACCACTCGGCTGCCAACATCTGAAACAACCTGTGTTGTTTTATCTCCAAGCTCTATGTCATCAGCTGTAACCTCAGGGTTCCCTCCTTGCGCACCAATTATCTCACGAAACTTTCTATCGGCTTTGCCAGATTTGAGAAGAGTTTGTGCCTTGTCTCTTCCATCCCCGACACCCATCATGTCAAGAAGAATGCCAGCCAATTCTGTTGCTTTATTCACCAAATCGAAAGGTCCATTGCCCTTTAGCGCCAAAAGAGCTTCTTTAGCCTCCAAGGCAGGTCCTACTGCGAAGCCCACTGGCTGTTCACCAAAGGTTACTGCGCATTGTACATGCATATCAAGCCGATTGCCCAGCTCTATGAAATCTCTAGCTAAAGAGTGGGCTTCTCCAGCTGTTTTTATTTTAGCTCCTCTACCAGTGGGTATGTCTAACACAACGTATTCTGCACCTATTGCCTTCTTCTTGCTGATAATTGACGGAAGAAGAAGTGGGTCTATCGACAAGGGATATTCCACTTGGATGAAAAGATCGTCCGCAGGGGCGAGGTCTAATGCACCTCCCCACACCAAACATGCGTTAGTTTTGTTGACTACTCGTTTTATTTCCTCTGCATCCAGACTGACAGGACACAGAACTTCCACGCGATCAGCTGTTCCTGCTGGTGAGGTGATCGCCCTCGATGATGTTTTAGGTATAGTGAAGCCTGCCGCCGCAATTATTGGAACAACAAGGAGCGTAGTCTTGTCGCCTGGAACCCCTCCGATGCTGTGCTTGTCCAAAACTGGACCTTTGTTCCAGCGAAGAGTTTTTCCTTTTGCCACCATCGCTCTTGACAATGCTTCAGCTTCATCTATACTCATGCCCCATATGTGTAGGGCTGTGACGAAAGCCGCAAGCTCGACGTCGCTTAGATGTCGTTCCACCACATCCTTGATAATCTGCTTCATTTCTGGATCCCGAAGTCGATGCCCCAAAATTTTATCCCGTATATATCCTAGTGATTCGGGTCTCTCAGCAGGCTGAACTTCAACTGATTCTCCAGAACGAATGTCTAATGCACTACGAACTTCATCATATACGCCCAACGTTTTTCTGGGAAAAGTTGCCGCTACATTGACGATTGCGATTGCGGATTTTTCCCGATACTTGATTATTATTCTGTCAGAAGGGTGGAGTCCTAGACGACTTGCATGTTCATCGTCCATCACTACAATAGGTTTTCCAGACTCGATGCCCAGAAGTTTGACTTTAAGCTCCATTTGTTTCCTCACCGTCTACGCCAAATTGAAAACTATTAAATCACTCCGTAGGTGAAAAACGTTTGGGATGAAATGAATTGAAGTATAGAGATTTTGTAGACCTAACGTATAGACCAAGCGAAAACGACGTTGTGTGCGATTTCTTTGTTGAAACATATGACGAGGAGATCACGAAAATGGCGGGCGGGGTGGCTGCGGAGAGTTCGATAGGAACCTGGACGGAGCTTGCAACAATGAAAGCTTACATGAAAAAGTTGCAGGCTGTCGTGTTTGACATCAGCGGGAACTCCGTGCGTATTGCATATCCGATCGAGTTGTTCGAGCTTGGCAACATGCCGAACATGCTGAGCAGCGTTGCTGGGAATGTTTTTGGCCTGAAAGACCTGAAAAACTTGCGGCTCAACGACGTGCGTATACCTGAAGAGATAGTAACAAGTTTCAAAGGGCCAAAATATGGCATAACTGGAATTCGCAAACTGGTTGATGTGTATCACAGACCTTTGATTGGAACTATAATAAAGCCAAAACTGGGCTTGAACCCTAAAGACCATGCTGAGGTGGCTTTCAACGCTTGGGTTGGAGGATGCGACATAGTGAAGGACGACGAGAACCTCAGCAGTCAAAAATTTAGTCAGTTTGACGACCGCGTTGTAAAGACCTTGGATTATCGAGATAGAGCTGAAGAGCAAACGGGTGAAAAAAAGATCTACATTCCTAATGTGACTTCTGAAACGAACGAGATGGTGAAGCGGGCACAGTTCGTAGTGGATCAGGGCGGGGAATACGTTATGATTGATATCTTGTCCTGTGGATTCTCAGCATTGCAGACTTTGAGAGATCAAGATTTGAACATGGTTCTCCATGCTCACAGGGCGGGTCACGCGGCATTTACAAAAAATCCAAAACATGGCATTGCTATGCGGGTGATTGCAAAACTTTCCAGGATTGTCGGAGTCGACCAGCTTCATGTTGGTGCTGCTGTGGGGAAGATGTCAGAGACGAGGGAAGAAGTGTTGATGAGTTGCGAGGCTCTAAAAGGAAAAATGAGCAAGCTGAGAAGAGTTATGCCAGTTGCATCAGGTGGTCTTCATCCTGCCTTGGTTCCTTCACTGATTGATATATTTGGAATTGATTTTGTTATCCAAGCTGGAGGAGGCATACACGGACACAAGGATGGAACGGTGGCGGGTGCAAAGGCTATGAGACAAGCGGTAGATGCCACGGTGGAACACATAGAACTTGAGGAGTATGCTACAACTCATAGCGAACTGCAGATTGCGTTGGAAACTTGGAGATCAGACTCGTAAAAATATCTGAGGAAACCCAAAGCGTTTGCTGGTGACAACATTCGTTCAAAAGTCTTTACCCTATGCGCTTAATTTCAGCCTCCAGTACACTTCAAGATTTTGCTACATGTTAAACAACCATCTGGGATTGAAGATTTTTTTGGACGAGTTTTCAGATATCCGAGGAAATGTGCACACCCTGCCGACTTGGCTTTTTTATTGCCGTTGGCAGTCTGCTTTAAAACTTTGTTTAAAGCTCTAAGAGCAGGCTTGATTAAAGGGGCGTTCGCGACACGTTTCTGTAGCATGTCTTCTGTCATTTTTTTCACCTACTCTTAAAACAATGTAAACTCCTGAATTTAATGCAATAGTTTTGAACGGTCCGTTCAAGCTTTTGAACGCCCGTCTATGAAATCTTTATCTAAACCTTTGTTAACCAAGGGTATTTTTTTCTCACTACTTCAAGTACTGAGTGAGGTGATATTATTCCTTCTTCGCATATTATTCCGTGAATGAAATTTCGTCTGGTTATGTCAAAGGCTGGGTTTTTGATTTCTATCTTCAATGGAGCATCAGACCATATCTCGTTTGGGTTTCGCTCTTCGATTTTTTCGTAGTCACCATACACTGTGGAAGGGTCAAATTTCAGCAGCTCCGAGACCACATAGAAAGGTGTTCTCGCTTCGCTAGCTGCCAAAGCAACCAAGCTTGTTCCTATCTTGTTGATTACGTTGCCTTCTGAAGTTATTGCGTCAGCGCCAACTATTACTAGGTCCACTTTGTTCATGAAAAACCTAACGGCTGAATCAATGATTATGGTTGTTTTGATACCTAATTCAAGCAGCTCTTGTGCCGTGATTCTCCCTTGAAATAGGGGCCTCGTCTCAGTGCATATTACTTCAAATCGTTTTCCTTCTTTTTTGGCTCTTTCAAGCAGATGGGTGACCGTGGATGAGTGGCAGTGAGTCAAAATCCGTGAGGAAGATCGAATTCTTTTAGATCCTATTTCAGCGATTCTCTCCTTTGAGTTTTCCAAGTTTTGCAGGAACTTGCTCGAAACTTGGTGGACAAGATCGGTCAGTTCTTTTGGATTTATCTCTTTGCTTTTTTCCACCTCGTGTATAACTTGTCTAACAGCATTCCGCATGAGCGGCTCGGTTTCCCGTGAGCTGAAAAGGACCTCTCTAGCCTTGGATAGTTCGTTCAGGAATTGGGTCTTGTTTTGTGCTCTCGAGCTTATTGTTAGTTCTTCTAATGCTTTTATGGCGGTTATTGCAACGTTTCGTGCTCCTTGGACTTCTAGTGTTTTTATGCGTTTGGCAGCCAGCTCAACTGCTGTGGTCATTACATTAGACTCCTATTTTTCGCCCTCTAAACGGAAATGAGAATACTATCCTTTTTAAGTTATGGCAGAGACGGGGTCTAGAGATTTTTCTATAAGGATAAATGAAACGATGCGCGCGCAAAAAGAGACGAAACGTGTCTTCTGGGACAAGTGTTAATAATAGAATCGCAAAACAATTTGTGGGGGGCGTGGAGGTATTTTGGGATTCGAGAAGCCTTTGCGAGAATTGTATTTGGGGGAGATTTTGAGTCAGACATTTAATCTCTATTTTTCCAGGTTTTACTTGTTTTATATTCCGTTTCTTGTTGTAGGTTTTTTCACCGAAGCTTTGGGAAAAATTGTGAGTCAGACGTTTCCAATGCCCGCTACACCAGATCCGACTGCTCCCACAGACGTTCTTTTATCGTATCTCGTTTCCTTTTTTGAGTTTTTGGTTGTGACGCTTTTGTTGGTGGGTCTTGTTAGTTGGATTGTTGATGTTATTGTTGGTGGGATGACCGTTAAAGTTGCCTCTGACACCTTAGAAAGGCGTAGCATTGATCTTTCGGAGGCTCTTAATTTTACAGCTGGTCGATTGCCTTCACTGCTGGGAGCTGCAATCGTTACCGGTATTTTGATTGTTGTCGGGCTCATTTTGCTGGTTGTGCCAAGTATTATTTTGGCGATCATGTTTTCGCTTATTGTGCCAGCGATTGTTATTGAGCGGGTGGGTGCACTTGAGAGCCTTTCTCGCAGTAGAAGATTGGTCGGAGGGCGCTGGCTGAAGACTTTTGGACTTTTGCTGTTAGTTTACCTTATCATTTTTGTTGCAGGCTTGATTTTTGGTGCGATTAGTAGTGTGTTCGGTGACGCGGATTGGATCGTGAGCAATGTTCTCGGGTCTTTAGTTTCGCCTATTCTTCCAATCGCTGTGACCTTGTATTACTATTCGATGGCTGCAAGGCAACAGCCTCCGTCTCCACCTCTTACACCAGCCCCAACTCCGCGTGCAACTACTGAAGCCCGACCTTCGCCTCCCGAACCCTTTGCCGAAATACACTGTATCTACTGTGGAGCAGAAAACCGAACCGACGCTGTCTTTTGCCAAAGCTGTGGAAAGAAGATCGTGAAGTCTTAGTCTAATATGCACTATTTCTTCACTCTATTGGGCAGCTTGCTGATAAGAAGAAAGTCACAAAAACGCAGTTTAGGACAAGGCGCGCGTCAAAACATAAAGAAGAAGGGGTTTTGATAGGGATGTCTCCACTGTTGCTTCTTTCGCCTATGGGTTCTTTTTTGGTTCGGTTATTATCGTATCTCCAGCCTCTCTCAACAACCAACTAGGCGTTGGTTCGGGTG
>Ga0224506_10001337_pt1 | contig 17791 bp, 12 predicted proteins | sample SF_Jan12_sed_USG_2_FD_169108 | JGI IMG/M metagenome (GOLD analysis project Ga0224506, IMG submission 169108) | Sediment microbial communities from San Francisco Bay, California, United States - SF_Jan12_sed_USGS_8_1 | ecosystem: Environmental > Aquatic > Marine > Sediment | place: USA... | reverse complement strand
GTAAATCCAATACCATTAAAATAGATATCCACGGTTTTGACGCGCAAAACGGTACAGCAATGATTCTTTCCTCATCAGCACTACAAGACCACAATACCTTTGAACAGCCCGAAAAAGTCAGCCCTAAGGTATTTAAGGATTTTACACTAAAAAAAGGCGTGTTACAGCTTACATTACCGCCATTTTCGGTCGTAGTGGTTGAGCTTAAATAGCGTCTGTCTTAAAAATCAGCCACTGGCTCTTTACGTTGAAATTTTGAAGCCTCCCGAAGACTCGGGAGGCTTCAAAATTTCAACGTTTAAGCGGGTTTTTCCCCGCCTCCGGCGGGGAAAAACCCGTAAACCCTGACTTTATGGACAGACAAATTTGGGCTTTGATTAGGGTAAATGCTCTGGTCTAAGCAGGTCATTTACCGATTTTACGGGATTAAAAGTAATCGCGGGAACCTCTACAAACACCGTATTCCAGTCAGCCATGGAACCGTTCCATAATCCGGGCAGTTCCATGGCTTTCAGGTCTTTACCATCTTTGGATTTTACGGAAATAAATCCGGCACGGGGATCCCTGAAGTCCATCAGGTTATACTTTCTGCCTTTATGGTCTTTTAATCCACAGACAACATCTACAGGATTAAAATGTGTGGAAGATTGTAGAATGTCTTTTTGAGCGGAATCACTCACATCGACCTGTGCCGTTTCCACTACTTGTAGTGAATCGGTACCCACTGCATCAGTGACCCAAAACGGACCGCCTCCGGCTTCTCCCTGATTAATCACCATGCCGCATACACGTATTGGCCGACGGAGTTTATGGAGTAGCCATGCTGCCTTTTCATCCGGCCCGGATTTATGTAAAGCTCCCTTTACCGTACCCAAATAATCGGTCAGGTACTGCTCTATCTCCCGAAGTACCTCCTCATCGGTCACCCCCCTTTCCAGTATTTCAATATAGCTGAATACGCTGGCCTGATATTCAAGAAGTGTTCCACCGATAAGCTTTTTATATATATACGTAGTTTCTTTTATTCTGTCGGGAACCACATTATCAATGTTCTTTAAAAACACCAAATCCGCCTCAATCGCATTGAGGTTTTCGAGCAATGCCCCATGTCCCGCGGGCCGAAACAGCAACGATCCGTCTGCATTTCTGAACGGCTCATTATTCATATCAACGGCAATGGTATCAGTAGCCCCTTTTTGCGTACTGTAGGCAATCTTTACTTCGACATCAAATTCCTTTTCATAGTCCCCAACAACTTTTTCAAGCTCCCTTTCAAAAAGGTGCTGATGTTCCGGGGAAACTGTAAAGTGCAAGTTGACTTCCTGACCACTGCGGGCATAGTGAACTCCTTCAACGATGTGCTCTTCGACAGGCAGTCGTTCACGACCTTCATAGCGATGAAACTTCAACAAGCCTTTGGGAAGTGTTCCATAGTTAAGGCCTTTATCCGTCAGGAAATACTCCAGCACTTCGGCATATTGACCACCTTCGATCAATTTATCCAGTTGATCACCACCGGCTGACACGGCCTTTTCCAGATCACTTTGAAAGGCAAACCTGCCGAGGTTGGAGAAGAATTTTTTAACCTCCTTATTTTTTGCCAGTGCCTCAACCTGGGCACTACTTCCCAGGTATTCTTCTAAAAACGAAAACAGGACCTTGAACATCCTGCTCGCTGCTCCGGAGGCTGGAACAAATTTCACAACTGCTTTATTCTTTATTTCTCTTTCATATACGTCAAGGTACTTCTCCATGTCGGCATGGTCTATTTTAAGTATACCACTACCAATGGTTGCCGGTGCCTTTAACTTCATAAAAGGATACCCTTGCCGGAAATCCGCTAATTGCTGTTCTACTTGTTTTAGGTCCATCCCCTTTTCCTGTATCCGGACCAGATCATCTGCTGAAAACATCATGGCTTACTTATAATTTTCACACCCTCTTCCAAAGAAACAACATGAGCCTGAGGTGTGCAATTGAATTTTGAATTATATCCCTTGCTAATCCTGGAAACAACGGCTTCCACCTGGCTTTTCTCAACAATATTGATGGTACATCCCCCAAAGCCACCTCCCATCATCCGGCTACCTATTACTCCACTTTCGCTTAGCGTCAGCTCCACCAACAGGTCAAGCTCAGGACAGCTGACCTCATATTCTCCGCGCAATCCGTTATGAGAAGCATACATCAATTCACCTACAGCACTTATTTCTTTGGCCTTCAATTTTTCAGCGGCCCTTTCTACCCGCAGGTTTTCCTCAATCACATAATGACACCGGTCATAAACGGTTTTTTTCATATTATGAGCAACATTTTCCAGCATATCGAGGGTACAGTCGCGCAGCGATTTAATGTGTTTATCACCTCTGGCGATGATGCGCACCCCTTCTTCACATTCCTCGCGTCGGGTATTGTACTCCGAACCGGCCAGGGAGTGTTTTACACCGGTATCAAAAAGTACCAATTGGTAATCATCCATCGATAAAGGAAAATAATCATATTCCATCGATCGGCAATCAAGCTTTACAACATGCCCTTGTTTACCATACACACAGGCAAACTGATCCATAATACCACACATTACCCCTGCATAATGATGCTCGGCTCCCTGCGCCAACAAAATTAGTTCCTCGTCCTTAATTTCGATATTAAAGAGACCGGCCAATCCGTAAGCCAGCCCACACTCCAGGGCTGCGGATGAAGAAAGACCTGCCCCAATGGGTATATTTCCCCCAAAGACACAATCAAAAGGAGGGATTTCCACTCCCCTTTTATTATATTCAGCAATGACACCGAGCAGGTAATTGACCCAAGGATATTTTGGATCAGGCTTAATTTTGTTGGGAACAATCGTATATTCTTCCTGCAGATCCTGTGAGAAAAAGCGATAGTTATCTTTTCCCGGTGCTAATGCAAAGGCGATGTATTTATTGATGGCTGCCGGCATTACAAAACCAGCGTTATAATCGGTATGTTCCCCGATCAGGTTTATTCTTCCCGGAGACCGGACAATTAAAGGTTCACCACCAAACCTTTTCACAAATTCTTCGCTTATTATCTCTGTCATTTTCTATGATGTTCATCGAACCATTTTATCCGGCTTCCCAATCACCAGATTCATTCCTGTACGAAAATTCAGTTCATTGGTGCGGGCAGGGTAAAATAAAGCATTTAACCGGTCAGTAACAAAATAAAGTTGAAAGGGGCCGGGTTTAAAAACAAAACCTGCCATGAGATTATTCGCCCTTTTGTTGTGAACAGAAAGTCCGGTGATTAAATGAAAAATATCTTTTAGTTTCAGGTGATAATTAACAGCTACAGAGGGAACGGCACGGCCATTAAAAAAACGGGTATATATCAATCCGCCAAAATAATGGGTCTCCAGGATATTATATCGTACACCAACCGCTACTTTAGAACTTAAAGCAGTACTGAAGTCCTCAGCCGGAACTTCTTGTGGCTCCAGGCGCGTGAGTAAGGAGTCCACCTCATTGGTTTGATTCATCGCATCACCGTTATTAACTACCTTGTCCACGATGTCAATTCCGTAAAAAGAGTAATCAACATTTTCAGACCTGTAGGTGGTGTTAAATTCCCTCCACCTGATTACGCCCAGATCAGAAACCGATGCAGAGAAATCCAGGTAAGGACTGGCCTTAAAAGAAGCCCCCAGATCCAGGCCAAAACCATTATTTCGATTAAACAAATAGGTGGAATTAAATCCCAAATCAAAAATATCAGTCCCGGACAACATCAGTTCGCTATCTTTTACCGAAAGACTGATAGAGTCCACACTCATGTGAAAAAATCCTTCCTGTGAAAAACGACTGCCCACCAAACCGTTTAGCATTTTTACACGTGCGCCTACCGTAAGTTGGTTATTCACTTCCTGGGCATAGCCCACATAAATTTCTGAAAAAACGATCCCTTTGGCAAAAACACCGCCCAGGTCTATTGTATTACCGGCCCGCTCATCTGCAGGGCCCCATAATCCCCAACGCACCAGTTCACCCGGAAAACTTAATCGCGCATCGGCCCGCAAACGAGCGCCCAATGATAAAAAGCCTTCTTGGATCTTTACACCCACTAAAAATAATTGCACATCTGCCTCACTCCCAACAATATTTTTGTCACGCAATCGACGCATCAAGGATGTTGTATCGATGGAGAGTGAGTCGTTAGCCCCTCTTTTCAGCAGGTCACTAATACTCAACGGTGATTCGATCCTGAAAAACACAGAAGATATTCCGGGTAGTCCGATAACCAGGTCATTTTCGGGTTTAAATGCGGGATTCAACAAATCCGATTGCACTAAATTACCCTGCAACTGATAGCTGGCTGCATTAAACTGGGCTAACAAACTGCTTGTCTGAACGAAAAGCACAAAAATCACTATGCCGGTTATTCTCATCATCATAACTTTGCCTTTCCTTTTAGCCCTATATTTACTTTCAGAAAGTCATTTTCCGTTATTCTGACAGGCAGATCCCCATTGCCCGAAGTATTCATGACCATGATCAGGTCAATAGATGTAGCCCGAGTGATCCTGGCAATTCGGTCATTGGCTAATTCCAGTGTGACCAATCGGTCTGCCGATAGTTGACTTACACCATTTATATCTACCGGAGGAGATGCAATCAGCTCCAATTCCCCGCTATCAATATATTCAACAACCGCACTATCCGCATCCAAAAACGCCAGGCTGAGATCAATACCCAAAGGAAAGGTATTGGCTGTTTTCATCACCAACTCAGCATGATCCAGTATGTCCAAATCCTGTCCATTGAAAGCAACGTTTTTATTGATCACCAGCCCCTTTACCCGTCCAAACAAAGGAAGGTCAACCTTACCGGTCACCCTCACTGTGCTCGTATCCAAAACGAACATTTTGCCGGTACCTCCCAACAAAAAGCCTGATGCATTATATTGTATTTCAGCAGGTATTATTGACACCAACTCGTTGATGTTGGAATTGATGGAATTGATGGTGACACTGGACCGAACACTTTGTCCGATTTCGCCAATGGTGGGACCAGCGACATTCATGGGGTTAATAGTGGCCATCACCTCTCCCGACAATGATTTTACATCTCCATTTTTACCTTTCACATTAACCGCTTGCAGACTAGCATCAAATGAGGCTCCAAAACTATTGTCAATATGTACTGTTATAGCCGGTTCCTCAATAGCAAACTCGAGCACATCGGTATTATTAAACACATTGACAGTCTGTGTACCCGTCTGTGATTCCAATACCCGGGAATCCGCTTCCCCATACAAAGCGGTGAACTCGGGAGATTGAATCTCAAAAAAAACCTCCATTCGTTGTGATGGAACCACCACATTCCCATTAGAGCGAACAATGGCATCGAGGGTATATTCTATCTCGTTAAAAGTGGTTCCCCCCTTTGTCAGATCCAGAAAAGTGTTATTGAGGTCAAACTTCCAAAAACCACTGCCACTACTAACATCAATCACTTCCTGAAAAGGAATTCCGTTGATCGTCAGACCGGGAATTGTAAGTTGTGCCGTGATATCAGCTGGCAAATCATTATAGAAAAATATGGCGAGTTGCCCCCCTTTTAAACGCAGCGAATCCAGCCGGTCTATACTAACGTTATTCACCGTATATATTTCAGTTTTTGACACATTGAATTCAGTGTATAAAGACTGACCATACGAGTCCAGCCCGGTGATCTGAATAACAGGAGTTGACTGATTTTCAAAAGCAAAGTAATCTTCCGCACGGGCCTTGAAAATCTCATGCTGATAAGACAGGACGATCGTCCCAAACTCTCCTGTGTTTAATTGAAAGGAATCGAGCTTACTTTTAAAATCACTGAAGTAAATTTCAGAATCTATGATCGGAAAAGCCAGTTTAGGACTTATATCCAGCTCACTTTTTATTTTATCCAAATCATTTATTTCTTCCAGACAAGAAGAGACCAATGGTATGGAAAAACCAAATACTAAATACCAAATAAAGCGACGCATAACTATATAATATCTCTGTTACAAAAATAGAAATGTTTTAATACTAATAACGCTATTTTCCATATAATGTTAACAAATTCTCAATATTGGTCACTTCACTTCGTCATAATAATTAACTTCGCATTCAGATGCAAAAACTCATTGATTCATATAAGCATAAAGGCATGAGGCGTAACCTGATTCTTACGGTCAGGGAGAAGGGAATTCATGACCAGCGTGTACTGGATGCTTTAGGAAAAGTACCCCGTCATTATTTTTTTGAAAATGTTTTTCTGGAGCATGCATATCAGGATAAGGCCTTTCCCATAGGTGAAGGGCAGACCATTTCCCAGCCGTATACCGTAGCTTTTCAGACTGAAAAACTGGAAATAAATGCCGGAGACAAGGTGTTGGAAGTTGGTACGGGGTCGGGATATCAGGCCTGCATCCTGCTTGAACTAGGGGCAGAGGTGTATACCATCGAATATAACAAAGTATTGTATGAGCGCACCCGTAATTTTCTTCCAAAAATGGGTTATAAACCTCACTTTTTTTATGGCGATGGATCAAAAGGACTACCAAAAAAGGCACCTTTCGACAAGATCATCGTCACCGCAGGCGCACCCACGATTCCGCGTTCACTTATTGAACAACTGGCCATTGGGGGAAAACTCATTGTCCCCGTTGGAGATAACGAAAAACAGCAGATGTTACTCATTGAGAAAATTTCGCCAAAGCAGTTGAAGAAAAAATCATTTGACTATTTTTGTTTTGTCCCGCTCCTTGGCAGTGAAGGATGGAACGAATAAGTTTTTCCGCTCCCTAAACCGGGAGTGGCAGAGGCGCTGAGTCCTTTTGTGGGGGTAAGGATTCCGGAATGACAAGGCAGGGTTAATATCTCTGTGCTATTCCTAGTATTTGATACAGGGCTTTGCTTATTTTGGAATAATATTAAAAACAGCCATGTCGAAAAAGAAAAAATATGCCCGGGATTCGTTTACTACAATGACCGAACTGGTATTACCCAACGATACCAACACACTCAATAACCTGATGGGTGGCCGGTTGATGCAATGGATGGACATCGTGTCGGCCATTGCGGCCCAAAAACACAGCAACAGGATCGTCGTTACGGCGTCTTTTGACAATATCTCCTTCAAAAAACCTATCCTGCTGGGCAATGTGGTCACCCTCAGGGCTCAGGTGACACGCGCCTTTCACTCTTCCATGGAGGTGCACGTGCAGGTAGAGGCTGAAGACATCCCTGCCGGAATAAAACATTCCACCCATAGTGCTTTTGCCACTTTTGTGGCCGTTGATCAGGGCGGAAGACCCATAGATGTACTTCCGGTAATCCCTGAAACTGAAGAAGAGAAACTCCATTACGATGGAGCCCTTCGCCGTCGTCAGCTGCGACTGGTTTTGGCCAAAAGATTGAATCCCGAAGATGCACCGGAACTGAAAGCCATATTCAAAATCAAAGATAATGAATGAACAAGAACAACTGGCCCGTCTGTTTAATGAAGAAATATATGTCTTGGCAGAAGAGGCCATCATGCCTTCGAGCGATGAGGTTTCAACAGTTCAACAAACAGTTGAAGTAAAACCAGCGGTTAAAGTAAAGGTAGAAGCAAAAATTGATCTCCAGGTAGAAGCAGAAGTAGAATCGGTACCCGAAAAGCATGTACTCCCCCAGGAGCTACAGGAAGAACTCATACCTGTGTTTAGGGGCAATAATAAAAAAGGGATCGTCATACTGGTGGAAAATGCAATGGCAAAGGATATTTCACCCGCCCAGATGGCCTTTCTTCAAAAAATCGTCACGGCCATTCAACTTACCAGCAATGATGTGGCGCTGGCCAACTATTCCTTGCCTGAAAACAGGGATATTCTTCAGATGGGATCTGTGCTGATCGGATTTGGCTTATCCGGCTTAAAGGGATACGCAGGAGACCTGACCCTTTATCAGGTTCTAAAGGAAAACGATCGCCAGTTTCTGTTTTCCGATAGTATTGATACCCTGGAGGGAAACAGCAACCTAAAGCGAAAGTTATGGCAGGCATTACAGGTCATGTTTGGATTGGTATAGGCATTTTTTTTCGATACAGACAGCCTTTCCCCTTCCGAAATTTAACATCTCACTAATTTTCAATGGACAATTCATCCGCTGGCTTTCTATCCTCAAAACACTACAATGACTACCCCTCATACATTAAAAAGCGATTCGGGGAGCGTGTTCAAAAAGTGTCACTCAACACCGGGTTTACCTGTCCTAATCGTGATGGCACCAAAGGCACAGGCGGTTGTACTTACTGCAATAACAATACCTTTAGCCCGGATTATTGCAAACCGGATAAAAGTATTGGTCAGCAGCTGGACGAAGGCATTGCTATTTTCGCCAAACGACAACGCTATCAGAAATTTCTGGCCTACTTTCAATCTTACACCAACACTTATGCCCCATACCACCAGCTGGAAGCCATGTACAGGGAAGCCCTTTCGCACCCGCAGGTAGTGGGCATGGTAGTAGGCACCCGTCCCGATTGCATTGATGAAAAAACCATTGATTTGCTGGAACAACTGGCACAGGAATATTATGTGTCTCTCGAATTTGGGGTAGAAAGCACCCTCAACAGCACCCTAAAACGTGTAAACCGCTGTCATACATTTGAAGAAACCCAGGCAGCCTATGCCCTGGCCAGCAACAAGGGCATCCATCTGGGTGCCCACCTCATTATAGGTCTGCCCGGAGAAAGCAGGAAAGACATCCTTGAGCATGCCTTACGTATATCTGACTTGCCCATCAATACGCTGAAGCTCCACCAACTACAAATCGTGAAGCACACCGTCATGGCCCTGCAATACAAAGACCAACCAGACATGTTCCACCTCTACACGGTTGAAGAATACATAGACCTGATCACCGATTTTGTGGCTCTCCTCCGCACCGACATCATCATCGAAAGGTTCATTAGCCAGGCCCCGCATCATCTGCTTATTGCCCCGGTATGGGGGTTAAAAAATTTCGAGATCGTTGACAAAGTGGAGAAAAGGCTGGTGGAAAAGGGATTGTGGCAGGGGAAGATGGGGTCTTGGGAGGTAAAGAGGTAAAGAGGTGAAGAGGTAGGGATAATAATATAGTCCTTCCAGTCAATACATATTTTAAAGTCTGTTCTTCACCATCACGATCTCCCCCATGATACTCAATGCGATTTCGGCCGGGGTCTGGGCACCAATGGAAAGACCAATGGGGGCATGAATACGGCTAAGCTCATCATCAGAAAAGCCACGTTCCTTCAATCGTTCCAAGCGCTTTTGATGTGTGCGTTTGCTCCCCAGGGCACCAATATAGGGCACCTCCGATCGCAGTAAAATACTTAGGGCCTCATCGTCTATTTTCGGGTCGTGCGATAGGGCCACGGCATAGGTAAAATGATCCAGTTTCATTTCCCCCATGACTTCCTGCGGCCAGTTGACCAGCACCTGATCGGGCCGGATGGAATAGGTTGTATTCCGGGCAAAGGCATCCCGTGGATCTACAATGATCGTTTTAAAATCGAACTGCCTGGCGATGGAAAGCAATTCGGCAGTGATATGAGCTGATCCGACAATAAGCAACGTTGGTTTACATGGGAAGGAATGGAAAAAATAGCGCTCGCCCCCTATTTCCTGCACTTCACTTCGGCCCGATTTAAGCGCGCGATTAGCCGCTTCATTAACCGCTGCAGGAAGGTCATTATCCTCGCCGGTAAAAAGCACGGGAGTGTTTATTTCTTCCGCCAGCCTGCTGATCCACACCATCGCCTGGTCTGTTTCTATGGCCTGACTAAACCTTTTCCAGAAATCTTCATGGCCGGCCATAAAAGCCGGGGCCTTTTCAATAATTACCTCAATCTTCCCTCCGCAACTCAGCCCTACTTCCCAGGCCTCTTCGTTTTTTACTCCAAAAGTGGCCAGTTGCGGTTGTCCGGTTTCCAGCACTTTCATGGCCTTTTGCACTACGCTTTTTTCAACGCATCCACCACTTACAGAACCCGCCATCTCACCATTGCTGCCCACCAACAGGGCCGAGCCCACCGGACGGGGCGAAGAACGCCACGTTTCGGTTACCCGGGCAATAGCATAGGGCGTATCCTTCGCTGTCCAGTCCTTTAATGTTGTATATATGTCTTTCATTAATCGTTGCTTTTCGTTCCCACAAAATTAAAACACTTCCCTTCCCCTCAAAATGCTTTTGCCTTTTGTTCTATATTTTTATTTATTTGCCTGACAAAATTGTGATGAATTGCCCCATAGTCACGGGATGGAAGAAGAGGCATGATGCTAGCTGATTTCATTCACCTCCTAAAATCCGCAAGCGTATTTTAGGCTCCTTATGTCTTGCATCATCATCCATTTATCATTTGTAAAAACAACTTTACTATATTACGTAAAATTTAACCCGTTAAAGAAATGCGCATATTTGCCGGTACAGACAAAGGGCTAATTGAATACAGCGAGCGGAAAGGAAAACTCTCCTTTGAAAAAGTACATTTTCAGGGACTGGCTGTAGGCTATTTCACGATTGATCAGGGAACAGGGCACTGGTGGGTGGCCTTAAACCACAAGCACTGGGGAGTGAAAATACACCATTCAGCCGATGAGGGGGCAACCTGGGAGGCCATGCCTGTGCCTGCTTTTGGGCAAAACGTGGTAAACCTCCAGGGCAATAAAGTGACTCTGACCGGTATCTGGGTTATTTCTCATTCGCTGCCTGATGATCCTGACACTTTTTATATTGGCACAGAGCCTGCGGCCCTGTTCGTGACCCACGATAGAGGCAGGCATTATGAACTGGTGCAAAGCTTGTGGGAGCACCCTTCAAGGCATTTGTGGACGGGAGGAGGAAAAGGTTCGCACGATCCCTTTCTGCACAGCATCATCATCGACAATGAAGATCCCAAACACCTCCTGGTGGGGATCAGTTGCGCCGGTGTATTTCACTCACACGATGCAGGTATTACCTGGCAGCCCATCAATAAAGGCATTCATGCCGATTATCTACCCAATCCTTATGCTGAAGTTGGGCAAGACCCCCACTGCATCAGGCAGTCAAAAAAAGACCCCAACATCCTCTGGCAACAAAACCACTGTGGTATTTACCTCTCGAAAGACAAGGGCGTGAACTGGCGGGACATCTCCAACCATGCCGACCAGCCCTATTACGGTTTTGCCCTGGCCACCGATGAAGATGACGATGAGAAGGCCTGGGTGATACCCTGTGTGAGCGATGACCGGCGCTACCCTCCCGGCAATAAACTCAGCGTATATCATACCAACAATGGTGGGCAAAGCTGGCAACGTCAGGAAAAAGGGCTGCCTGAAGCGCCCGTTTTTGATATAGTACTGCGCCAGGCCCTGGGCAAACACAATAACCACCTGGTATTTGGAACAAATAATGGCAATCTGTACCATTCAGACAACGATGGGGAAAGCTGGAATTTGTTATCTTTTAGTCTTGCACCAGTGAGGAGTATATTTATTGGGTGATTTGGCTATTTGATTTACCTGTGAATTTACAGGCACCAATGCCTTTTATTAGAAAGTCCTTCACTGGTCATGTTACAATATAGCAATAAATGGCGTATACTTGGGGGATTCTTTTCAACCGCCCAGGACTCATACTTATGATTAACTGATCGTTCGTAAACTCCTTCCAAAGCCCTTGTACGCTTTGTGGCTGGTAAATTTAAACATCAAAGATCAAAACCATAGGTTCTTTTTAAATGTTATAATACTTTGTATCTTGTCCATCTAATTGAAGTGTTCAACTTGGTATTTTTTCGCCTTATACTACCGGCCATTATTCTGTTTTCCTCCTATGGTATGGGCATTGCCCAAAACGTGATAAACGTAGGCTTTGAAAATATAGGTATTGATGACGGGCTACTCACGGACAAGATTTATGGTTTTGAACAGGATGAAAAGGGATTTATTTGGATAGCCTCATACAATGGACTGGATCGGTATGACGGAACGAGAATAGTCCATTACACTTCTTCACCCAACGACAGCACCACCATTCCGTCAAGTCTGGTTAAAAAGATAGCTATTAGTCCCGGTAACATTTTATGGATCGTCACCAACTCAGGTGAGTTAGCCAGGTATAATCCGTTATCAGACAATTTTTCAACACTAAAATGGAAGAACAAAAATGGACAGAATCTCATCATAACGAACATTTGTCCAGATCAGGAAGATGCGCTATGGATTTCTACAACAAACGGAGGTTTACTCAGGTTGAATATTAACAACGGCCGTTTAACCGAAATACCAATAAAAGGGCATCAGGACATGCCGATATATACAGTTTATCAAGGCCATCAAAACCTTTTTATGGATACGGGCGATCCATCGTCTTTTTTGGAATACAATCTGCAAACAAAGCAATCACGAGTCGTCAGGTTGTCAGACACACCGTTGGACAGGACGGCCTTTTTCTTTGCAAAATCCTTCTTTCAGGATTCTGTCGGCATTTTATGGGTTGGAACAATAGGCCGGGGCCTGTATCGAGTGGAAGACAACCATGTAACATGGTATTCCAGGGACAACAATAAGCTTTCAGGAAATATTGTCTCCTCCATTATTGAGTACGACAAGGAACACCTTTGGATAGGTACAGACGATGGGGGCATCACTATTCTCAATAAAAACGGCAGTGTGGTGAAATTTCTTAAAGCAGAACATGAAGATCCATTCAGCCTGGCTGTAAACAATGTAGAATGTCTTTTCAAAGACCGACAGGGCATCATCTGGGTAGGCACTTATGGTGGAGGTATTGATCGGTTCGACCCCAATAAGTACTTGTTTAGTAAGGTCATGACCTACCCACACAATCCCCAAACCATCAGTAATGATTTCGTCCTTTCCTTTCTGGAAGACAGTGATGGCGAAGTGTGGATCGGGACAGATGGCGGGGGTATAAACAAGCTAATTGAACATGGAAGGTATGAGCACTTTTTTAATAATGTAAATGACCCAAATTCCCTTTCAGGTAATGTAATACTTAATATGGAGGAAGATGAACATCATCAAATCTGGGCCGGAACATTTGGGCGGGGCATTTCAGTATATAATAAACAAAACGGGAAGTTTACGAGGTACCATACGGGAAGTCAGGTAAACCTAAAGTACAACACCGCCTGGGATATCATCAAAGACCGTGATGGCACCATTTGGGTGGGCCAGGAAGAAGGAAATATCGCCCGCTTCAACCAGACATCCGGGCAATTTGAATACCTTGAAAATAAGGCTCCCAACAAAGCGGCCCTTTACACCCGCGCCTTATTTGAAGACAGCGAAGGCATCATCTGGTGCTCTTTTCTCGACAACGGTTTATGGAGGGTGGATAAGCAAAATATGCGCATTGAAAAAGTTGATGCCGGTGCTCTCAATAATTTTTCAGCAAATCATATTATTGAAGACCGGGATGGTCGTTTATGGCTGGCCTCCGAACATTACGGGTTGGTAGAACTGTTAAAAGAGAAAAATAATAAGCAACTTTCTTACCGAATAATTCCCCTGATTGATGAACCCTCTGCTATTTTATTCGCGCGCGCCATCATAGAAGATAACGATGGAAATCTCTGGGTAAGTTCTGATCAGGGTATTTTCAGATACAATAAGACCTCTGGCCTATCTGAGCATTATAGCATCGAAAACGGACTACAATCAAACCAGTTTTCTTTTGGCGCAAATCTTAAAGCTAAGGACGGCACATTCTATTTTGGAGGAACCAAAGGTTATACATATTTTGACCCTAAGGATATTGGGCAAATATCAATCGCCCAAAACATAGAAATTACCAACTTTACTATTTTTGATCGGTCAGTCCCGGTCACCACAGATGGTGTATTAAATCAAAGTATCATCGAAACTAAAAAAATAACACTTGATCATACGCAATCCACAGTGGGTTTTGAGTTTTCAGAACTCAATTTTACCGGCAGCACGGAAAAGCGGTTCTGTTACATTCTAGAAGGTTTTGATGAGGAATGGTTTATCAACAGGCTTGAAACTTATATCCGTTATACCAACCTCTCGCCTGGGCAATATACCTTCAAAGTGAGGCCAACAGAAAACAACCAGTGTCTCCCTCATAAAGAGACCTCCCTTTCGATCACGGTATTACCCCCCTGGTGGGAGTATTGGTGGTTTAAAATAGTTGCCCTTGCTTCCTCAGTTTTTCTAATCGTATTAGTTTTTCAGATCCGATTAAAAATGATCCGGAAACGCAATCAAAAACTTGAAAAGACCGTGAAGGAAAGAACTGAGGAATTATTAATAATAAACGATCAATTAACAAAAAATAACAAGATAATAATCCGTGCACAAAATGAACTCTATGCCAGTGAGAAAATGGCTTCACTGGGCAACCTCATGGCCGGCATTGCCCATGAAATCAATAATCCCCTCAACTTTATAAAAGGAGGAATGAATGCCTTGAATGACGGACAAGAGGAATTAGTTGAGTATTGTAAAACAAAGATTGACAATCAACACGAAAAAACGGACAACCTTCAAACCCTTCAGATGATGAAAAAGGTGTCAACAAACATTAACAATGGCATATCCAGGATTATGAATATTGTTGAAGGGCTCCGTATATTCACACGTTCAGGCAAAGACGAAACCGAATACATCAATATCCATCAAAACATCGATGCTACACTCATTATTCTTGAGCACAGCTACAAGCATCTGGCGGAAATTATTACCCGTTACGGGCCTTTACCTGAAATAAATTGTAATCCGGGCAAACTCAACCAGGCCTTCAATAACCTGGTAACCAACAGCATCCATGCCCTGGAGGACAAGTTTAAAAATGAAAAAAGTGGAAAGATTATTATTAGTACCGAATACTTAGAAAAAAAAGGTCAAATCATACTCAGTTTTGCCGATAATGGAAACGGCATACCTGAAGAGGTCAAAAGTACCCTTTTTGAGCCATTTGTTACCACCAAACCACAGGGCAAAGGTACCGGGTTGGGTTTGTCTCTGACCTATACCATCATAGAGGAGCACAAAGGAAGCATCAATTATTCGCGGGAGACCATGGTCGTGGACAAACAGGAAGAAGAGTTTACCGTATTTCGGGTAGTGCTTCCTGTTGATGGTTAAGACAACTAAAATCACGAGACTTCCATACAAAATAGCACCAAAAAAGAGGCTGAAATTTCAGTTTACACTTTTAGTAGTCCATCAATTCACCTGTTTTCGTAACCTGCATTCTATGACTTTGGTAAAAGTAACGTTAAGGAGCTGACTTTTGGCCATTTAGTTAATTGGCCATTTATCTAATTGTGGAATTGGTTAATTTACAAATACAATACTTCCGGTTTCTTCAATGAGTTAGATGGAATTATTCAGGTTAAAGACAATTTAACAAAAACCACCTCCTTTTCAATTATTATTGCTTTATTGTAACCTCAACTATGGTCTGTATGTTATTATGAAAAATCAGTTCAATTATTTACTTCTCCTTATCCTAACAGTGATCCTGCTTCCTGGCCTTCAGGCCCAGGACCACGATTTAGTAAAACTGGAAAATCCCATCAGTGAGCAATACCTGAAAAAGAAATTGCAAAAATCGGCGCCCCGGCTCATCCTGAATACATCGATAGAGAAAAAGTTCAAAGCTAAATTGAATTCCGATCCCATGGTAAAAAATTACTATCAGGCGCTAAAACTTAATGCCGAGCAAATACAAACGGAACCCCTCCTTTCCCGGGTAATGATCGGAAGGCGGCTATTGAGCACATCCCGGGAAATGTTGCAGCGTATGACAATTCTTGGCATGGTTTACCGAATAGAGCGTGATCCCAAACTTTTAAAACGCATTGAAGACGAAATAAAGGCCGTCTGTAATTTTACCAACTGGAATCCTTCCCATTACCTTGATGTGGCCGAAATGTCACTGGCCGTGGCCATCGCCATTGACTGGGTTGGGGAAGACCTGACCACAGCAACCGTCGAATTGGCCAAGGCCTCATTAATTGAAAAAGGAATCAAGCCCAGTTATAACAAACAAGGGAACACCGGCTGGATCAACGGCATCAACAACTGGAACCAGGTGTGTCATGGCGGCATGATTGCTGCGGCCATCGTGACGGCCGACAAAGACCCTCAACTGGCGGCCCAAACTATCCACAGAGCACTGGAAGGCATACCTTATGCCCTGGCCGAATATGGCCCTGACGGTGTATATCCTGAAGGATCTACCTACTGGGAATATGGCACAAGCTTTTCGGTCATTACTTCATCCATGTTGGAAAGTGCTTTTGGTACTGATTTCGGCCTGGCTGAATATCCTTCCTTTAAAGCAAGTGCAGTTTTCAGGAAACTGAGCATTGCTCCATCCGGGTGGTACTACAATTTTGCCGATTGTGGAGACAAAAGCAGTGAAAACGGCGACATTACCCTGGCCTGGTTTGCCGCACAAACAGGTAATCCTTTATACCTTGAGCAGGAAAAATTCATGCGTAACCCTGCCGATATGGGACAGTTACCCAGACTGGCAGGTGCCGGCCTGGTATGGCTTGCCGAATTTGAACCTAAAACATCCACTACCTTACCCCTGGCCTGGAAGGGGGATGGTGCCAATCCCATCGTAATATTCAGGGGCCCGGAAAACGACACCGGCCAATTCTACTTCGGTGGCAAGGGAGGCAGGGGCACTTCTCCGCATGGTAATATGGACGCCGGCTCATTTATTATGGAACTCGATGGTGTGCGTTGGGTTGTAGATCCAGGTAACCAAAGCTACAATGCACTTGAGATCACCGGGTTTGACCTATGGGGGCGTTGCCAGGAATGTGAACGATGGACCCTGCTCACCAAAAATAACTATGGGCATAGTACACTTACTGTAAATAATAAACTCCATGTGGCCGATGGCTTCGCGTCACTCATTGATTTTAAAACCGGAGAAAAACCGGAAGCTACTTTTGACATGTCAGAGGTGTTTGGCGAAGACCTGAAAAATACAACGCGCCGTTTTATAAAGGAAAATAACCGATCTGTGTTGATCGAAGATCATTTTGAAACCACTCCTGGCACCAACATGATTACCTGGCAACTGATGACCACGGCCGATGTGGATATTACAAAAAATGGAGCCTTGTTAAGTCAGGAGGGCAAAACATTAAAAATGGAAATCCTCTCCCACCCTGAAATCGGTGTTTCAATCATTTCCTTGCAAACCCCACCGCTGAAACTCGACAGAAAAATTGACCATCTGAAACGCATTGAAATTCGCCTGCCTGCTTACTTATTCAAGGATGGAAAAGGTACAATCAGTGTGAGGCTGACAGGGGAATTGTGATCAGTTATCAGTAGATGAAAACGTCACCCAGCACCGATGTTTCGGTAAAAATGCCTGCCTTCATTTCACTTGGCGAGGCAAAAAGTGCTTCATGAGTTAAACTACAACCTGAACAGTCATCTGTTTTATACAACAAATTTGATTATCACAAAAAAAGCCTCTTAAAGAGTCAACTCCCAGCCTTTTTCATATTCCCTTGTCCACAGCTTATTTGCTTCTTCATCGTTTTTAATGTGTCCGTTGGTCGTATCACAATCAAGAGCCCGCCCTGTGCGATAGGAAATATTGCCCAGATGACATAGCAATACACTTTTATAAGCATCCTTATAGTCAGAATTGGGTGTGGTTTGCCCATCAATACTATCCAGGAAATTAGCCATATGGTCTTTGTCCAGATCAAATCCTCCCCCCTGTTGGTCTATCACCGTATTACTGGTGGTGTCTGCCTCTTTGATT
>Ga0224506_10001336_pt1 | contig 17799 bp, 21 predicted proteins | sample SF_Jan12_sed_USG_2_FD_169108 | JGI IMG/M metagenome (GOLD analysis project Ga0224506, IMG submission 169108) | Sediment microbial communities from San Francisco Bay, California, United States - SF_Jan12_sed_USGS_8_1 | ecosystem: Environmental > Aquatic > Marine > Sediment | place: USA... | reverse complement strand
TCCAAAGTATGGCTAAGTACAAAAACGGGTTTGGTATAGGGCCATTCCACATCCATGTTGGCAACAATTTCAAAGGTATTTCTACCCATTACCAGAGCATCAATTCGATCAAACATGGCGAAAAATCCCATGTCATTGTTTTCCGGGTTAGGTACCGAATGTAACCAATCAATGTTGCCGTCTTTGTCCGCAATATAGCCATCCAGACTGGCAGCTATAAACACAAGGTTAGTCATATTAACTCCATAAATTACTAGTTATTTTTTTGACTCAGTATCCATACAAGTAGCGGGTTCTAGAGTCGGACTGGACTGGCCAATCAATTCACTTTCCCATTCATCTAAGGTTTCTTTAACTTTATTAATATATTCCTGATTCTCTGCAAATGGGACACCACGTTTATGTAACCCGGCGGTTTCAACCATCGCTTTTCGGTCACGGGATTCGAAACTGGCAGCCATTTCCACCGATTGCTCCATAGAGTTTCCCAGTGCACTAAAAGCAGATCGGCCCATACGAATAGAACTGTCATAGGTTTCTCTTATAATGTCTCTGCAACCTACGGACCAAAGGTCATAAACATGAAAACGGTCAATAGCTCGAGCCATGACATGAACCTTGGGATAATTAACAACTACATATTCTGTCAGGTTTGTAATTTGTTCCTTATCGTCAATAGCAACGACTAGCAATTTTGCATTATCTATGCCTGCTGAATGTAGTAAATCTGGTCGACTTCCATCACCAAAAAATACTTTTAATCCAAGTTTTCTGAGCATTTCAAGTTGCTGAGAGCTGAAATCAATGACCGTCGTTTTGTAGCCAGCACTGCGTAACATTCGATTCACAACGCCACCGACTCGACCATGACCAATCACAATGATATCGCATTGTTCAGTAATTTCGTCTGCTTCTGCTGTAGGTCTGCTAAATAAGGGGACCAGTACTTTATCAAACAAGATGAATAGTACAGGCGTTAATAGCATTGACAGCGCGACAACTAACATGAGTTGGTCGGCGATACTGGTGGGGATAACAGAATTGGCAACAGAGAAGGATAATAAAACAAATCCAAATTCACCGGCTTGTGCGAGTCCTAACGCCATTAACCATCGATCGGAGCCTTTTATTTTGAATATTGCTCCAGAGATGGCTAATACCAATCCTTTAATGATCATTAAACCCAGGGTTAATGTGATAATAAGCCCAAATTTATCGAAAAGTAATTCAAAATTAATACTGGCACCAACCGTCATAAAAAATAGACCTAACAGTAAACCTTTAAATGGTGCGATATCAGATTCAAGTTCATGTCGGTACTCGCTATTGGCTAAAACGACTCCGGCAAGAAAGGTTCCCAATGCAGGTGATAGACCAACCAAGCTCATTAATAATGCTATTCCAATTACCATCATCAGTGCCGTGGCGGTGAATAATTCTCTCAGCTTTGCACTAGAAATAAAGCGGAATAATGGACGTGTTAAATGAGTGCCGAACAGTAGAACAAATCCTACTGCAGCTAGAGTGATCAGTGCCTTTTTCCATCCGTCTACATTTTCAACTAGGCTCATGGTTGCGTGACTTGCTTCAGCAGATATATCGCTATTCATTAACTCTGGAATGGCTAATAAGGGTATCAACGCGAGCATCGGTATTACAGCGATATCCTGGAAAAGAAGAATGGAAAAACTGCCTTGTCCACCGTCACTTTTCATCAGCCCTTTTTCATGTAAAGTTTGTAAAACAATAGCGGTAGAGGACAGAGAAAAAACCAAACCTATCGCAATGGAAATCGTCAGTGGCTGCCCAAATAACAGGGCGATTAGCATAACAATAAACGTAGAGCCTGTTACTTGCATGCCCCCTAACCCTATAAGCTTATGCCGCATCTCCCATAGTAGTTTGGGTTCGAGTTCTAGACCCACTAAAAACAACATCATCACTACCCCAAATTCAGCAAAATGTTGGATGGACACCAGATCAACATGCAGCAGAATCAATACAGGACTAATGGCAATGCCGGCTATGAGGTAACCCAATACGGAGCCCAATCCCAATTTTGACGCAATGGGAACAACCGTTATGCCAGCTATAAGAAAAATAAACGCAATTAACAGGAAGTCGGTCATAATGTGTCAGTCTCAATATGAGTGTGAGTATTTAAGAAAAACTATAGCTCGATAGATAAAAAGTAAACAAATGAATTTAGCTAAAAACCAATATTAATGAATGCAATTATCTTGATTACACATTACCTGTAACTGCTGAAGATGCCATTTTATGGGTAAAGACAAAAGATAAGGGATTCAAGGGTCAATAGACAGTGCCATTTTTAAACATTCAGTTATAATTCGCCTGATCTTAATTAGGACATAACCATGACAGATAAATTATTTATTACTTCGCAAGAATTGCTTCAAGATTCATTTCGGTTAGCTCACCAGGTGATGGCGGATGGCTTTCGACCAGATTTTATTATTGGTATTTGGCGAGGCGGAGCACCTATTGGGATTGCCGTTCAGGAATATTTTGATTTTAAAGAAATTAAGACCGACCATATTGCCGTTCGCACATCGTCTTATTACGGAATTGGCAAGCAGTCCAAAGAAATTAAAGTTCATGGTTTGCATTATCTCATCGAAAACGCCAATGCGAATGACAAACTCCTGATTGTTGATGACGTTTTCGATTCTGGTCGCAGTATAGATGCATTAATTAAGCAGATTAAAAGCCTTTCTCGTTTAAATACGCCCTCTGATATCAGGGTTGCATGTCCCTGGTATAAACCTACTAATAGCAAAGTAGACATAGTACCGGACTACTTTGTCCATAAAAGTGCAGATTGGTTGGTTTTCCCTCATGAGTTATCTGGTTTGACGCCAGATGAGTTGATTGAAGGTAAAAAAGAGTTAAGTGCCATTAAAGATCTATTAGTTTAGTTGTATTGAAACAGGTAATTTGAAAATCATTAAATTGCCTGTTTTTTTAAGAATTACCCGGTCTATCAACGTTCCTTTTCTAGCTAGATTCAGGTATTAAACCCTTTAACAACCAACCATAGTGACAGAAGCAATTCACCTATAAATGTAACTTGACTGGCCAATACATCATTGGTTAGAGCGTTTGGTACATTTTCGCCCATCATGACCATATCCATTTGGCTATTGTGTCACCGGGAATTGCATACAAGTGTGCGTGTCCGTCGTGTCTTTGATCTTTTGTCTGAATCTCTATAGCTAATTAATGACGAACCAGTGTTAATAATGGGTAATTCGATTTGTTTATATCCGAAACAGTGCTTCAGTTTGCTAATAGCAGGTGAATTGTTAAAAATGCTAATACAGCAGGTTAGCTCCAATAATTAAATAGGCAGGGAATGATAATGACACAATTGGTTCAAACTGACCTTAAGCCTAATGGCGTTATGGTCGTGACTCTTAACCGCCCAGAGAAACACAATGCCATCAATTTGGACATGTTTATTGCCATCAAGAAAACGATTAAACAGATTGCAAAAAATCGCTCGGTTAGAGCGGTTATCGTTACTGGTTCAGGTTCCGATTTTTGTACCGGCTTAGATGTGAAATCTGTTTTGCACAATATTGGATCGGCAGCAGGTTTATTATTTAAGTTAAATCCCTGGTCAGCCAATGGCGCGCAAATTGTTAGCCAGGGTTGGCGAAAATTACCTGTTCCGGTGATTATGGCGATTCAAGGCCGTTGTTGGGGTGGCGGGTTACAAATAGCTCTGGGTGGTGATTTTAGACTCGTACAAACTGAGTCGACGCTTTCCATTATGGAGGGTCGTTACGGGCTGATACCTGACATGGGTGGTAATCTGGCATTGAAACAAATTATGCCAGTAGACCAGGCAATGAAGCTGGCTATGATCGCTGAAATTATTGATGCTGAATCGGCATTAAAGCATGGGTTAGTAACGGGTGTGTATCATGACCCTATGGCAGAAGCTAATCAATTAGCCGAACAATTGGTCAATCAATCACCTGATGCATTAGCGGCGGTTAAAAAGCTATATCTTAAACAATGGGATCGATCTGATGCTAGTATGTTATGGAAGGAAACCTGGTATCAAATTCGTATGATTTTAGGTAAAAACCAACGAATCGCAACAGCCCGATCTCAAGGGAAATCAAAAGCATATAAAGACCGACAGCTCTGGTGATCAGTGTGTATTAAAAAGATTTTTCATGCTTATTTTGACGAAAAAAGACATAGGATACATGAGCGAATTTCTATTATAGTGAAAGATACTTTTTAATTAGCTAGCCAGGGATATGAACTTTTCATGGGTTGTTATTTTTAAGCTCGTTGCCTTACTCTCAATTTGATGATGATTTAACCCCATCTAACACATAACTTTTATCGGGATAGATTTTGAATAAAGATCAAAAAATATTTGCATTAGGTGACTTGGCTGAGGCAGCACAGAAGGAGATACAGCTAGAATTTCCTATGCTTAATCCAGTCATTGGAATTAACCATGGATTAAGACAGTCGGGATACCCGGCAGATCTTATGACCATTGATGACTTTAAATCCCGTAAGCGCATCATTTTAATGATTCACGACAGTCAGCCTGGCGTAGTTGGTTTTCAATTGAGCGAAATCGACAAGGATCCAGATTCTCATTTTGAGAATTGGCCATTGAATCAAGTCAATCAGTCACAACTAAAGGCCTGGATTATTGAACACCTTGGTGACTAAATCCGGCCAGGGCTAAAGAGTCGGGTAATCTATCGTCAACTCTGCAGGCCAGAATTACAACTGACCCATATGAAAATCTGCTGAACGGATATTTTTCGATTTCCAGCCCCTTAAAAACCCTGACCAGATATTGCCTCGTAAATTCGAAGTCTCTGAAAATCGACTTGCATTCCACTCATGGTCTTCAGTGGATCCGTCGGTAAAATGTAACACGACATTGGCCGTAGTACCCTCTACCAGACTCTTACGGAATTGCTTCTCATCAGGAAAAAAATATAACTCGGGTTTGATCTCAGTTAGAGTAGAGGTTCTACTATCGGATAGCGCCTTAGGTTGTACCCCCTCAACAGTATCAAGCAGTCGCTCAATTACCTCTGCCGGTGTCGAAAATCCAGTAGCATGTAACGCAAGGCGGTCATATAAGTGTTCATTTAATCTGATAACGGGCATTTTCTATCCTCCTGTTTTATTTAAATTTGATCTTTTAAACCACCCCTTTCTTTATGGTAACCATAGATCATAGAATTGAGGATACAAATAAATATTTATTACAATTTGTTAACAAGGAGAGTGTTAAATAGCCTGGTACACACTGGTTATTTGTGATGATTAATTAAATAAATCGTTTTCAAGTTCAAGTAATTTGGCTTTCACAGTCAATCCGCCGGCATAGCCAATGAGGTCACCATTTTTTCCAAGAATTCGATGGCAGGGAATAATTATCGCAATTGCATTAGCACCATTGGCGGCACCTACAGCACGCATACTTTTTTCGTTTTCTATAGCTTTTGCCAGTTCCAGGTAAGTCGATGTTTTGCCAAACGGGACCTTTAACAAAGCATTCCAAACTTGCTGCTGATATTCGGATCCTGCTAATAAGATAGGCAATTCAAATACTTTTCGTTTGTGTTCAAAATATTCAATTAATTGCCGGCGGGTTTCTTGAAGAATAGCATCGTCCTGGTTGACGATGTCGGCTTTTAAAAAAGATTTTATTCGAGTATCTATCTGTGTGCGCTTTGCTCTATAACGCCAATCACAAAGACATAGCTGTCCCTTGAATGAGCCCAATACAAGTTCACCGTATGGTGTGTTAAAAACCTGATGGTTAATGTAACTGATAAGAAAGACTCCTGAAATTTAATAAACTCTGATCATCTAATGAATAATTCAGTGGCTGTTAAACATAGTTGTCGCCGTTACCATAGGCAATAATCTGGCTGATTTCCTGTAGAGACAGTCCACTTTGTAATTGCCACTCATTAAAGCACGACTGTATGGCTTTTAGGCTACGCAGGCTGGTTAATCCGCCTTCTATCAGTTTATGCCCACGTAGATAGGCTTCAACATCTCGCGATAAAAGAAAGGTATCTTTACCGATGGATCGTAATGCGTAAGGGCCGGTATTACCCCCCAGACGGTTACCTTCTTTTTTTAAAAATAACCATAGACCAACAATGTCGTCGCTGGGCCATTCGGCTATCATGGAGGAAAAACTACCCCGTTTGGAGGCGACGCCCTTGATCATGTGAGCATTATCAATGATAGATCTCACCTTCCGAAAATTTCGAATTATTTTCGGATCCTGGGCTTTTTGCTCAAGCATCTCTGGCGGCATCATGACTAACTTATCAACATTGAACTGCCAAAAGAGTTCTTCAAAATTAGACCATTTCTGTTCGACCACGCGCCAAACAAAACCCGATTGAAAAACTTTTTTGGAAAATTCAGCTAGGTAACGAGAGTCGTCAATGGTCGCCAATTGATCAGATGATTTAGGCTGAGACAGCAAAGATTCTAACTGCCCAGATCCACCTTTGCGTTCACTGGCCCGTTTAAAAATTTGATCGAAACTTTCCATAATGCGAATAATACCTAATGAATTAAATCGGATATTTAGTCAAAAGCCGTCGTAACTACGACCTGATTTTTGAATTGTACTGGTTATATTTACAGTTGTCTAAAGTAAAAGAAACCACTTATTACTCTCTTATATTGAATCCTGTCGACTCTTAATCTCATAAAAGTGATGTTTACAAAATTGTTATCAAATTTATGTAGTTTGCCACAGCACGGCGCCAGTGCCCTTGCTAGCTAACCTGTCATCCTGGTTATGGAGAGGGCAGTTTTCAAGTGATAAACAACCGCAACCAATACACTTGGTTAATTCATCTCTCAGGGTTTCCAGCTGTTTGATCCTTTGGTCGAGATTATTGTGCCATTGAGTTGATAACTCTTGCCAGTCGCTTTTTGAAGGTGCTTCATTTTGAGGTAAATGCGCTAGCGCCTGAGTGATGTCTGCCAGCGAAAAACCAAGCTGCTGTGCTGTTTTAATAATGGCAATTCTACGGAGTACACTTCGGTCGAAACGTCTTTGGTTGCCACCGTTTCGCCAACTAGTGATCAATTCTTTCTGTTCATAAAAGTGCAGAGTCGAAATTTTCACGCCAGCACGTTGTGCTACCTGTCCAACCGAAAGTGAAGCCATAAAGAATCTTTCCAAAAAACATATTGACCTCAAGTTTAGTTGAGGTTTTACACTGAGTCATCAAATGTATTGATTAATAAATCTAACTATTTATGGGGTATGTATGCAATTCATAAGAGAAGCTCGTGTTTATCGATTGTTATCGGCGCGTTTTTTTGACGGCGTTTCTTCAGGGCTTATTATGCTGGCTTTACCCTGGATAATGTTGAAACAAGGTGATAACGGAACCTTGGTCGCATTAATCGCGTTAGTCTGCACTCTGGCTTCTTTCTTTTTAACGCCACTATTTTCAACACTAATAGACCGAGTATCGCGCAAAGAAATTTTGGTCTGGGTTCAGATGGTAAAAGCGATTACTGCCGGACTATTACTTTTTATGTCCTGGTATCAACCGGCTAGTTTGTTGGTTATGGCCACAGCACAATTCTTATTCTGGGTGTCGGGTGATATTGCCTGGAGTACGAACAATGCATTAGTTCAAGAGAATTTTGACGCACATGAATTTCCAAAAATAAGTGGTTATCTTGAAGTCATTTTCCAAGCTGTAACCCTGGGAGCCGGTGCCGTGGGAATGTTGTTGTTAGAAGTTTGGGGTATGAAAAATTTTTCAATGTTTGCTCTGTTGTTTTCGATCCTATCGACATTTTTTTACTTTTGGCTGCCCTATAGAAGAAAGTTGATAGCGACACCAACAAGTAACTTTAAAACGCAATTGATGGACACCAAGGCTATTTTTTTACGCACACCGGGTCTGTTTATTTTTTTTGCACTCTCATCTTTGTCATATCCGGTATTGACCTATTTGGTAAAACTGGTGCCTATTTATTTGGCTGAAAAAAACTATAGTGGGCAATGGTTTGCAATGTGGTATTCATCTTACGGTGTGGGCGCATTGGTCTGTGGCTTGACGATTACCTGGTTATTAAGAAAGTATATCCATGAGTTGTTGATGATTCGTTCTGTGTTCGTAATGGCGTTGCTGTTATTGTTGATGTCGGTATTGAGTGAACCAATTTATCTGGTCCTATTCATATTAATATTTGGATTCTTTAATGCACTCAACAGAATTGCGCGGGTCAATAAAATGAATCTGGTTGTTGATATCAACGAACGGGGCAGAGTAGAGGGAGGTTTAAAACTATTCGCAACCTTTTCACAAAGCCTTAGCTATGTACTAATCGCATTATTAGTACACTTCAATGTTACTCAATTTGGCTTTATGATTGCGGCCATGGTGCTAGCCGCTGCAGGGTTAACCATGCAGCATTTTGATCAAAGACAGCAAACAAAACAGCCAGCATCACAAATTGTAATACCCTAAATTGGATATTAATTCTGAATCAGAGCAACCTGTAAATCTTTGCGCTGATTCAACCTTTAAAAAATGTAATTTATCTGGATACAAAATGACCGAAATTATAAGAAAACATACCAATCAACGCATGAGTAAAATTGTTATTCATGGTGAGACGATCTATTTGTGTGGTCAGGTTGGTGTTCGTGGTACGAGTATCACCGAGCAAACAAAAGAAGCCCTAAGCCGTGTAGAGAACTTATTGATTGAAGCCGGAAGTAGCAAAAGACACATTTTGCAAACTACTGTGTGGTTGTCTGACATGAAATACTTCCCGGAAATGAATGAGGTTTGGGATAACTGGGTCGAAGAAGGCTATGCACCCGCAAGAGCTTGCGGTGAAGCGAGATTGGCGAGTGATGAGTTGTTTGTTGAATTGTTAGTGACTGCTGCAGCCAAAGCTTAATAATCAATAGAAACTAGTTACCTTTAATGTCCATACAAGCCTCTGATAGCCAGAGGCTAACGGTTAACTTTATCTCGTCACATAGACATAAAATAAGATGAATGCCTGAAGCACTAGTCTTCAAGTTCGCTCAATGCTGCACGTATATTCTTTAATTCCTTTTTGTATGACTCTACATCACCAAAATCTATAAAGTTATTTACCATCCGGTGAGGATCAAGAGTACGCTGGGCATGTTTAATAGGACACCAATATTGTTCAGTTCTGGCACTAATTTCACGAACAAACTCGATAAGCCCGTTGGCGTAGCTGCAATACAAACAATTCAATTTTTCTATCATATTCAGATAAGCCAGATGCCGATGGTCAATGCTGAGATACTTGCGTCGCTTAACCAAAGGAATACGGTAAATCGGAAAACAAACAATCTGGTACAGGTTCACCATTATATCTAGTAATACAAATGGAATGATCAGAGAATAAATAACGGGGCTGGTAATCAATAAGAGTAATCTGGCTTTTGTGATATATTTAAATATGCCAACTTTCTGGCGACTCTGTAGCAATGCCATCCCTCGTTCAAATCGGACTTTTCCACTGAGTAGCTGATACCGAAATTGCAATCGCTTAGCAACAAGCAGCTTATCCATTTCCTGTTCGAGCTCTAATTGCAGATCATGTACGCGATCCAACAAACCATCTAATGTAGATTTATTCATGTCATTCTTCCTGAATTCATGCAGGCATTAATAGAATAGACCTAATGAAAGGATTCTGTGGGGAATATGTTTATTCTTTGGCTTATCTAAAGACTTCAGATTTTTGTTGAAACGGATCTTTGTAATCTACCGCTGTTGCGGGTTATGCTCGTGACATAATTTGATTTAAATCTGACTGGAAGAAACGTGAACAAAATTGCAATCTTCGTAGATGTCCAAAATATTTACTACACAACTCGAGACGCCTTTGGTCGACAGTTTAATTACCGTAAGTTTTGGCAACTGATTCGCCAACAGGGTGATATCGTTATTGCGAATGCGTATGCCACGCATCGAGGAGATGACGGTCAGAAGAAGTTTCAGGATGCGCTCAGTCATATTGGCTTTAACGTTAAGCTAAAACCCTTTATACAACGCCAAGATGGATCTGCTAAGGGGGATTGGGATGTAGGAATTACCATTGATATTATGGACGCGGCACGGAACGTTGACCGGGTTATTCTATTATCAGGTGATGGCGATTTTGATCTGTTGGTAAATAAAATCAAACATGACTATGACGTGGAGACTCATGTATTTGGTGTACAGTCCCTAACTGCGAAATCCCTTATTGATGCTAGTGATCAGTTCAGCGTAATTAATGAAAGTATGTTGCTTTAATAAAGTCTCATTAGCCATAAATGGCTGGAGAAATATTGGACGCTGGTTGATGATCACTATTTTATGATTTTTTAAAACCAGTATATTTTCAGAGTTTAAAAGTCTTTGCTGTGATAGCTTAACCCTTAGTCTGTGATGAAAAGACCTTCAGAGCTATCAATTAACATGATAGTAATACACATCAAATGCATTCTAATTTATAATTTTTCTATATCTTATAAACGAAACCAAAATAACTAAGAGAGGAACAATTTATGGCTGAATATACCTGTAGTGTTTGTGGCATGGGAGTAGGCTCTATGACATGTGCAAAATGTGGTAAGGAGTTGGTACATGACACTATCACAACGCCAGAAGGCAAAGAGGTTCATGTTTCTAAATGTCCTGATGGGCATGGAAAAGTGAAATCACCCACATGCTGTGCCACTGATATGGTTTGTGCAACCTAGTAGATACCTGATGATTAAAGGGTCTAAGGCTATTTACATCAGGCCCTTTAGTCTTTTTCAATAAAATTTTTGCGATTTATTCTAATTCTGAATACCCCCATTCATAGGCTTCATTTTCCATCGTAATAATTCGCTGATAATCACTTGAGTAACCTTTGTTGATGCCGTTTAGAAACAACTGTTGCCTAAGATCTTCGTGCGTTGGGTCGTCGAATGCTGTAAATAGTGCCTGTTGAATTCTATTATAGAGATCATCTTCAATGAATCTGTGGCAAACCAGGGGTAAGCAAGGTGCCGGCGCAGATAACGTAACTATTTGTAGAGAAGCCACTAGATCAGGAACATATCGTTCAGCCAGAGCAAAACTTACAGGGTCAACTGCACATATATCCACTTCACCCAGGCTCAGCGCCTTCAAAGAAAATCGGTGACCACCGGTATGAATCACCTCTTTAAAAAATGGACCTCCATTTGCTAAGGGTGCAATACTATGTCTAAAGGCAGAATATCCAGATTGGGAATTAACATCATTTATCGCTGCTTTTTTGTTTCTAAAAGACTCTAGATCGACAAAAGTCTGATCCTTATGGCAAAGAATGAGGCTTTGATATTGAAAATTTTGGCAACCCCGGGTTTTATAATCAGGTATTCCTAATATCTTTAAGTGGTCTGAATAGCCATGAGTAAAGGGGTAACCACAGGTTTGTCCTACGATTAGGTTTGAAGACTTCCAGTTATGGTGATCATCTGTATGTCGAACTAAATTGAAAGGTGCGGAGGTTACACCTTCTTTGATGAGTGCTTTTCGAAGCGCTTGCCACCATAAATCTGTAATAGCCCTCGTTTCTGGCCAATCATACATAGGTAGCGATGCGAGCATTTCTTATTCATCTCCGTTTTCGACTTGTATTACCATCTGGCTCATTTGGTTATAACTACCTCGACATTTAAAATACACGGCTCGAACCCCATTTTCTCCATTTTTTAAAAAACGAAGTTCTTGTGCTTGTATCAATTGTTTTACCCAGTCGTCGTTCAAATCTCCTGCAGTGGGTATTAGGGTATCCCGAAGGCTTTCTGGTCCGATAGAATATACGACTCTGACCTGAAAATGATCAGCATTCATAAATAAACGGATATTGTCTGACCAGCCTGCTATAACGCTGCTAACAACCTTTGGTAACGTCAAGTGCGTATGAATGCCCATTCGCACAGTGAAATATGCCGTGGTGCCATCATAATGTGTAAATTGCGATGAAAAACGATATTTACCAGACCGGGTTCCGAAACGACTAAAATGATGCGTAGATTGGTCACTGGTAGGTGTTGAGTCGCGAGAGCCAGGGAGCTCTTGATGAGGGGCCTCAAAGTGTAACCTGGAAACTGTCATGATACTGTCCTTATAATAGTGATTAACGAGCTACCAATAGCGCGCGAACAGATCACCTGAATAAAAACAGAAAATAGCAGAATCCCAAAAACATTAGATGTCATTAAATGATTAATTGTTGGGATATGAAAAAACGGATAAAAAGCAAAGGTTTCTGCTTTTGACGCTTTAGCCATATTTATTCACCTGCAAGTTGCTGATTAAATCGGTGATGTCTGACATAGTTCAGACCCGATGAAATGTATCAAAAAGAGTAATAGTAAACAAGCGGGGTGATCATAAAATATCAATATCAAGATTATTTATGACCTGTTCACATATTTGGACTATTTCAAGCGACCTGATTCATTCGTGCTATAAATTGCGATAGTTGTTGTTCCGACAAATTTTCTAATAAAAGATCCGAACTTTATTCGAGCCCTGTCATTACATCGATGAATAATCGTTCGCCGGTACCCGTCAATGTCACTAAGCTGATGCAGGTATCTCTGTAGTTAGTTCCTTTCTCAACCAGTTTTATTTTTTCAAGTAATAGTCATGAGCGGGTAACGTCAGTTGCTGTTAAATTTACGGCATCGGCTAGCTGAACGCTTCGTATTGTTGTGTTTGGAGTCGTATATAGGTTTTGCATAATTATATGAAGTTATTGGTTTAAGGTGATTACTTTGTGTCTTTAATTTAGGTGCTTTCTCGTTTTGAGATTGAGAATCCAACATCAATTTGAACCGGGCAGGGTTTATCCTGAATGCGATCCAATAAACATTGAGCTGACTTTTGTCCCATATCATATCTGGGGGTTGCTACGCTTGTTAGCGAAGGTGTAATAGCAGAAGCGAACTCCAGGTCGTTAAAACCGGCAATTGCTAATTCTTGAGGGACTTTGATACCTTGTCTTTGACACTCAAAAATAGCGCCTGCTGCCAAGTCATCGTTACTGCAAAAAATGGCATCAATTTCCGGATGTCCTGATATCAGTTTATCCATCAAGTCAGCACCAACCTGAAACGAGGTGTTGCTCATATTTGTTTGGGTATAGATATCCGGGTCCAGATTATGATCAATTAATGACTGGCGATAACCCTCTAATCGACGTTGTGAGCGACTGTCCATTCGTGCCCCTACAAAACCGATGTGTTTGTAGTTTTGCTTAAAAAGGTGATTGGTCATTTCATAACCTGCATCAAAATGAGACAAACCTACATTGATGTCAATTGGATCGTCCGTTAATTCCATGATCTGGACAATCGGAATACCAGTGTTTGACAGTCTTTTACGAGTCTCTTCCGACTGATCAATACCTGTTAAAATGATGCCATCTGGTGACTGTTCCAAAATGGTGTCCATCAATTCTTCTTCCTGCAGGACAGAATAATGGGTGTTTGTTAGTAATAGCTTGTATCCGGCAGGAGTCAGTGTGTCGTGAATACCGTTTAGTACGCTGGAGAATACCGAGTTTGATAAGGATGGAAACAGTACGCTAATAATTTTAGATTCTGAAGATGCAAGTGATCGGGCTGCCTGATTAGGAATGTATCCTAATACTTTTACAGATTCATTGATTTTAGTCCGAAGCTTGTCGGTGACCATGTCCGGTTTTTTTAGAGCTCTCGATACGGTAATGGCACTGACACCAGCGTGACGAGCAACATCGGCAAGTGTGGCTCTGCCAGTGCTTCTTGAGTTAGTTTTTATTTTATCTGTTACCATCGTTATTAACCCGATACTCATATTTATGTTCGCACTATAAGCGTTATTACCTGATAAGTCATCCGTAATGATAGCGCTATCATTGCTTCTTGGTTTAACCGGGAGATAAGGGTTATTGACAGCGCTAACATTTGAACATAGGATGTCGGCAATACTCAGTTGTATATTGAGAACTGTACTTTAAATTTACCTCAGGTATCCAGTGCAGTCATCGGTAATGGCTATTCCTTTTTGTGAAGATATTAAGGTGATTTTTATGAGTCAAATAGATACATCAAATCAAGTTGCAGTGATCGGCCTGGGTTCTATGGGAATGGGAGTTGCCCAGTCGCTAGTAAGTGCAAATATTCCTACCCGAGGCTTTGATTTAAATACTGAAGCCCTTAAAAGGTTCGCGCAGGTAGGCGGCTATGCTGCAAGTGATCTTTCTGATGCGGTTAAGGATTGCTCGATTGTAATTTTGATGCTGGTTAACTCTAATCAGTGTGACGACGTTCTTTTTGGTGAGCAGGGTATGGCCGATACTTTGGCTAAAGGGGCAGTGGTTGTTCTGGGTAGTACCACATCTGCAAGCTATGCCCGTGAATTGAATGTCAAGTTAGAAAACATGGGTTTGAAAATGATCGATGCACCGGTTAGTGGTGGAGCGGCAAAAGCTATGACCGGAGAGTTGTCCATTATGGCATCTGGAGAACCCGCTGCATTTGACATCTGTGCTCAGGCATTTGAAGCTATTTCAACCAAGTTGTATGTCGTTGGTGATGATGTGGGTGCCGGTGAGTCAGTTAAAATGATAAACCAGTTGTTGGCGGGTGTTCATATTGCATCTGCTGCAGAAGCCATGGCACTGGGGATTAAATCCGGGCTGGATCCAGAGATGATTTATGAAATTATTAGTAACAGTGCCGGTTCATCCTGGATGTTCCAAAACCGTGTGCCACATATCCTGGAAGGTGACTACTCACCAAATAGCATGGTCGATATCTTTGTTAAAGACCTGGGTATTGTTTTGGATGCCGGGCAGGAAATGAAATTTCCTTTGCCAATTGCATCAAGTGCCCATCAGCAGTTTTTATCAGCTAGCGCAGCTGGGTTTGGTAAAGAAGATGATTCCGCCGTTATTAAAACCTATCCAGGCGTTGATCTACCAAAAAAGAAGTGAGGATTTAAGTCATGTCAGTGCTTTTAGGTTGTATTGCAGATGATTTTACCGGTGCCACCGATTTAGCTAGTTTTTTAGTGGCTTCAGGTATGCGAACTGTGCAGTTGATGGGCGTCCCAACAGGTCCTGTCGATTTATCGGAAGCAGATGCGGTCGTTATTGCCATGAAAACCCGGACTCAGGCGACTAATGAGGCGGTTGCTGATTCACTGGAAGCACTTAAGTGGCTTAATCAGTATCAATGTGAGCAGTATTATTTTAAGTATTGTTCTACATTTGACTCGACCAGTGAGGGTAATATTGGTCCTATTACCGATGCATTTTTAGATGCCTTAGGTTCGGAATTTACCATTGCCTGTCCTTCACTTCCTGTTAATGGACGTTCGGTTTATAACGGCTATTTATTTGTTAATGGTGTTTTACTGAACGAGAGTGGTATGCAACACCATCCACTTACACCCATGACAGATGCAAATTTGGTGAGAGTTTTAGAGTCTCAAACAAAACATCCTGTTGGTTTAGTGACCTTTGATACCCTGGCAACAGGCGTTGAAGCAACGCGTGATGCCTTTTCTGAATTACAGAAGCAGGGTAAGCGTTATGCTATTATGGATACGCTGAATTATGACAACCTGGTGACCATTGGCCACGCTTCCAGAGAATTAAAACTCCTAACTGGCGGATCAGGTCTGGCTATTGGCCTGGCGGATAATTTTGAAGCTAAGGGACTACTTACCAAGAGTACTGACTCGGGTGAATTAACTAAGGTAGCAGGTGACGCCATCGTGTTATCCGGAAGCTGTTCAGTAGCGACTCGAGAGCAGGTTGCTGTGTTCAGTAAGAACCACCTTTCTATAAAAATTGATCCTATGAAAATCAGTCAGGGTGAGCAAACGGCCTCTGATGTTGTTAATTGGTACCAAAGTAATCGCGAGCAAGGGCCCTTGTTGATTTATGCGACTGACCATCCTGACGCAGTTAAAAAGGTTCAGGCCGAATTAGGAGTAGAGCAGGCAGGATTACTGGTCGAAGGCCTAATGGCTGAAGTGGTTACTGAATTAGCTGATTTAGGGGTCACTAAATTTATCGTTGCGGGTGGAGAAACTTCTGGTTCGGTGGTTCAGGCGCTTAAGATTAATGCACTAAAAATTGGCAAGAGCATAGCGCCCGGCGTTCCAATGACTCAGACCCTGGATGAGAGTCCAAAACTAGTAGCGCTTAAGTCAGGTAATTTTGGCGATAAAGACTTCTTCCAGAAAGCTGTGGAGATGATGTCATGAGTCAGACTGAACAAGAGATTCGTGAACAAATATCTTATTTTGGACGTTCGATTTTTGACCGAGGGTTAACCGCTGGTAGCTCAGGAAATATTAGTGTTCGTCTTAGTGATGGTTGGCTGATGACCCCAACTAATTGCTGTTTAGGCAATTTGGACCCAGCCGATATATCCAGGTTAGATGAAAAAGGTAACCTGCTTAGCGGTAACAAACCTTCTAAAGAATTTTTTCTTCACCAAGCCTTTTTAAGTCAACGTCCACAAGATAACGCAGTCGTTCATTTGCATTCTACCTATGCAACAGCGGTTGCGTGTTTGCCGAATGTAGATTCACATGATGTTTTACCAGCTATTACCCCCTATTCAATTATGCGCTTAGGTAAGGTTGCTCTTACGCCTTATCACCCGCCAGGTGATAAGAAGCTGGGTGATGAAATCATCAAAGTGGGCGCTAGTCACAACGCGGTCTTGTTAGCCAATCATGGACCTATCGTTTCCGCAAAAAACCTTGAAGCCGCTGTATATGCGTCAGAGGAACTTGAAGAAACCTGTAAGCTATTTATGGTGCTACAGGGTCATTCCCCTCGCTTGCTAACTGAAGCTCAAGTCAGTGAGTTAAATACTAAATTCCCGAAAAATGGAGACGAAAATGCCAAATCTTGCTGCTAATCTTTCAATGCTTTTTGGTGAAGTTGATTTTTTGGATCGCTTTGAAGCTGCCTCTAAAGCTGGTTTTACTGCTGTTGAATATCTATTTCCCTACGACTATAGCGCAGACGAAATTAATCAAAAACTTAAAGCTAACGGATTAGAGCAGGCACTTTTCAATGCGCCTCCAGGAGATTGGGACAAAGGCGAGCGGGGCATTGCTTGTTTGCCCGGTCGTCAAGAAGAATTTAAGGCAGGAATTAAAAAGGCACTTGAATATGTATCTGTGATTGGTAATGAACGCCTACACGTAATGGCTGGCATATTAGACGATTCTGCAGACCCACAATTAGCGGCAGATACCTATATACAAAATATCAAATATGCAGCGCAAGAAGCCGATAAGCAGGGCGTAACTATTTTGATCGAACCTATTAATTTCATCGATATACCTGGTTATTTTTTAAATTATCAGGAAGAAGGTGTAGATTTTATAGAACAAATTGATGAAGAAAATGTGAGATTGCAGTTTGATTTCTACCACTGCCAAATGATGCAGGGTAATGTTGTAACAACGTTCAAAGCACTTCAGCCTTTTATTGATCACGTGCAAATTGCTGGTGTACCTGACCGGCATGAGCCAGATGTTGGTGAAATGAATTACGCATTTATCCTGGAGCAACTAGATGCATCGGGTTACAAGGGATTTGTTGGCTGTGAGTATAAGCCTAAGGCAGATACCCTATCAGGATTAGGCTGGATGTCATCTCTGATAAAGGTAATATAATTTATACCTTTTCTTGATCCCTTGGATG
>Ga0224506_10001335_pt1 | contig 17814 bp, 15 predicted proteins | sample SF_Jan12_sed_USG_2_FD_169108 | JGI IMG/M metagenome (GOLD analysis project Ga0224506, IMG submission 169108) | Sediment microbial communities from San Francisco Bay, California, United States - SF_Jan12_sed_USGS_8_1 | ecosystem: Environmental > Aquatic > Marine > Sediment | place: USA... | reverse complement strand
CCAATGCTATTGAATCACTGAACAGTGTGATCCGCAAAGTCATCAAAAAACGAAAGCTGTTTCCACATGATGATGCCGCTAGAAAAGTGGTTTATCTGGCGATTAAAGATGCATCAAAAAAATGGACTATGCCGATTAGAAATTGGAAAACGGCCTTGAATCGATTTATGATCGAGTTCGAAGACCGTTTAAAGGACTTCGTATAACTATGGCAGTTACACAGAGTTATTTACAGGGTCGATGAATCTAATCCGGACGCTTTGCCGTTATAGAAGTCAGAACTCGTTCAACTACTGAATTACCTCTTTCTCAACTTTTCAGGAATTCAATGATCGTAAACGAAGTGATATTAGCTGGTAAATCAAGTGTTATGTCTGGTAAATGTTTTGACATTTTCTAACAAACCTCCCGAATTGGAGATGTAACCAAATGTGTTAGCGAATTAAAGGCCTCAAACCATTCCTTAGTAAGTGCTCTATTTAGAGAGCGATCAAACGTTAATAGCTGCTAGATATAAAACAGTTAGGCCGCACGGCTTTATTACCATCTTGCTTAATTAACGATAACGCTCTTTTTCATCCAGAACCTGTTTAACCATTTTGCCAAATGCTTTGTTTTTCTTTCGATGATCGGCTTGAGACATACGTGCGTATTCGGTTTCACGTAGCAATTTTTGGTATCGTGCAAATCGTTTTGGGTCCAGTTCACCCTTAGCAATGGCTTCCGTTATGGCGCAGCCCAAATCGCCTTCATGGTGACAATCGCTAAAACGACATCGTGATACCAACTGTTCAATGTCATCGAATACTTGTTCAACGCCGTCTTGATCTTCACCAAGGCGTATTTCACGCATTCCTGGTGTATCTATGACCAGGCTACCCGACAATAACCTAACCAGGTTTCTTGATGTTGTTGTATGTCGACCCTTGGCATCATCTTCACGTATGCCCTGTGTCGAAAAGCTTTGTTCACCTAATAAAGTATTAATAAGAGTGGACTTACCTACTCCCGATGAGCCAACAAAAGCGACGGTTGCCCCTCTGGTCAACCAGGGATTCAATTGATTCAGATTATCTTTCACTAATGAATTTAAGCAAATAACCGGAATTTCTGGTCTAATGTTCTGAGCCTTTTCAAGGTAGGATTTTGCGTCTGCTGTTAAATCGACTTTGGTTAGAACAATCACTGGCTGAATGTCGGAACTGATAGCCAAAGATAGATAACGTTCCAGTCTACCGACGTTGAAGTCCTTATTACACGAACTGACGATAAACAGGGTATCAATATTAGCTGCTATTAATTGCGGTTTGGGTTCAGTACCCGCACTTATTCGCTGGACTAACGATTGGCGATCCAGAAGACGAACAAATTGACTGTCGGATAACAAGATCCAGTCTCCTACGGTTGCTCTTTCTTCAACTTCCAGCTCATGCCAGTGCGCATTAAGGGGACAGCTTTGTTCCCCCTGTTCAGTCATCACTTCAAGGCGATCTCTATGCACGGAAATAACGCGAGCAACGACATTATTTTCATATTCATCGAGGGACAATTGCTGCTGAAAGAAAGGCTTCCAGCCCATATCAATAAGAGTTATTTGCTTCATTTTACTGTACCGGCTTTCAACCTGATTTATGTTTTTTTTGCAAAGACGCCAACTACCTGAAACCAGCTACCATTGACCTAAGGCACCTCTGAATTTCAATCACCTATAACCTGCTGAAATTGTGCTGCAAAGCACGGAGGTTTTATTGGGTACAACTTTTATAATTACTAAAAAACATGGAGCGATAGGTTGATGCATCAATAACTACAGCGTCAGAAAAACTTACCCACTCACCCCTGGGCTCACGATACTCCCATTGCCAGGTGGTATGGCCTGTCAAAACAATTTTATCTGCTCTGCTACCCCAGGACGCAGCAACCATGTCTTTGCTCATGCCATTCATAACTCTTGACTCGGTTATGGCATCCTTAAATTTAGGATCTAAATCAGGATGTTGCGTTAAAAATTCATCCACGGTTCTAATTGTTTGGTTACAGGTCGTTTGCAAACTTAAATCGGCCATTTCCTGCAATGCGTTACACCCTGAAACAACAATAGATGCCAACGACATTAGAATAATTTTTTTCATCCAGAATTTCCTTGTTATTATCTACAGTTCATATGGTTTGACGTTACTGGTTTACATCTGGCACAAATTCGGCAATTTCAGCCATGGCTTCATTTGGATAGGAATCACTTGCGATAATCTTGCATCCAAAGCCTTTCATGATACGTGCAAAGCTAACACCTATTTTACCTGCCCCAACCACACCAACGGTTTTTCCCTGTACATCAAAGCCAAGTAATCCGTTTAAAGAATAATCATTCTCTCGGACTCGCTGGTAGGATCGATGGATATTTCTATTAAGATCCATCACCAAAGCCACGGCATGCTCAGCAACGGCACAGGGGGAATAATATGGAACCCTTGCTACCTTAATGCCCAATATTTCTGCTGAGGGAACGTCAAGATTATTAAATCCGGCACAACGTAACACGACACGACACGATGAATATGATGATCCTTTAAACCCTGAAAAGCGGCCCGATCCAGACTGTCATTCACGAAACAACAAACGGCATCAAAACCTTCAGCCAGTTTCGCGGTATTCGCATTCAGCTGGGTATCAAAATAGGTAGATTCATGACGACTTTGCTGAATTTCTGACAAATGTTTCTCGTCATAGGGCTTACTACTAAAAAACAGCAACCTTCACGATCAACTCCTTGAATCATCGAATAAATTCACTATACATTGCTAATCTGCAATTACCCTTCGCGATCATAGTCTGCCATTGCCTTGAGTCTGAGCCATACTTTGCCATTGACACTGTCTTCCGGGAAATGACCTTCAGCATCCGCTTCGCCAACATTTTCTCCTAACAGTATAGCAACAGCCTGTTCAACTCGTGAGACTCCATGAATAACAAACTGTCCCTGTTCTACGGCTTCGATGACTTCATCGTTTAACATCAGGTGTTTAACATTATCCTGAGGAATCACAACGCCTTGCCTTCCCGTTAATTTTCGTTCTTTACACAGATCAAAAAAACCTTCAATTTTTTCATTCACTCCACCAATTGCCTGCACTTCGCCGTATTGGTTGATGGAACCGGTCAGCGCATATGACTGGTCAACGGGGGTTTGAGAAATTGCCGACAATAGCGCAATTAACTCTGCCAGCGAGGCACTGTCGCCATCGATATAACCATAGGACTGTTCCATGGCGATATTGGCACTGATGTTTATCGGAAACTCTTTGGCGTACATTTGCCCCAGATACCCCCTCAGCAACAGGACTCCCTTGGTATGAATTGACTGCCCTAACTCAGCTTCTTTTTCGATGTCGATAATGCCGGTGTCACCAGAATAAACCGTTGCAGTAATACGTGCAGGCTGCCCAAAACGAGTTTCACCCAACTCAAGAACAGTTAGACCATTAATCTGCCCAATCTTGGCACCATCGGTATCGATTAGTATCGTTCCTTCGCTGATTTCAAGCATGACCTGCTCACTAATACGACTGTGCCTAAAATCGGCGGCGGCCATCGCTTTTTTTATGTGGATCTGATCTATTAATTGCTCGGATTCTGCGTCACGAATGAAATTCGCTTCCGCCATAATCTCAAACAAACTAACCATACGAGGCGATAATCGTGACTTATGCTCCGATTGCCGCAGACTATATTCGATCATCCGCTCAACGGCTGACTTGGTTAAAGGTGCAAAGCCTTTTGATTCACCATAGTGCGTTATCCGGCGGATCAGATGGTCGACCGTTTCTTCTGTACGCGGTATATAACTGTCAAAATCTACCAATACGCGAAATAGTTCACTAAATTCCGGATCATACTCCTGCAACTGGTAATAAATATCGCGCGAACCGATCAGGATGATTTTCAGATTCATTGGAATGCTTTGGGGGGTCAAACTCACCGATGAATACAGGCTAGGTTCTACGTAGGGCGATTCCATTTTAATTCGGTGAGTCTTTAAGGCCAATTTCAAAGATTCCCAGGCAAAGGGTTCGATGAGTAATTTCTCTGCATCCAGAATTAAAAATCCACCATTGGCGCGTACCAGACTGCCGGGTTTAATTAGCCTATAGTTAGTAATAGGTGTTCCCTGACTCATGGCGTATTCAATTCGGCCAAACAGGTTTTGGTAAGTTGGCAATAGCTCGTATACAACCGGTGCGCCTTTATCAACACCATGCTGAACCAGTATGTTAGGCAGGTACTGATTTTTTAAAATGGTTCTGCGCTCAGTCTCCGACAGATGATCTTCCTGCTGGTCGTCACCGAAGGTATCTAAAATAACGCGAGGAATGTGCTCTCTTATTTCTCGAATATACCGAAGGACACTAATTTGATTAGACCACTCTCTTTCCAGCGTTTTCAACAGGGGTTTAATCGCTTGAGAAATGCTTTCTAAATTCAGTTTTCTATGTCGCTCTGACGTTTCACGTCGCCATTGTGGTAACTCTAAAAGCTGTTCGTTAAGTAGATGTTCCAGTTCAGATATCCGATTAAGAAAAACAGACTTAAGCTCTTCAGAGAGTTGTGCAAAATCGGTTTCGTCTAGTGCCTTTCCCTCATGAATGGGTGCAAACACAATGGTACCGGCCTCTCCGATCATGGCGATGCCCAAGGACGTTGCACGGCGATCTACATGAGAAATAGCATCATCGTATTTATCGTTAAACTCACGTTCAATTTGTGCTCGTTGTCGCTGATAACTCGGATTTTCAAAGGTCGCTGGAAAGGTATCCTGAAGTTCATCAATAAACCGCTCAATATCTTTTACCAGTCGTGTACTCTGATGCGCCGGCAACTCAATCGCCAAGGGTTCGGAATTATTTTCAAAGTTATTAACAAAACACCAGTCTGACGGGGGCTGTTTTTTATCAGCCTTTTCTTTGACATATCGGCTCACCAATGTTTGGCGTCCCGTTCCAGGTTCACCCATAACAAACAGGTTGTAACCTGAAGATGGCATATTAATACCAAACTCCAGCGCCGTTTTGGCCCGGTCATGGCCCAAAAAATCTATATCTGTTGAAAGTTCACTGGTGTTTTCGAACTTCATATAATCTAAAGATATATGTGTTTTTAATTCACTACTTTTTAACGCTGTATTCACTAGACAGAAACCTCGCCTTTTATGTGAGGATGTGACTGATAATTCTGAATTTCGAAATCTTCATAACGATAATCAAATATCGAACCTGCTTTCCGTTTAATTACCAGCCGGGGCAATGGAAAGGGTTCTCGGGTGAGTTGCAGATCGGTTTGTTCCTGATGATTTGAATAAATGTGGGTGTCGCCTCCGGTCCAGATAAACTCTCCTGGTTCCATATCCAGTTGATGAGCAATCATGTAGGTCAGTAAAGCATAACTGGCGATATTAAAGGGTAAGCCCAAGAACACATCACAGCTGCGCTGATAAAGCTGACAGCTCAGTTTCCCGTTAGCGACATAAAACTGGAATAGACTGTGGCAAGGAGGCAACGCCATGCCTTCAACTTCGCCCGGATTATAGGCTACAACTAACATACGGCGGCTATCAGGGTTGTTCTGTAACTGATCCATCACCTGACTAATCTGATCAATGGTCTCACCATTTGGAGCCTGCCATGAACGCCATTGCGCACCATAGACCCGACCCAGATCACCATTTTCGTCAGCCCAGTCATCCCAAATAGAAACACCATTTTCTTTGAGATACGCGATATTGGTGTCACCTTTAAGAAACCATAACAACTCATGAATAATACTTCGCAGGTGAACTTTTTTAGTCGTGACCAGCGGAAAACCTTCTGCCAAATTAAACCGGGCCTGATAACCAAACACGCTTTGAGTACCTGTGCCTGTTCGATCCGATTTATGATTACCATTGGCTTTAATGTGGGCAATTAGGTCGAGATATTGTTTCATGGGTAGAAAGCCATTTCCGATTAAATTTTAGAGGCAACATTGTGGCACGCTTTGACCTCAGCTGCCACAGGATGCGTTGCTAGTTTTTACGATAACGCCGAATAAAATTCCACATATTTTCTATTCAAAAGAAAAGAAATTGCCTCATTGGTCGACAAACGACTTCACCCCCTTTAAAGCAGACTTCACTCATGCAACAATCGAGTAAAAATACACCTGAGATGTTAAATCTATGAATGCCTGGCTGGTCTTTACGGTTGCTGTTGCCTACATCGCTATTTTGTTTGTTATTGCAACCCTGGGTGATAAACGTGCTAACCGAAAAAATATCATTCCACCCTCACTCGTCTACAGCATGTCGTTGGCCGTATACTGCACATCATGGACCTATTACGGTGCTGTTGGTACGGCGACCGCCCATGGACTCGAATATACGGCTATCTATCTAAGTCCCATTTTATTATTTATTTTCGGCATGCCGGTTTTGCGTAAAATCATTCGTACCGCTAAACGGCAAAATATTGCGTCTATTGCAGATTATCTATCGGCCCGTTACGGCAAACGAAGTGGTATTGCTGCCCTGGTAACCGTCATTTCAACACTCGCTATTGTTCCCTATATTTCGTTACAGTTGAAAGCGGTATCTACCAGTATAGAAGTATTAACACAACCAATACAGTCAGCATGGGCTCCTATCTGGTTTAGTGATACCACCTTTTTAACATCAATCGCGATGACTATTTTTGCCATATTATTTGGCACCAGGCAGGTAGATGCTTCTGAACACCACCCGGGTTTGATGCTGGCGATTGCCTTTGAATCCATGGTCAAGTTGTTAGCCTTGCTAGCCATTGGTATTTTTGTCATCTTCTTTTTCTTCGATGGTATTGAAAATTTCTGGATAGTTTTCCATGATACTCCGTCACTGAAAAACACATTTAGCAAGGATTTGGGAACCAGTTTCTGGACACAGATGTTGCTCGCCGCAGGAGCAATTATCGCCCTGCCTCGTCAGTTTCATATTATGGTAGTGGAAAATACGGCGGAGCAGCACCTTAGGACTGCCCGCTGGATATTCCCAGCCTATCTAATAATTGTTACTCTGCTCGTTATTCCAATTACCAGTGCCGGCCTATTATTATTCCCGGACAGTGGCGTCAGCCCTGACACCTTTGTCTTGCGCATTCCCATGGAAACAGATAATAGCTGGTTGTCCCTTTTGGTCTTTGTAGGTGGTTTTTCAGCTGCAACCGCAATGATCGTCATTGCCACCCTGTCTCTAAGCACCATGTTAAGCAACGATGTCATTCTGCCATTTTTATTAAGAATAAAACGTCCTGGATTTAACGAAAAACAAGATTTTTCCCGACTGCTTATTTTGATCCGGCGGGCAACCATTGCCATTATTATGTTGCTGGCTTACGGGTACCACAAAGCCTATGGCACAAATGAAGCCCTTTCAACAATTGGATTAATTGCCTTTAGTCTGGTCGTTCAGTTAATTCCCGCCATTATCGCCGGAATTTACTGGAAGCAAGCCAGCGCCTGGGGCGTTTATATTGGACTAATATCAGGTGCCCTTCTCTGGTTCTTCACGCTTATGTTACCGGCACTGATTCAGGCCGATTTTGTCGGCAGAAGTATTTTGGAGCAAGGTCTATTTGGGTTTAATTGGCTTCGCCCGGAACAATTGTTCTACATTCAGTTTGAAGATTCACTCACTCACGGTGTGTTCTGGTCACTGCTGTTTAACATTTCAGCCTTCTACTTTATTTCGAACCGTGCTCCGACACGTCTAATTGATCGCCTTCAGGCAGCCGCTTTTGTTGACCTGACTGACCCGTCAAAATCAAGTATTGAAACCAGTTTCCGGCGCCAAAATGTAACGGTTTCCGATATTAGAGTGTTATTGGAACAGTTTGCCGGTGTTCGAAGGTCATCTGTACTGTTAAAAGAATTTGAAACTTCGCATCAGGTGGTTTTAATTGAAAGTTCAGCTCCTAAACTTAATCTGGTGCGTTATATCGAACGTGTCCTGTCGGGCATTATCGGCACCTCATCGTCTAGAGCCATGGTACATTCGGTTTTACTGGGTCGTTCGCTGGCTATTGAAGAAGTTGTAACATTTTTCGACGAAACCACCCAGGCTCTGCAATTTAACCAAAAACTCCTGTCAACAACATTGGAAAACATTGATCAGGGAGTCAGTGTTATTGACCGTGACCTGAAGCTGATGGCCTGGAATCGACGATATTCTGAGATGTTTGAATACGAAGAAGGCTTTATTCGTACCGGCAGACCGGTTGAAGATTTGGTACGGTATAACGCAGAACGGGGCGAATGTGGCCCAGGCGATATAGAAAACCATGTACAACGTCGTATCGAACATTTAAGGAAAGGCAGTCCCCATCGTTTCATCCGAGTACGAAAGGATGGAACGGTACTGGAAATGAAAGGGAACCCGTTACCCGGCGGTGGCTTTGTAACCACGTTTAACGATATTTCCGAACACATTCGCGCCAAAGAGGCGTTACAGCAATCCAAACAACAATTAGAAATTCGGGTTGAAGAACGTACCCGCACCATTCAGGAAATGAACCACGAGTTGCGACAAGAGATTGTCTACCGGGAAGAAGTCGAAACACAGCTTCTTTCTGCAAAAGCTGAGGCTGAAACGGCGAATGCATCTAAAACACGGTTTTTAGCTCTGGCCAGTCACGACATTTTGCAACCGCTCAATGCGGCCAGACTTTATACGGCTTCGTTATTTGAAGATACTGAAGACTCGCCACACAATGAAGTGGTTGGTAAATTGAACGATTCATTACAGGCTACCGAAGAGCTCATTTCAACACTACTAGAAATTGCGCGGCTGGATGATGGCGCGCTGCAACCCAAGGTTGAAGATGTAGCCCTCAGTGATATCACAACCTCGCTCATTGGTGAATTGGACTTTCTCGCCAAAGAAAAAGGTCTTCAACTCAACTATGTTGCCAGTAAACTCAGGGTTCACAGTGACCCGGTTTATTTGCGGCGTATCATTCAAAATCTGGTCTCTAATGCGCTTAAATATACTCAGGAAGGCAAAGTATTGTTAGGTTGTCGACGTCAGGGTGATCATCTGTTAATTCGAGTTTATGACACGGGTCCCGGTATTAGTGAAGAAGACCAAAACAAGATATTTAATGACTTCTATCGCATTGCAGGCAGTTCAGCCAAGGCATCCGGTGTAGGCCTGGGATTAGGTGTTGTACATCGGCTCTCAACACTGCTGGATCATCCAATAAAGCTGGTCAGTACAATCAATAAAGGTTCATTATTTGAGTTAACCGTGCCCATTAGCCAAAACGTGGACACACGTGAAGAAGTGATAGTTAAACCCATATCAAATAGTAAGCTTGAAATATCAGACCTCAATGTACTCTGTGTTGATAACCAACCTGAGAACCTCGAAGCATTAGAAACCTTACTCAAGCGCTGGGGTTGCAATGTATTCAAGGCAACAGGTTCAAAAGAGGCGATAGAGTTTGATGTACCCGATATTATCCTGATGGACTATCAGCTCGATTTTGGTGAAAACGGTATCGACCTGTATCAGCAGCTCATTGCACACTGGGATATTGAGGTCCCTGCTATTCTAATTACAGCGAATGCCGAGACCAGCATTCGTAAACAGGCATTAAATACAGGAATGTCTTTCTTAAGGAAGCCGGTAAAACCGGCACCTCTAAGGTCGTTGATCAACAGTATTTTGCGCCATATTGAAGATCACTAGCGAGTCAACCTGGCTGGGCATGAACTGGTTCACAAAAGCCGGACGTCATGCCCTGCTCTTTTTAAAAAATTTGAATAACGTCACACAGAGACTGTTTTTCTGAGCGTAGACTGTAGTAAGTAACCATCAGAGAACAGCCATGACTACTAAATTTGACCATATCCTCAAACAGGTTTCGCAAGATGTCATCGAAAATATTCCTGCGATATCGTCACAGAAAAAGCACCGAAGCAAGTATAATATTGCTTGCTGGATCAGATTTAATTCTGCGATCGATACGGAAATTCAACTTGAGTTAAGGGCACAGGATCAACAACAGATTCAGGCCATTGTCATAGACTCAATAAAAAGTACTGGCACCCAACAAATTTTGCTTTCTGGACAGGCGTCTATACTTTGCCAGGGCAAGATTCAATCTATGCAATTGGTATTAACGTCGAAAGAGCAAAAATTAAATTATGAAATAGACGAGGCGTTTATTCAGAAAGCGGTTGAACGGCCACCGATGAAGCAGCCGGCAAGACATCTGTATCAGGTTGCCTAGAATTGAGTTAAAGTTGAACTCGTTTGAACCAGGCAACCCACATTTCCAGATTATTAGCCTTGAAAATCCTGGTCGCGAAACCCTAACAAATAAAGTATTCCGTCAAGTCCCAGAGTTGAGATACTTTGGCCTGCGTTTTCCCGGACCATGGGTTTTGCACGAAAGGCAATGCCCAAGCCTGCTACATTTAACATAGGCAAATCATTAGCTCCATCACCGACGGCAATGGTTTGCTCCAGTCGGATACCTTCACAGTCCGCTATCTCCTTGAGCAACTCGGCTTTACGGTTACCATCAACTATGGTTCCCATAACATTACCTGTCACCTTGCCGTCAACAATTTCCAGCTCATTCGCATAGAGGTAATCAACACCAAAACGCTTTTGCAAATGGCGACCGAAATAATTAAAGCCACCTGAAAGAATGGCTGTTTTATAGCCCATCAGCTTTAGATTACGTATCAGATGGTCTGCTCCTTCGGTTATGGGCAAACGCGCAGCAATCTTTTCGAGCACTGATTCATCAAGCCCTTTAAGCAGCGCCATGCGTTGTCGGAAACTTTGTTGGAAATCGAGTTTCCCTTGCATAGCCAATTCTGTAATTTCAGCAACCTGATCACCAACGCCTGCTTCTTTCGCTAATTCATCGATGACTTCTGCTTCTATTAGAGTTGAATCCATATCAAATACAACAAGCCTGCGATTACGTCGATAAAGATCATCTTTTTGCCAGGCAATATCAACATTCATGTCAGTCGCAGCGGACATAAAGGCTGCTCGCATTGCATCGGCATCCTTTGCTGTGCCACGCACTGTAAGCTGAACACAGGACTTTCCTTCATCCTGATCACGCTCCTCTAGTGCCAATCGACCTGACAATCGGACAATTTCAGAAATATTCAACCCTTGAGATGTCAGTATCTGGCTAACCATAGAAAGATGTTCAGAGGTCACCCGTCGAGCCAGCAGGGTAATGATCTGTCGATCCTTGCCTTTTTCGTTAGCCCACTGACTATATTCTTCATGGGTTACCGGATTAAATTTTAAATCCAGCTCCAATTCGTGGGCCTTATATAGAAGGTCTAGCATGACTTTAGAGGAGTCGGTACAGGCGGATAAGTCGAATAACATACCCAGATTTAAATTTTGGTGAATGACAGACTGACCAATATCTAAAATAACAACATTGGTTCCCGCGAGTACACGAGTTAATGCATGGGTGACACCGGGTTTATCCCGACCTGTTACAGATACAAGTACTAAATCGCTCACTTAAAGTTCCTAAAAATTAAAAAAGACAAATTTTAGTTATAAAAAAAGCCGCTTAGCGGCTCTTATCGGTTATTTCTTTAATTCTTCAACTATTTTCAATGCGGCTTCCGCTTCTGCTTCCAGGGCAATGATCATATCTTCAGTCTCGTGAGTAGACATAGCACGAATCCGGTCAGGTCCCATCAGGAACAACCCTTTACGAATGGCTTTTATTTGTTCTTCTAGCTGATTTAATTTATCGCTCATTGGAAGTCCTCAATAATTTGCTTAATGTTCGCTATCAAATTGGTTTTAAAGGTTTAATCACATTGCCGCCTATTGTAACCTTGCTGCTACAAATGTCATTGATTCTAAGAAATTTTTTAAACAACAGGGTAATTTGTGGCCAATTCAAGGAATCTCATAGAGATTACAATAAAGTCGACTTCATTTTGGGCAGGTATTTTGGCAATTCTGGCAGTATCTTCATTGCTTTATATCAATTTTTCTCGCCAGCAAAGTGATTTTCTCGAATCTACATTCAAAATAAGAAATGAAACATTAATAACCATGGCGGCGTCCTATGCGTCACCCTTCCTTCAGACCAGAAATATCATTAGTCTCAATCTATTATTAAAAGAAATCACCAACCGCCCTGAAGTACTATCGGGTCGAGTTACAAACGGCACGGGTGAAGTATTAACCGAATATGGCGATATGCGCGCAATAGGTGTTGGACTAAACCAACCCATTCATTTTAATTCTGAGCTCATTGGATATATGCAGCTTACGATTCAACAAAACGCTGAAAATAGTCATCTATTGATATCTGCGATTAGTTTTTCAATATTGAGCATACTCGGTTGGGCTCTTTTTTCACTTCGCCAAACGACGCTCACTATTGAATCCTGGGACAAGCTCAATAAACAATTATCACCCATAGTTGAATCCAGAGCGCTGAATCCAAAAGAGTGGTTGGTTGACGTCAATAAAAATGCCAAGCCTGCCTTAGCCATAATCAGCCATTTAAGACAAAAGGTATCTCAAGTCCAATTTGAATTATTGGCCTCTAGCCAATCAAGTATACCTAGTCAATTCCACCAGTCTGTGGTCTTGCATTGTGCTGCCGTCAATACCAACCAGGATGCCCTGGAAAACCAGGCAAACGCCCAAAAATTACAAATTTGGCTAGACCAGGTTGCTCATATCTATCGCGGCACCCGCGCAGAGAATGGTCACTATCTGGTATTTGGCATGGAGGAAGACGAGAGCATGGCTGTTAATGCCCTATGTGCGGCTCGCGTACTATATTTTTTATGTCAAAACTCAATACCCTGCGCTATTTCACTATCGGCTGGTGAAATCTGGTCAGGCTATGGCCTCGCACCCTGGCCAATCATAAAGGTACATGGTAAGCCCATCGATGATTTATCGCTGATTCACCTGAATAACCCTGGCAGTCATATTCTGATGGCCGAGTCGCTATTTCAGCATGCAGACTTAAATGATAGAGTCAACGCTTCAATTTTCAAGGACGTAACCAATGCCTCAGGTGCCCGACTCGAAGTTTGGCAGTTAGACAGCCTTAAAGACCAATACGATGCCCTGCTTCGACACCAGGCATACCGATTACCTGATATGCACTAGGGAATTTTCATGATACCGACCCGTTTATGCCACCTTAATGATATCGACGAAGGCCAGAGTCTGGGTATTGATATAAATGATCAGCAGTCATTTGTTGTTGTAAAGAAATATGGCGAGATTCATGCGTATATTAATCGTTGCCCTCATTTAGGTATTCGGCTTGAATGGCAAGAGAATAAATTTTTGGATAGTGATGGTGCGCTCATCGAGTGCTCTACTCACGGTGCACTATTCGAGATAGACACCGGCAACTGTATTGTTGGCCCATGCCGAGGGGATAAATTAACTCCTATCGAGCTTGAGATAACTGATGGGCAAGTATTGGCCCTTTTGCCCTAATTTATCCCGTTCTAATCGTCTCCAGCGTGTTGGTAGACAATATAGTTATTAACAAATAGCCTTTTATTGCATGGCTTTTAAAAGGCAGTAGTGATGACTTTGCAGCAACCAGGATAGATAATTAAAACACCTTTGATCTTCCAAATGCGGCCACTCCAATAAAATTCGTGAGTGAGTCCCATTAGGGAATAGTTGCCAGCTACGTTGAATTGCTTAGAGGCTGCTTATTCGTATAAAGTGGACTGAATTAAATATGTGGACTGGCCGTTTTATATTTATGTCAAATGTAAGGCTTGACCCCTTTTCTTGCTTTTCTTCCCGAAGGTATAACTGTACCCGTATTCTGGGCAGGAAAAGTCACGCTGAGCCCATATTCATGAATTAGGTTCTGTCAGTTTAGTCGAGAAATGACTGTCCGCGAGCAAAAATTGCTTAGTGATCGTACATATAATAGTATCATATTACTTAAGCTGGTCAGACCGAATTTATACCGATGAAGTTAATGGCTGGATTCCTGTGCTGGTTATATTTTACCTGTCAGGTCTTATCCGATAACCGATTACAGGACGACCGTCATCATGTATCGCCACAATCCGTTGAAACAACATTTGCATCAGGGACAAAAAGCGTTGTCCTGTTGGTTGCATCTAGATAACCCGGTAGCCGCAGAAATTCTTGCTCTGGCAGGATTCGATGCTCTGGTCATCGATCATGAGCATGGACCGGGATCTATTAATTCTGCTATTTCCCTAATGCAGGCAATGAATGGAACTTCTTGTTCTCCCATCGTGCGGGTGCCTTGGAATGATCGTATCTATTTGAAACGCATTTTAGATGCCGGTGCCGAAGGTATTATGGTGCCCAGCGTCGATACTGCCGAGCAGGCCAGAGCAGTGGTTGACGCCTGCCGTTATCCGCCTTTAGGTGAGCGGGGTGCTGCCTATCCTCTGGTAAGGGCGTCATCCTATGGGTTAGAGGCCGAACAGTATTTGGCTGACAACGGGCGGGAATTATTGATTATCTGCCAGATTGAAACCGTTGAGGCGATTCGTAACATAGACCAATTGCTGGCGGTGGAGGGTGTAGACATGTGGTTTATCGGCCCTGTAGATTTGTCTGGTAGTGTCGGGCAGCTGGGTGATTTTGAGAACCCGGAATTCTTACGGCTGAAGCAGCAGGCTGAGCAGGCGGTGGTGGCCAGCAACAAATGGCTGGGAGGTTTACCTTGGGGGGAAGATACAGCCCGGAAAATGTTTGAAAGAGGTTACGATCTGACTATTGGCGCCAGCGATGTGTTGATGCTAAGAGACCGGGCCAGTGAATATCTGGCTGAGTATGGCGACGTCAGTCAGTCAGTTAAGTCATTAACCTATTAATATAAATAACAATAAGAAGTCTAACATGTCGGAAGCAAAAAAAATTGGTTTTATTGGCTGTTGCCTAATGGGTCATGGCATGGCTAAAAATCTCATCAAGGGCGGCAATATGCTAACTATTTTCAATCATCCGGATATTCAACACACAGCATAGGGAGGGATTTATGACGACAGCATTTGCAAATTATCCAAGCCTGAATGGCAAAACAGTATTTGTAACCGGTGGTGCCAGTGGTATTGGCGAGCAAATAGTCAGAGCGTTTGCGGCACAGGGAAGCCTTGTCGGTTTTGTCGATCTGGACATAGATGCTGGTGCTCAGTTGGCAGCAGAACTGGGCGACAATGTAGCATTTGAACCCTGTGACTTGCGGGATATCGATTCATTGAAGTCGGGTTTTAGTGCATTGGCGAAACGATTGGGTGCGGCAACGGTATTGGTTAATAATGCGGCCAGGGATGATCGTCATAGTTGGCGAGACGTTACACCAGAATATTTTGATGAGCGAATAGCGACAAATTTACGCCATCAGTTCTTTGCAGTACAAGCCATAGCGCCTGGGATGATTGATGCCGGGGGGGGGTCCATCATCAATATGGGTTCCAACTCCTGGTGGGAGGCGGGTGGCGGTTTCCCCGTTTACGCCACGTCCAAAGCAGCTGTGCATGGTCTGACCCGAACATTGGCTCGTGATTTGGGTGAACATCGTATTCGGGTGAATACCGTGGTGCCGGGATGGATCATGACGGATCGTCAAAAAGATTTGTGGACCACACCGGAAGCATTAGCCAAGCATCAGCAGCGCCAGTGTTTACCTGATTTGATTGAACCGGTTTATGTGGCGCGTATGGTGTTATTCCTGGCGTCAGATGATGCTGCCATGTGCACCGCCAATAACTACATGGTGGAGGCGGGTTCTATATGACAGACAAGAACATGCCAGCTGTAATGAATGTACTATCGATGTTCGATTTGACGGGCAAACGCGCGCTGATTACTGGGTCCAGTCGTGGTATTGGTCTAGCATTGGCTCGTGGGCTGTCAGGAGCTGGAGCAGAAATTGTGCTCAATGGTCGTAATCCGCAAGCTATGGAAAAGGCTGCAAAAATACTTCGTAACGAAGGCGCTACAGTTTCTTGTTCTGAGTTTGATGTGACTGACCCAGAAGCTGTTCAACAAGCGATAAAGTGCATCGAAGAGGAACAGGGCCCGATCGATATTTTAATTAACAATGCAGGTATGCAATATAGGGCACCGCTGGAATCGTTCCCTGTTGAACAGTTTGATCAGATCATGCGCACCAACTTGAATTCGGCATTTTATGTTGGGCAAGCCGTGGCGAATTATATGATTAAGCGTGAAAGTGGCAAAATTATCAATATCTGTTCAGCGATGACCCAGCTAGCGCGACCGTCAATTGCGCCATATACCGCTTCTAAAGGTGCGATTGCCAATCTGACTAAAGGTATGGCAACTGACTGGGCCCGTCTGGGTTTGAACATAAACGGCATTGCGCCAGGTTATTTTAAAACCGAATTGAACGAGGCGTTAGTGGCGGATGAAACCTTCAGTCACTGGTTGGGAAAACGTACACCGATGGGTCGATGGGGAGAGGTTCCTGAGCTGGTTGGGGCGGCCATATATTTGAGTTCTGATGCGTCAAGCTATGTGAATGGCCATATTCTCTACGTCGATGGAGGCATAACCGTCAGTATTTGATGTATTGATAGACAGGTTCGGTAGTTCTCAGACTGGTTGATTGTGAGCGATTATTCACAACAAAAGCCTAGATTAATAAGTAGGGTAATTGATTTTTCTGTTTCCATATATTTTTGGTTTCAAATAAGATCAACATTCCACAAATACTGTGTAATTTCCTTATAGTTTGGTGCTATTGTTTGGTATTATTGTATGACGATATGGTCTAATTGACTAGATTGGTAAAACAAAACAAAACAAAACAAAATAAAATAAAATAAAATAAAATTAAGGCTTTACGCAGTTGATCGCGTTGTCGTGCGTTGAGAGCCCTTAAATTGGAGAGCGAATGAAAAATCTAAAAATAATTACTTCAATCATTGCCATAGGTATAGCTTCGCTATGGTCTACGGCATCCGCTGCTGACAAAGGCTACGTAGGCATATCAATGCCAACTAAGTCATCCGCTCGATGGATTTCCGATGGGAATTCCATGGTAGCGCAGTTCAAGAAGGCAGGTTACAAAACCGATCTGCAGTATGCAGAAGATGATATCCCTAATCAGCTTGCCCAGATCGAAAATATGATCGTAAAGGGTGTTGATGTGCTAGTGATTGCAGCTATTGATGGAACCACTCTATCGAATGCGCTGGATAATGCGAATGCGGCCGGTATCAAGGTTATTGCCTACGATCGCCTAATTCGTCAGAGCCCTTACGTGGATTACTATGCCACATTCGACAACTTCCAAGTCGGTGTGTTGCAGGCGAATTCATTGGTAAGTGGAATGCGTGCCAAGGGTAAAAAGCCATACAATGTCGAATTGTTTGGTGGATCACCTGACGACAATAATGCCTTCTTCTTTTATAACGGCGCCATGTCAGTGCTTCAGCCTCTGATTGATTCTGGTGAATTGAAGATTGTTTCAGGGCAAATGGGCATGGATAAAGTAGGTACGCTACGTTGGGATGGAGCTGTTGCTCAAGCTCGTATGGATAACCTAATGTCAACTCATTACACCGAAAAGAAAGTTCATGGTGTACTGTCGCCTTATGATGGATTGTCGATTGGTATTCTGTCTTCTTTGAAAGGTGTCGGTTACGGCTCTGGCAATTTAGAGATGCCAATAGTATCTGGGCAGGATGCGGAAGTTCAATCTGTTAAATCCATTCTTGCCGGTGAGCAACATTCAACTGTATTTAAAGATA
>Ga0224506_10001332_pt1 | contig 17837 bp, 16 predicted proteins | sample SF_Jan12_sed_USG_2_FD_169108 | JGI IMG/M metagenome (GOLD analysis project Ga0224506, IMG submission 169108) | Sediment microbial communities from San Francisco Bay, California, United States - SF_Jan12_sed_USGS_8_1 | ecosystem: Environmental > Aquatic > Marine > Sediment | place: USA... | reverse complement strand
TGGCACCTATATTTCCAATCAGGATCTGGATAAGGCATTGGAGCCGTTTCGCAAAATTCGTAACGCCGTCGGCGACAAAATGGACATTATGGTGGAGTTTCATTCGCTGTGGAACAAGCCCACCGCCTTGAAAATCTTTAAAGCATTGGAGCCGTTTAATCCGTTCTGGTTCGAGGACCCAATCAAGATGAACAGCTCTCAGGCATTAAGCGACCTGGCTCATCGCACATCAGTGCCAATCTGCGCCAGCGAAACCATTGCCACCCGCTTTGGCTACCAGGAGTTTTTAAGCAAAGATGCCATTGGCGTGGTGATGCCTGATTTGAGCTGGTGCGGAGGCCTGTCGGAAGCACGCAAAATTGCCGCTCAAGCTGAAACTTACCATCTGCCTCTAGCCCCTCACGACTGCACTGGACCGGTAGTGTTCATCGCGTCCTGCCATCTATCACTAAACGCCCCCAATACCCTGATGCAGGAATCAGTACGAGCATTCTACACCGGTTGGTATCCAGAAATTGTGACTGAAATGCCGCGCATTGAAAACGGCTATATCTATCCGATGACCGGTTACGGATTGGGCACCAGGCTGCGTCCAGAAATCCGTCAACGCAGCGATGCCCATATCCGAGTGTCCAAACACAGCTAAACCAGACCTTACAAACTCAAAAAACAGAGGTAATAAAAAGCCCGCATTAGCGGGCTTTTTCGTATCCAGTGAGGCAGGGTGCCAGATCAAATAAGGCTACAGCAAGGAGTCCAATGCTTCTTTAACCGCATCGGTGACATCCCGGGTGCTAGCATCGCCCCCCAGGTCTCGAGGCATCACCTTACCTTCAGCTGTAACCGTCTCGACGGCCTCCATGATCTTGTGCGCGGCCTCTTCTTCCCCAAGATGTTCCAACATCATCGACAATGTCCAGAATGAACCGATCGGGTTGGCAATACCTTTGCCCATGATATCGAACGCAGAACCGTGAATCGGTTCGAACATGGACGGAAAATCGCCTTCAGGACGCAAATTAGCGGTAGGAGCGATACCCAAGCTACCGGACAGCGCCGCCGCAAGGTCAGACAGTATGTCCGCGTGCAAATTAGTCGCGACGACCACATCCAGAGATGTCGGATCCAACACCATACGCGTGGTCATGGCATCGACCAACATCTTGTCAGTGGTGACATCAGGGTAATCTTTTTTCACCTGCTCAAAGATGTCGTCCCACATCACCATACCGTGACGCTGGGCATTAGACTTGGTCACCATGGTCAGTAATTTGCGAGGACGTTTACGAGCAAGATCAAACGCAAAGCGATGAATACGCTCAACCCCGGCGCGAGTAAACACCGATACATCCATACCCACTTCTTCCGGAAAACCGGTATGAGAACGGCCACCGATACCGGCGTATTCGCCTTCGGAGTTCTCCCGCACGATAACCCAATCAAAATCACCCGGACCGATATTTGCCAGAGGTGATTTCACGCCGGGCAGCACACGAGTCGGGCGCACGTTAGCGTATTGCTCAAAACCCTGACAGATGTTCAACCGCAGTTGCCATAGGGTAATGTGATCCGGAATACGCGGATCGCCAGCCGACCCAAAGTAGATTGCATCAAAATTCTTTAGCTGTTCACGGCCATCCCTAGGCATCATCTCACCGTGTTCAAAATAATAATCCGCTCCCCAGGGAAAGCTCTGCACATCAACACTAAAACGATTATATTTAGCTACCAGATGTTGCAACACCTCAACCCCGGCATCAATAACTTCAGTTCCAATCCCGTCACCCGGAATTGCGGCAATTTTGTACTGCTTCATAATTTATTTACCTGGTTACTTTTAAATTTTAATAACACACTTTCAATCTTGCTTACACAATGGTGCACCATGTATTCCGGCCAATACATCAATCAGTTCAGGCATTGGACGCTGCTCACCAGCCACGTTGGCTGCCGTGATTAAGGTCTGATGTATCGATTCTGCACAGTAGGCACCAACGTTTAGCTCTTCCGCCATATGAGTATAATATTTCATATCCTTACGGGCGTTGCTCAATGAAAACAGGAAGCCACTGCTGTCTCCCTTTTCGATATAGGGAATCAGACGCTTCAATACCACGCTGTCACCACCACCGGATGCGAGCACCTCAGTCAGCACATTACGATCAACACCAGCCTTGCCGGCTGTCGCATAGGCCTCCGACAGCAACACCGCAGTGCCCAGCGAAATAAAGTTATGCAGCAACTTCATACGCTGGCCAGAACTGACTGGTCCACTAACAAACATATTCTCAGCGTAGCAGCTGATCAGTGGCTGAGCTTTGTCAATGATTGCCTGTTCACCGCCCACCATCACATTCAATCGACCTTCTTCTGCTTCTTTAGGAGTGCGCGTCATTGGCGCATCCATATAAAACCCACCGGCCTGATGCAAGGCTTCGGACACCTCTAATGTGCTACTCGGTTCGCCAGTGGTAGCATCAATTATCACCGTGCCTGGCTGCAAACCTGCCAACACACCCTGATCGCCAAATACCACACTGCGTAACTCCGGACTACCGGTTACACAGATAAACACAAATTCGACACCGGAAACGATTTCGGCAATATTATCTCTCAATACCGCACCCTGAGACACCAAATCGTCGACCGGTTGGTTACCCGGATGGTTGAAAATGGTCAGCATATTGCCGCCCTTAATGAGATTTTTAGCAATACCATGCCCCATTAGGCCACAGCCAATAAAACCAATTTTCTTTGCTTCCGACACGTTAGCCTCTCTCTAGGTTATCTATATTAATAGGTTAATGATTTTGCTGGCTGGCTGACGTCGCCGTTATGTTCAGCCAAATACTCACTAGCCCGATCCCTAAGCATCAACACATCGCTGGCGCCAATAGTCAGATCATAGCCTCGCTCAAACAGTTTCTGGGCGGTATCTTCCCCCCAAGGCAAGCCTCCCAGCCATTTATCGCTGGCCACAACCGCCTGTTCAGCCTGTTGCTTCAGCCGTAAAAATTCCGGATTTTCAAAATCACCCAACTGCCCGACACTACCCGAAAGATCAACCGGGCCAATAAACCACATATCCACACCCTCGACCGCCAGCAACTGGTCTATGTTGCGAATCGCCTCAACGGTTTCAATCTGACAGATAATCAATAATTCCCGGCCGTTGTCAGCCAAATACTGTTCGGCCTCTAGCCCATAGGACGACGCCCTTACCAGAGGATAGGCAGCACCTCGTTCGCCTAAAGGCGGATAACGGCAAGCACTAACCACCGCCCTGGCCTGTTCAGCAGTATCGACACTGGGCACCATAATACCTTCGGCACCGGCATCAAGAATACGCTTCAAATAGATACGATCATTCCAGGGTACCCGCACGATGGAAGAACAAGAAGTTCCATTCATCGCCTGCATCAGGGAAATGGCAGAATTAATAGATCCCGGCCCATGCTCATGATCGATGACCAGAGCATGGAATCCAGACAGAGCAAGGATTTCTGCCGCTACCGGGTTATCCAGGTGCAACCAGCAAGACAACGCTTTTTGTCCCTGATGCAAATGTTGTTTCAACGGATTTTGGCGATACATAATGACGGTCGTCCTGTAATCGGTTATCGGATAAGACCTGATGGGTAAAATATAACCAATACAGGAATCTAGCATTAGCCTCATTAGCATGAAATCAATCTGACCAGCTTATGTATTATGATACTATAATATGAAAGATCACTAAGCAATCTTTGCTCGCCGCCAGTCATCTTCCGGTTAAATTAGCAGAATTTAATCATTAATATAGATTCAGCATGACCACCCCTGACCAGAACACTCATCCAGTCATGCCATCAAATACCCTTTCAACACCCGCAAATAGCGCGACAAGACAATATTCAACAGGCACAACGACTCGCTTGCCTCGCCGATATTTAATGCAGGCTACACCCTACTCATCCGTACCTTCGAGACTTTAGTCGAGTCTCAACAAAAAAAATATTGACTGAAAAGTCACCACCTGTATCATATAATACTATTATACTACGAATAGTATGTTGGCGTTTAGAAAGTCAGTGAACCTGATAAAATAGCACCTTGGCATATATAATAATAAGTAGAAGTCACTGTGAACGACAGCTGTGTTTTAACAGCCAACCAGCATTGGAAGTCAAATTTATCCTCCAGCATGGAATTATGAGGTAGATCGGGGACCGACCAAATTGGTTCTAATCTAGCGGTTACTGATGCTTGGTTTTTTAGCTGATGATTAGCTACACTGACAGGTATTTAATTACATTTTATATGACGCAAATCAACATAATTTAAAATTGGACAGGTCGTCGGCCATCAGGCACATACAATCTATCTGTTTACGTCGAGAAAAAACCTTATAGGTCTTGCTTACTGGGGCTTCAAGACTTTGTTACGCCGGATGTCTAACTGACATCTAACTCCCAGAAAAAACAATTCCCTGGAAACTTATTAGGGATTTATTTCAAACTGATGCACGGAGATACAACATGAATAAAAAATCTCTTGTTTCGGCTATAGCAATTGGCCTGGCATTAACTGCCGGCTCAACGTTCGCCGATACTTCCTCTAAGAGAATTGCACTGTCTAATAACTACGCCGGTAACTCATGGCGCCAAGCAATGCTACAGAGCTGGGACAAAGTCACCAGCAAAGCAGTTGCTGATGGCGTTGTGGCTGAAGCCCCTGCTTTCACCACAGCAGAAAATCAGGTTACCGAACAAGCTGCGCAGATTCAGAACCTTATTCTACAAGGCTATGACGCTATTGTAATAAATGCAGCCTCACCAGAAGGTCTAAACGGTGCAGTAAAACAGGCCTGTGACGCTGGTATAGTTGTGGTTTCGTTCGACGGCATTGTCACCGAACCATGCGCCTACCGTATTGCGGTAGACTTCGCGCAAATGGGTGCTATCCAGGTAGATTATGTAGCAAGTCGTATAAAAAGTGGCAATCTATTAGAAATCCGCGGTCTGGCAGGCGTCTTTGTTGACGATGAAATTCACGCAGGTATTCAGCAGGGAGTTAACAAACACTCTCAGTTCAATATTGTCGGTTCCGTTCACGGTGACTGGGCTCAGGCCGTTGCACAGAAAGCCGTTGCCGGTATTCTGCCTTCATTGCCTAAAGTCGACGCCGTTGTTACTCAAGGTGGTGATGGCTATGGCGCCGCGCAGGCATTTAAAGCTGCAGGTCGTCCAACCCCTCTAATCGTCATGGGTAACCGTTATGATGAGCTGGCTTGGTGGAAAGAACAGAAAGATGCCAATGGTTACGAAACCATGTCGGTTTCCATTGCTCCAGGTGTTTCGACTTTAGGTTTCTGGGTTGCACAGATGATTCTGGACGGGAAGAAAGTACCTCAAGATCTGACGGTTCCGTTCCTACAGATCAGCCAGTCTGACTTAGAAAAACGCTTGGCCACAACCCAACCCGGTGGTGTTGCCAATGTTGAATACAGCCTAAAAGACGCTAAACGCGCCGTGAAAGGCAAGTAACATACTGTGTCACCAAGAGGACCAAGACAGATGACAGCGACAACCAATCATATCGTTCATTTTCAATCAGTAGCGAAAAGCTTTGGTGCTGTGCAAGCACTCTCCGAAGTCAACTTCCAGGTTGACCCGGGAGAGTGTCTTGGCCTGGTGGGACACAACGGTGCCGGCAAGTCCACTCTGATGAATGTGCTTGCCGGTACTCTTACCCCCGACACGGGGGTTATTTCGATTCATGAAAAAAATCTGACGGAAAGTTATAATGTTTCCGTTGCCACTCAGCACGGTATCCGCTGTGTGTTTCAGGAATTATCACTGTGCCCTAATCTAACCGTGGCAGAAAACGCCCGTATTTTTCATCCTTCTATTAAAGGCTTCGGCTGGAAACGCCGCGCAGGACAAATGATCCTAACCATATTGGATGACATCTTCCCCGGTCATGGTATCAGTGTTCATGACGTGGTCAGTGATCTCTCGCTAGGCAAGCGTCAAATGGTAGAAATTGCCCGCGCCTTTACTGTGACCGACCAACCATTGGATTTAGTGATCCTGGATGAACCTACCTCTTCACTCGATGCTGTGACGGCACAACAGTTATTGGACTATGTAAGAAAGATGGTTAATAACGGTGGCAGCTGCATTTTAATATCCCATCTACTGGGCGAAATTTTAACAACCGCCACTCGCATCACGGTCATGAAAGATGGCCAAGTGGTAGACGAACGGCCAGCAAAGCAATTCGATCGTGATTCCCTGGTGGCAGCTATGGGCCACGTTGCCGACACTGCACATCAAGAAGAACGGCTACAACTGGAAAAAATTCGTGATCAATTGCCTGTAATGGTAAAAGCCCAATCCAGACAGCAAACCGACGGCCAGGAACTGGTAGTTCATAAGGGTGAAATCGTTGGCCTAGCCGGATTAGCCGGTCATGGACAAACCGACATGCTGTTACAAATTTTTGATGCCAACAACAAAAACTCTAGCGATACTCTGGTGCAAGAACCGGTCGCACTGGTAGCTGGAGACCGTCAGACCGATGGTATTTTTCATCTGTGGTCTATTGGACAGAATATCACCGTCAGTTCCTTACGCAATATGACTAAGCAGTCAATGATTGAGCAGGACAAAGAACAAGAGATGTCTGACCACTGGCAACAAAAAATAAAAATAAAAACCCCGGACATGAACAACAATATTTTGAGTCTGTCTGGTGGTAACCAACAGAAAGCATTATTTGCCCGAGCATTGGGCTCTGATGCCAACATCATCCTGATGGATGATCCAATGCGCGGAGTCGATGTAGGCACCAAACGGGAAGTGTACGACACCATTCGGGCTGAAACAGAAAAAGGTCGCACCTTTATTTGGTACACCACCGAAATGGATGAATTGAAAAATTGTAATCACATTTATGTATTCCGCAATGGACAGATTGTCGCAGATATGAGTCGTGCCGATTTGTCTGAAGAAAAAGTTATTCAGAGCTCTTTTAAGGAGACAGCCTAAACATGGTCGCCATACTCACCAACCCTAAGTTTCTTCGCAGCGCATTACCTGGCATTTCATTTCTAGTGCTATTGTTTGCCATTTTTTATCTGCAGCCGCGTGCCATGAGTTACTTTGGCATGAATCTAATGCTGCAGTACGCGGTACCTATTGCTCTGGCGACCATCGCCCAGATGTTTATCATCACTGTCAACGATCTGGATCTGTCGATTGGTCCTTTCGTCGGCTTAGTGGCCTGCATTACCGCCACGTATTTACACCAGAGCCCATTACTCGGCGCCTTGGCATTGATTGCCAGTATTGCTGCCTATGGCGCTTTAGGCGCACTGATTCAGTGGCGTAATTTGCCCAGTATTGTTGTGACCCTCGGCATGAGTTTTGTCTGGTTGGGTATCGCGGTTATGATTCTTCCTACCCCTGGCGGCAAAGCACCGGAATGGATTAAGGCGTTGATGAGTGTCAAGACTCCATACATTCCTTTTCCTGTAATTGCCGCTGCTGTGATTGCACTTCTAGTGCATCTGCTACTGATGCGCTCTAGCTTTGGTACCGTGTTACGGGGCGCTGGCGGCAACCCAAAAGCCGTTGCCCGCGCTGGCTGGTCTCTGATGAAAACCAAAGTCATCATGTATTCCATGGCGGGCTTTTTTGGAGTACTGGCGGGTTTGTCGCTGGTAGGGCTAACCACATCAGCTGATGCTCACATTGCTGATCGCTACACCCTGTACTCCATTGCCGGAGTTATCCTTGGTGGTGGCGAATTTGTTGGCGGACGTATATCTCCTATTGGCGCTGTACTTGGCGCATTGACCCTGGCTTTGGCCGGGTCATTTCTTATTTTTATGCGGATTTCTCCGGATTGGCAGATCGGCGCCCAGGGAGCAATTCTTATTATCGTGCTGGCGCTGCGAGCCCTGATTAACCGGAGGGAAGGATGATTTCTGTGCAACAGTTATTTCAAAAGCCCTGGATCTGGTCATATGTTGGAGCGATTCTCATCTGGCTAGCCACCGTCATTTTCACTAGTGGTCAGGGTGGAGGTGCTATCATTTCCGCTGCCCTGTCATTTGCCACCTTTACTGTCATCGTTGGTATCGGCCAAATGTTTGTCATCTCTACCGGTCCCGGTAATGTCGATCTGTCCATACCAGCCAATATCGCGTTATCCGGTGTTATTGCAATGAAAGTCATGGCCGTCAGTAACGGTATGATTCCAATCGGTATAGCAGCAGCATTGGCGTCCGGATTTTTAGTGGGCGTATTTAACTACAGTTTAATCCGACTCCTGAAAATCCCTCCCATTATTGCCACATTGTCGGCCAGCTTTTTAGTGATTTCCAGCGCCATCGCGCTGAGCCACGGCATTAAAATCAAGCCGCCTACCATGTTAGCTGATGTGGCCACTGTGCGTTATTTTGGTATTCCTTTACTGGCTGTAATAGTCATAGGTTTTGCGGCTTTAATGAGTGTATTACTAAGCCGCTCCCTATATGGTCGCTCTGTGCTGGCCATCGGTCAAAACCCACGAGCTGCCTGGCTAGCCGGCATTCCAGTTGAAAAAGTTCGCTTCGCAACCTATGTACTGAGCGCCGTACTGGCTAGCCTGTGTGGTGTACTCCTGGCTGGTTTTTCCGGGGGCGCGGCATTAAACATGGGTGAAGAATATCTACTGGCTTCCATCGCAGTCGTGGTCATTGGTGGTACTTCAGTAGCCGGCGGTAAAGCCAATGTTCCCGGCATTTGGGGTGCAGCACTCTTTATGTTTCTACTAGTCACCATGCTCAACACCTTTGGAGCCAGTGCTGGAATTCGATTGATCATGACTGGCTTGATTATTGTTGGGGTTATTACCATTGCCGGTGGTGACGAAGTTTAATCACTAACGATAGGAGAACAGCATGGCACTCGTAGGTGATTGTTATGAGTATTTCGATAAACGTTTCTATGATCTGACGGTTCCAATCGCCGATGTAGAACAGCTATATGATGGTTGTCGCTGGGCCGAAGGTCCGGTTTGGTTTAACGATGGCGGTTATCTGGTCTGGTCAGACATTCCTAATCAGCGCCTACTGCGCTGGCTGCCAGACAGTGGCGTTTCCGTATTCCGTGACCGCACCGAATACATCAATGGAAACACTCGTGATCTTCAGGGTCGTTTGGTTAGTTGCTGTCATGGACATCGCCATGTGCAGCGTACCGAACCCGATGGTTCGATCACTGTACTGGCTGACCAGTACCAAGGTAAAAAACTGAACTCACCCAATGATGTGATAGTGAAGTCTGATGGTTCAGTCTGGTTCAGCGATCCCAGCTACGGTATTCTGTCCAATTATGAAGGCTATAAGGCCGAACCAGAACAACCTGGTTGCTACGTCTACCGTATTGATCCCAGCAGTGGAGAAATCACTGCGGTAATTACCGATATGGTCAAACCCAACGGTCTGGCTTTTTCTCCAGACGAACACATACTGTATGTCGCCGATTCCGGCTTCAGTCATGACCCCGACGGGCCTCACCATATCCGTGCTTACGACGTAGGTACCGATGGTCACACCCTGAGTAATAGTCGGATACTAGCTGAGGTCAGTCCTGGTCTGCCGGACGGTTTTCGACTCGACACCGACGGTAACTTATGGACCAGTGCCGGTGATGGCGTTCACTGCTACTCCCCGGATGGAACGCTACTGGGCAAGATCCATATTCCAGAAACAGTCTCCAACTTGACCTTTGGCGGCCCAAGACGTAATCGTCTGTTTATTACTGCAACTAAATCATTATATGCCGTGTATGTAGCAGCCACCGGAGTACAACAGCCATGAGCAGCGAATTGATTATTCCTCGTGCTCCTCAAGTTGTGCGCCTGCACAAAAATGACAATGTTGTTGTCGCCCGCTTGCCGCTGGCTGAGCAAACTAACGTTGCATCTGAACACATGGTCTGTCGACAGGCTATAGCTGCCGGACACAAGGTTGCTACCCGAGATATTCTTAGTGGCAGCGAGATCCGTAAGTACAATCAGATCATCGGCTTTGCCAGTGAAGATATTTCCGCCGGCGATCACGTGCATACCCATAACTGCGCCATGAAATCTTTTCAACGCGATTACGCGGTAGCCTCTGACTGTCAGGACACCGAATTTTTCCCGGTTGACCAACGTGCTACCTTTCAGGGCTATGTACGGAGTGACGGCAAAGTCGGCACTCGAAATTACATAGGAGTCCTGACCACAGTGAACTGTTCCGCCACTGTGGCCCGAAAAATTGCCGATTCTTTCCAGGGTGAAGTATTAAAGGATTTCCCCCAGGTAGATGGGGTGGTGGCACTGGTACACAACACCGGCTGTGGCATGGCCTCAGACGGTGAAGGCCTGGATACGTTACAACGAACCCTGTTTGGCTATTTGAATCACCCGAATTTTGCCGGTGTTCTGTTAGTCGGATTGGGTTGTGAAAGCAGTCAGATTAGTTACCTGAACCAGCGTTACCAACTAGACGAAAGCGATGCCTTTCAGTTTATGACTATTCAACAGTACGGAGGTACTCGACGCAGTATCGATGAAGGCGTTAAGCGCATTCAGACCATGTTGGAGAGAGCCAATCAGGCACAACGGCAGACCGTGGATGCCAGCCATTTGTGTGTGGCTCTGCAATGTGGCGGCAGCGATGCCTATTCCGGTATCACCGCCAACCCGGCACTGGGCGCAGCGGTAGATTTAGTGGTACGACATGGTGGTACTGCGATCCTGGCTGAAACACCGGAAATCTATGGTGCCGAACATTTACTCACCCGACGTGCTGTATCCACTGAGGTAGCCGATAAGCTGATCGAACGAATCCGCTGGTGGGAGAATTATACCGAGCGCAATCACGGCAACATGGACAATAATCCATCACCCGGTAACAAGGCTGGTGGCCTGACTACCATTCTGGAAAAGTCCCTGGGTTCAGCCGCTAAAGGTGGTACCACTAATTTGACCGCCGTGTACAAATACGCAGAACAGGTTACTGAAAAAGGCTTTGTCTTTATGGACAGCCCAGGCTACGACCCGGCCTCAGTCACTGGCGAAGTGGCCAGTGGTGCCAACCTGGTTTGTTTTACCACTGGACGGGGTTCTGTGTTTGGTTTCAAACCGGTACCCAGTATCAAACTAGCCACCAACACCGCTATGTTTGAACGGATGAACGAGGACATGGACCTGAATTGTGGTGTCATTCTCGACCAGGGTGTTTCACTGCAGGACATGGGTGAACAGATTTTCCAGTATTTTCTTGACGTCGCCTCAGGCCAACCATCCAAGAGCGAGGCTCTCGGCTTCGGTGACAATGAATTCACCCCCTGGGTTGTCGGCGCGGTGATGTAACACTTTTTTAGAGGAATATTCTTATGCACGTCGAATTAACAATCGCCAACAGCCTACCCAGGGATTATCAGAGCAGCACACTGGTTGGACGAATCTGGCAACCCGGCATTGGACCGACCGTCGTGGCAATTGATGGAGACCAACTACGGGATCTCAGTGGTCAATTTACTACTATGGCCGATTTAGTAGCTGATACCAACCCAGCCGAAGCTGTTCAGTCCGCCCTATCCTCTGCACCGATTATAGCCTCACTGACAGAACTGCTGGCCAACAGTGGAAGTACAGGAAATAATGATCAGCAGCCCTGGCTGCTGTCACCCATTGACCTACAAGCTGTAAAGGCAGCCGGTGTTACCTTTGTTGCCAGCATGCTGGAACGGGTCATCGAGGAACAAGCCAAGGGCAACCCGGCCGCTGCTAACAACATACGCCAAACTATCAACCAGGAAATAGGTGCTGATCTGACTCATATCGTGCCCGGCTCTGCCGACGCTGAGAAACTCAAGCAGGTGTTGCAAGATCGGGGTATGTGGTCTCAGTATCTTGAAGTTGGTATTGGCCCATACGCTGAAGTGTTTACCAAGTCACAACCGATGTCATCCGTAGGCAGCGGCATGGACGTTGGCCTGCATGATGAATCCGGATGGAATAACCCCGAGCCGGAGGTGGTATTGGTAGTCAACGCTCAGGGCAACATTGTCGGCGTGACACTGGGTAACGACGTCAATTTGCGTGACTTTGAAGGTCGCAGTGCGTTGCTTTTAGGCAAAGCAAAAGATAACAACGGTTCCTGCTCCCTAGGCCCATTTATTCGCCTGTTCGATCAACACTTCACCCTAACGGATGCCAAACAGCTGGAGATCGGATTGATCATTGACGGTGACGATGGTTTTAAACTGCAAGCCAGCAGCTCCATGAATCAAATCAGTCGTGATCTTGAAGACCTGGTAAAACAGACCCTGAATGTCAATCACCAATACCCGGATGGGCTTGTACTGTTCACTGGTACCATGTTCGCACCAACCCAGGATCGGGATCAGCCCGGAGTAGGTTTTACCCATAAAGAGGGTGATCGGGTCATCATTACCAACCCCAAACTAGGTAGTTTGATCAACCGCGTTGATCGCAGTTCAGCCATTCCTCCGTGGACCTTTGGTGTCGGGGAATTGATGAAGAACCTGGCCCAACGCGGCCTACTGTAAATTCACCATTAACATTGACGGAAGAACTATTTATGACAAATCGCCTGGAAGGAAAAACCGCATTGGTTACCGGTGCCGCTCAGGGCATCGGTAGAGCGACCGTGGAACGCTTTGTCGCCGAGGGTGCCAGAGTTTGGGCCACTGATATCAATGCCAATAAATTACAGGAACTTAGCTCACTACAATCGGTCACAATTAAAGTATTGGACGTGACCGACCCCAACGCAATTCAGGCTATAGCCAACGAGCTGGAAAGTTTGGACATACTGGTTAACTGCGCCGGTTATGTAGACGGCGGTACCATTCTCGACTGTGACGAAGACGCTTTCGATTTTTCCATGGACCTGAATGTCCGGGCCGCGTATCTAATGATCCGCACCTGCCTGCCGATCATGCAGTCCGGTGGCGGCGGCTCCATCGTCAATATTGCATCGGTGGCTTCCAATATTGCCGGAGTTCCCAATCGCTTTATTTACGGCACCAGCAAAGCCGCAGTAATTGGTTTAACCAAATCAGTCGCCAAGGACTTTGTCGATCAGGGTATTCGCTGTAACAGTATTTGCCCCGGCACAGTAGAAACCCCTTCTCTGAATGATCGCATTAACGCCTTTGATGACCCGGAGGCGGCGCGCAAAAGTTTTATTGACCGTCAGCCCATGGGACGACTTGGCACTGCGGAAGAAATTGCCGGACTATGCGTCTATTTAGCGTCTGATGAATCCGCATTTATAACCGGGGGTGAATTAATTATCGATGGCGGCATGACCCTTTAAACAAGTATTTTTGAATGGAGTATAAGGTGTGAAATTATTACGTGTCGGCCAACCCGGCCAGGAACAGCCAGCCCTTCTTGATAGTGACGGTAACCTCCGTGATCTGAGTCAGCATGTATCTGACGTTGCCGGCTCAGTGCTGCTGCCGGAAAACCTGTCGAAGCTCGCGAAGTTGGACCCTCAACAATTACCCATACTGGATCCCAAGTCCCGTATCGGCCCCTGCATCGGCCAGGTCGGAAAATTTCTCTGCATCGGGTTGAACTATTCCGATCACGCGGCTGAATCCGGCATGCCGGTTCCGTCCGAACCTGTGTTGTTTAGCAAAGCCACAAGTGCCATCTGCGGTCCAAACGATGACATCCGCATTCCCCGAGGTTCGGAAAAAACCGACTGGGAAGTGGAGCTAGGAGTCGTAATCGGCAAGCCGGCAAAGTATGTGTCTGAAGCGGATGCACTAGATCATGTCGCTGGCTATTGCGTGATAAACGATTATTCCGAACGAGCATTTCAATTGGAGGGCACCGGACAATGGGTCAAAGGGAAATCCTGTGACACCTTTGGGCCGATTGGACCCTGGTTGGTGACGGCAGATGACGTGCCCAACCCACAAGACTTAAACCTGTGGCTAGAGGTCAACGGTAAACGTTACCAGGACGGCAGTACCGCCACTATGGTATTTGACGTTGCCCACATTATCAGTTACCTGTCGACGTTTTTTACCTTGCAACCCGGAGACGTTATTTCAACTGGAACCCCTCCCGGTGTCGGCATGGGTTTGAAGCCATCAGTCTATTTAAAACCCGGTGACCAAGTGCGTTTGGGCATTTCAGGACTGGGTGAACAACAACAAACATTGACTACAGATGTCTGATATGACATCTGTTTTTTGGAGAATTTAATGAACACACCAAAGCGCATTGGCTTGATTGGTCCTGGTCTGATGGGCCATGGCATCAGTAAGAATATTATCGAAAAAGGCTATCCATTGGCCGTGCTAGGTCATCGCAACCGGACACCTGTAGAAGACTTGTTACAGCGAGGTGCCACGGAGGTCAGCTCAGCCAAAGAGCTGGCACAACAAACAGACATGGTGATTCTGTGTCTAACCGGTTCTACGCAGGTGGAAGAGATTGTTTATTCAGAGAACGGCTTATTAGCCGGCATGCATGATGGGCTCATTATTGCCGACGCCACCACTGCCGAGCCTCAGTCCACCGTCAAGGTTGCCGCCAAAATTCACAGTGCTGGTGGTTACTATGTCGATATCCCAATGACCCGTTCAGCAAAAGAAGCAGAGGCCGGTACACTCGGTTTGATGACCGGAGGCGACCCGAAAGTATTGGAAACCATCCGTCCGATACTGGACTGTTTTGCCGACACCATAGTATATGCCGGTGACGTTGGTGCAGCGCATAAACTAAAACTGATTAATAATTTTCTGTCACTCGGGCATGCTGCACTGGCTGCCGAAGCGATCTGTGCCGCTGCTAAAGCAGATGTAGATTTACAGGCGCTGCACGATATCGTTTTGTCCGGTGGCGCTAACAGTGTGATGTTTAGTCGTGTGATGAATGTAGCGTTAAATGACGACGACACTCAGCAGCAGTTCAGCATAGATAACGCCCGAAAGGACTTGCGCTATTATACCAATATGACGGAAATGACGCCGAGCTCATCCTTTATTGCCGAGACGATCCACCAGAGTTATATTCTGGCAGTTAATCATGGCTATGGAGATCGATTTATTCCCAGAATGCTGGATCTTATGGGTCAATTAAACGGCGTAGAAGTACGAAAAAAATAATCTATATTCGATACAGTTCAGATGGCGGCTCGTTAGCGAGCCACCGCCTGATCATAGCCTGCGATAATCTGTTCCGCCCGTTGCTGAATTTCCGCCAAACTGAGGCCCGGCTGAAACAAATTCGAACCGATACCAAAACCGTCACAACCGGCATTTAGATAGTCCGCGAAATTAGCAGGCCCAACACCACCTACAGCATAGATCAAGGTCTCGGCCGGCAGAACGGATTTTATCGCCTTAATACCGGATGGCCCGATGATGGATGATGGAAATACTTTTAATGCATCTGCTCCAGCATCCAATGCCTGAAAACATTCCGTCGGACTCAAAACACCAGGATAAGAAGCCATGCCCAATGCCTTGGTGGTTTTAATCACATCCGTATTGCAATTGGGTGACACCACAAATTGCCCGCCCACATCCTTTAACTGTTGCACCTGATCAACGGTAAGTACGGTGCCGGCACCAATCATCGCATCGTCGGAAAACTGCTGACATAGCGCTGCAATACTATTAAATGGCTTGGGTGAATTAAGCGGCACCTCAATGAACCGGAAACCTGATTTAATCAGCACCTCAGCCACCGGCAGGCAATCCTCCGGTGTTAAACCACGCAAGATAGCTATTAATCGACGTTCAGTCATAAGATACTCCTATTAGGGATGCACCAGCTGCCCGCAGTCCGGCCAATGTCATCTGTTCACTATCCAAAGCAGTTGCTGAAAAACCAAGACTTACCAATGCCTGCTGATAGAGGTGATTATGAAAATCAGATCCAATTAAATAAACAGGTTCATTTTTCTGTAGTATATGACGTTGTCCAGACAGTTCTGCACCAATCAATAAACCACTAAGCCTGGCATCCATCTCACCGGTCTCAGGCTCCGACAATAAAGTCCGGGAACGAACGGAAAATAATCGAGCCATTAACTGCGCAGGCGCCTCATAGGTTTCACTCACAGCTGATACGAATGCTTGATCGGACCATTTACCTGTCATCGAAAATCTCAGCACTGATTGGTGACTAAGCAATTGAAACAACTCGCCAGTCATACTGGTGCTAAAATTACGAACCTGATCATGCTCGACCACTACCCATTTGCTGTGGGTTCCGGGAAGACAGAATAAACCTGATGACAGCTTCTGCTGTTGCATCGCACCAAGAATTTGAGTCTCTTCACCGCGCATCACATCCTGAGAATCGAGTTCCATCTGACACAGGCCAGGTAAAATAGACACTTTCAGGCGAGTATCTAACACGGAAGGTTCAACGGCTGCCTGTGCCAATTTAGTCAATGGGGTTGGAGTGGGCCGGTAAGGTGCCTCCAACCAACCCTGCCGGGCACCAGCCATACCACAAATAACCACAGGCAGTGTTCCCGTGGCAGGTAGCCAGTCAGAAATTAAGCTCAACAGTACCTTTTCGTACTGATCCGAAGTAAGTGTCGACATTCCTTGATCGGAAGATTTGTGATCAATGACCTGATGCCATTCGTCCATAGCCCACAATCGCAGATTGGACGTGCCCCAATCAACAGCCAGCCAACGTACTGATACTGATTTATTCACTACCACCCCCAGAGAAAAAAAACCCTTCGGTCCGCTTTTGATGATCAGGATTACAAAAATTACTGGTCAATATCTGCCTCTTCTACATCATGCAATGTGGATTGAATTAATGTCTTTGTAGCCTTAAAGGCACGCTCTCCATCACCCGCCAAAATGGCATCACATACTTCCCGATGTTCTTTTCTCGATCGCTCCGGAGTTTTCCGAACGGCATTCCAAGCAATAGAAAACTGAAACGCTAACGATTTTTCGATCATCCCTCCCAACGAGTACAACAGAGGATTGTGTGTCGCTAACATTATGGTGTGATGAAACAACAGGTCTGCCTCAATCTGTTCTGCCGACGCAGGTTCATTTATTTCAATACCATTAATTGCCACTCGAAGCACGGCCTTCTGTTCTTCATTGATACGCTCTGCTGCCAACTTAGCGGCCATTGGCTCAATGACATCACGCATATCCATTAAGTGTTCGATAAACCCACGGCTCGGGGTTGGCTCTAAATGCCATGTTAAAACATCAGAATCAAGCATGTTCCATTCTTCCCGAGGACGAACCCGAGTCCCGATTTTTGGGCGGCTGACTACCAGCCCCTTGGCAGAAAGTAATCGAGTACCTTCTCTAACCGCGGTGCGGGACACACTGAACTCTTCCTGAATTTTGCCTTCAGTTGGTATTGGCGCCCCTGGCTGAATACTTCCTGTAACAATTTTGCGTCCAATAATACTGGCTACTTGATGGGCTAGACTTTCAGATTTTAGACCAATCATCGGCTTCTTAGAACCAAAACCAGAATTCTGAATAGTATTTTCTTTATTGCTCATATATTCTCCTATGGTAGTATCATACTATTAATTAGCCAGAACTCTCAAATAATAACCTGAGTAATGTAAATTCAACCATTCTCTTACATATAGGTGACCTGATGTCCTCTAAAAACCGTTCTCTTCGCTCCAGAGCCTGGTTCGATAATCCAGAAAACCCTGATATGACTGCTCTTTATTTAGAGCGTTACCTGAATTACGGCCTGACCAAAGACGAATTGATGTCAGGTAAGCCCATTATCGGTATTGCTCAAACAGGCTCTGATTTATC
>Ga0224506_10001331_pt1 | contig 17838 bp, 19 predicted proteins | sample SF_Jan12_sed_USG_2_FD_169108 | JGI IMG/M metagenome (GOLD analysis project Ga0224506, IMG submission 169108) | Sediment microbial communities from San Francisco Bay, California, United States - SF_Jan12_sed_USGS_8_1 | ecosystem: Environmental > Aquatic > Marine > Sediment | place: USA... | reverse complement strand
GTCATGGAAAGAGTTCTCGCACAAAAAAGTCTCAGCAGACGAGGCTCGCGAAATCTATTCGAACAATCTATATAAAACAGAACTGATAAATGAAATAGAATCAAAAGGCGAAGAAATAACATTGTACACCGTCGGAGATTTTACTGATCTGTGTCGCGGTGGGCATGTTGACTTCCCTGCTAATGACATTGACCCCAGATCATTTGAACTATCCCATGTTGCTGGTGCGTATTGGCGCGGTGATGAAAAAAATCCAATGCTCACACGTATTTATGGGTTGGCATTTGAAAGCCCTGAAAAATTGGCGGAATATAAAGAAATGCTAGCGGAAGCCAAAAAACGCGACCACCGTAAAATCGGCAAGGAGCTAGACTTGTTTACTTTTTCTGATCTTGTCGGAGCGGGATTGCCATTGTTTACCCCACGCGGAACATTACTGCGAGAATTAATTGTGCAAAAAATTCATGACATACAAAAACAGTTTGGATATCAGCGCGTGACTATTCCTCATATAACAAAAAAAGAACTCTACGAAACCAGTGGGCATTGGGAAAAATTTGGCGATGAACTGTTTCATGTACATGGAAAATCAGATGCGGAATTTGTTATGAAGCCCATGAACTGCCCACATCATACACAGATTTATGCCAGCCAGGCACGTAGCTATCGTGACTTGCCTATTCGCTATACAGAATCAACGATGGTTTATCGCGATGAACAAGCCGGCGAGTTGTTGGGCTTGGGGCGTGTGAGGTCTATTACCCAAGACGACGGGCATGTGTTTTGTACCCCCGATCAAATAGAGTCTGAAATTGGAAACATTGTTCATGTTATCCGTGAATTCTATACATCATTGGATATGTGGGACGACAAAACTTATTGGGTGTCATTGTCTGTTCGTGATCCGGCAACACCAGAAAAATATCTAGGAGATACTGATGTGTGGGATCGCGCCGAAAAAACACTAGAAGATGTAGCCAAGAAATTTGATTTGAATTATAAACGTGTCGAGGGCGAGGCTGCCTTTTACGGTCCAAAATTAGATTTTATGTTCCATGATGCCATAGGGCGTGAACGACAATTAGCTACGGCTCAGTTGGATTTCAATATGCCAAAACGTTTTGAATTAGAATACACTGATTCTGACAGCACAAAACAAACTCCCGTTATGATTCACCGAGCCATCGCAGGATCATTGGAGCGATTTTTATCTATTATTATCGAACACTTTGCAGGTAATTTCCCTGTGTGGATGTCCCCTGTTCAGGTTATAGTGGTCCCCGTAAATCCCGAGGCACACGGTAAATATTCAACTCATGTTTATGAACAATTAGAAAAAGCGGGCATCCGCGCCGAACATTCTGACGAAAATGAAAGTCTGGGCAAAAGAATCCGCAAAGCAAAGCAATTTAAAACACCTTATATTGTTGTGGTTGGCGACAAAGAAAGCGACGACAATACACTGACAATAGAAATGCGTGGCGATGAAAAACTAGAAGGAGTCACCGTGCAGAATTTGATAGATAGGATAAATGGCGAAAACTAACGTTTGTTTTTCGCTCCCCTATAGGGGAGCTGTCGAGTGAGGTTACGAACGAGACTGAGGGGTACATATTACCACGTCATCCTGAATTTATTTCAGGATCTCATGGGTGAAATCACACAGCTCCTCGCGTCTTCCCGGGCTTGACCCGGGATCCAGAAACATCACCATTTTTCTTTTTTCTTAGTAAAAAAGAAACAAAAACCCAAGGCCTGTACCTCATTCTCTCAGAATTATCTAAAACTTTCACTCACTATTTTTCAAGGGGCACTACGTTAGCCTTTTGAAAAATTAGAAACGTTCACTTTCGTTTTGAAATTCTGGTTCGTTCGATAAGGGCCGGAGGACGCGTTTGACTGAGGTTTCTCACCCCCCCCCTATAGGGGGGAGGAAAAAGTGGTAAAATTAAATCATTAGAAAATAATCCTTAATTTTTATGACCAATAATAATCTACACAACTTGATGACACAAATGACCCAAGAGCAAAAGTCAGCATGGCGAATTGAAAAACATTATATGGATGAATCTGGTTCAGACGAAGAAAAAGCTTTCTGGGAAAGTTTGCTATCAGATAAAAAAACCCACATCGCAGAATTGAAAGGATTGATAAAATCAGCAATGTAAAAAAACCGCCATATTATGGCGGAAATTAAATACTACAAAGTGTTTTTAATATTTTGTCTGTGTCTCTTATAAAGGTGTGATAAAAATTACCTTTTTCCAGAAACTCTTTTAGGATTTCTTTATTCTTGTTGTTTTGGTAACGGATATTAAATGCAGTTACTATACTTTTCAAGCTACTGAGCCTCTTTATTGCTTTTAAGGTTTCGTTATCTTGTATCATCCTTGAGTCTATCAACATGCTTGTTTCTTGTGTAATACGTGCAAGGACAGAAAAAAGCTTTTCTCCGATTTTCGATTCATCTACTGTCATTTTCTCTAGCTTTTCTAGATGTATCGCCAAGTTTATTTTGCACAAATGGATACTATTATTTCTTTTCATTTTTGTGTATTTTCTTTTAATTTTATGCTTCACAGCAATAAAGTCAAGTGAGCAAAGAAGACCCACTTGTGGGCGACTATTGCGAACTTGTGCAAGGCCAAGTGAGCAAAGAAACGAGGCGACTATTGCGCACCACAAGAGTATTTCTATTTTTATATTCGCCACCTCATTAAAAATAAGTCAACTTGTGCAAGGTCAGGCATGTGCTTGACCCATCTATATTTTGTCATTCTGAACTTGTTTCAGAACCTAGGTCTGTACAAAAAACAACGGGATCCTGAAATAAATTCAGGATGACAGTGGTGTTGTTTTTAAATATCTATCTCTGCTAATTTAGCATGTGTTTGGATGAATAATTTTCTTGATGGAACATCATTCCCCATCAATGTATCAAAAATCTTGTCAGCTTCACCGGCGTCTTCGATGGTGACTTGTTTTAATGTACGTGTCTCGGGGTCCATGGTTGTCTCCCATAACTCTTCGGCGTTCATTTCACCTAGACCCTTGTATCGTTGAACACGGGCTTTACCAGAGCGTTTCTTTGCATCAGCCACGTTTGACGTGGTCTCCTCGCCATCTTCGGTTTCATCTGGGGTCTCGTCAATAGTTCCTGCTGGGTCTGCCCCCATGTCTACCAACGCAATATCTCGTTCTGCATCAGTATAGGCATAACGCAGGTCTTTTCCTTTTTGAATTTTATAAAGTGGTGGTTGGGCAACATAAATATATCCATTTTCCAAGAACTGTGGAAAATATCGATAGAACAAGGTCAACAGCAACGTACGAATGTGCGCACCATCGACATCGGCATCGGTCGCAATGATGATTTTTTTGTAGCGAGCTTTTTCCAGGTCGAACATCTCACCGATAGATGAACCAAATGCGATCACCATAGATTTGATTTCCTCGTTACCCAGCATGCGGTCCAGACGCGTACGTTCAACGTTCAATGGTTTACCACGTAATGGCAAGATAGCCTGGGTGCGTCGGTCGCGCCCCTGTTTTGCGGTTCCCCCCGCTGAATCTCCCTCTACGATGAATATTTCTGCTTCGTCGGCGTCTTTGGTTTGACAGTCAGATAGTTTCCCCGGTAGGGTAAATCCGTCCAGGGCCCCTTTACGTAGAATAGAATCTTTGGCGGCTTTGGCTGCTTTGCGGGCGCGATACGCCAACACCATTTTGTTCATGATTGATTTTGCATCATCAGGGTTTTCTTCGAGATAGCTTTGGAACGCATCACCGAATACTTTTTCTACGGCTCCGCGGGCCTCGGGTGATCCCAATTTGTCTTTGGTTTGACCTTCGAATTGGATTTCGGGCATTTTAACACTGATGACTGCGGTGAGCCCTTCCAGGACATCATCACCGGTAAATGATTCTCCGTCTTTTAGAACCTTGTTGGCTTTGTTGTAGTTGTTTAACAGACGTGTCAGAGCAGTTTTGAATCCCGTCAGGTGCATTCCCCCACCTGGCGTTGCAATAGTGTTCGCAAACGACAGAATTTTTGAATTTAAATCATCGACATATTGCAGCGCAATTTCCACGTCAACATTGTCGATTTCTTTTTCTGCGTAAAATATTTTTTTCTGAACAGGTTTTTGTTCATCAGCATTTAAATGTTTGATCATTGATACGACTCCCCCCTCGAAATAGAACGTCTGTGATGGCACCTGCATTCCTAGATCAGCAATCCAATAGGTGCTGTTCCAGTCAGTCTTTGGGTCAGCCTCGCGGGCGTCTATAACACGTACACGCATGTTGCGAACCAGGTACGCTTGTTCGCGGACACGTTTTTCAATACGATTCCAGTTAAATTTGATCTCTTTGAAAATTTCAATATCAGGACTGAATGTAATGATGGTTCCATTCATGTCTGATTTTCCAATTTTTTTAACCGCAGCTTTTCGTTTCCCAATAGCATATTCCTGTTCGTATTTTCCGCCACCGGTGTGGACTTCGGCGCGGGTATAGGTTGATAGCGCGTTTACCACTGACGCCCCAACCCCGTGGAGCCCTCCGGAGACTTTGTACCCTGATTCATCCCCACCAAATTTACCTCCGGCATGCAGTGTGGTCATAATCGTTTCCAATGCAGAGACTCCTGTTTTTTTATGTTTATCTACGGGAATACCACGTCCGTTATCCGCAACACGGATTTTGTCTCCGGGGAGCAATACCAGTTCAACGGTGTCAGCATGACCCGCCATGGCTTCATCGCGACTGTTATCGAAAACCTCCCAGACCAAGTGGTGTAATCCATCGGGTCCAGTTGACCCAATATACATCCCGGGACGTTTACGTACCGGTTCCAACCCTTCCAGGACGGAAATCTGATCTGCCCCGTATGCTGATTTTGTGGGTTTTTTTGATGCCATATAATAAAAAAAGCGTTAGCTAATATACAGGTAAAATATCGTTTTTGACCCCTCTATTATAGCAGAAAACCCCCTCAAAATCTAGCGATTTTGAGGGTGTTTTTACACAGAATTATTCTGATTTTCCCTTTAAATTATCGCGTATTTCACGTAATAATTTGATATCTTCGGTGACTTTCTGTTCTTTCTCGGGTTTCTGCTCTTCTTTGCGTTTGATCCGGTTGATTATTTTGACAACAACAAATAGCGCCCATGATACTAGTAGAAATGCGATAAGAGCGTTGATGAATAATCCGTATCCCAGCGCGACACCACCAGCCTCGCGTACTGCGGCGATGGATGTCATGTCGACACCATCCATTATTTCAGGCTTTCGCAAGACGGCAAACAAATTGCTGAAATCGGGACTCCCAAATGCTCCTGCAATCAAAGGCATAATGATATCGTCTACCAGTGATTTGACCACGGTTCCAAACGCCGCTCCGATAACAATACCGACAGTCATGTCGACCATGTTACCTTTTACGGCAAACTCTTTGAATTCTTTGAGTATTTTCATAAACTAAGAATTATTAAATTTTTCGAATGCTCGTAAAATTTCAATAGGTAGTGCAAAGATGACCGTGTTTGATTGGTCAGATGACAAATCGTTTAATGACTGCAATGTTCGCAGGTGTAGTGCCCCTGTTTGTGCTGATAACATTCCGGCTGCTTTGGCCATGTTTTCAGCGGCAGCGACTTCTCCCTCGGCTTTGATGATGACCGCGCGTCGTTCACGTTCTGCTTCGGCTTGTTTTGCAATAGTTCGTTCCATGTCAGATGGCAACGATACGTCTTTCAATTCGACGTTGTCTACCTTGATCCCCCACTCATCAGATGCTTCGTCGACAATGCTACGAATACGGTCAGAAATGCTGTTACGTTCTGCAAGCAGTTCATCTAGTTCGACTTCACCGACGATATTACGCATAGTGGTTTGTGCTAGCTGGCTAATAGCGTGGTAAAAGTCCTCTACATTCAAGACAGCTTTGCCAGCGTCAGCAATACGGTAGTAAATAACAGCGTTCACCCCAACAGAAATATTGTCTTTGGTGATGGCTTTTTGATCGGGTACGTCGACGGCTTTGACACGCATGTCGACTTTGATCATACGTTGGAAAATAGGCACCACGATACGCCATCCTGGTTCTTTGATGCCGGTAAATTTCCCCATGGTCAACATAACCCCGCGTTGGTATTGGTCAATCTGACGCAACATCATCAGAATACCGACAATAATAACCCCTAATACAATAAGAAAATACATACTATACAAATGCTAGCTAATATAAATGTATTATAGCATCAATTAGATTGTTCGTGGCTTATTGACAATTTATTATAAAATGTTATCTTTATCTAAAATACATTTCTTCACTACAAATTTTAATCATGTTTGGTAAAAAGTTAACAAAAGAAGAGTACTTACAACTACAAGAAAAATGGAAACCAGTAGAAAAGAACCTTAAGTTTACCGTTTTAGGGGTCCTCATTGGTTGTACTATTACGTTTGTAAGTTTATATACCTGTGGATTGTTATAATCTAAGGTTGGCTAACAAATCTAAAACAAAAAATCTACACTTCTGTGTAGATTTTTTTATTTATCTAACTTCCCAACCGTTGTCTGTCAGTTTTTTGTAAATCGCGTCGGTGATGGGGGTGATTTCGTCGTCAGTCAATGTTCGGTCCATAGATTGGAATACCAGGCGGTATGCATATGACACGCGGTCGTCTTTTTCATATTTATCTACTTGGTCCATGCGAACCAGCAATCCCTCGCCTAGTTCACCATAGATAGCTTCTAGACTCTCTGGTGTTACGTCGGACGGTACCCATACAGAAATATCTCGAGTGGTAAATGGGTATGGTGACCACGGAGTAAATGTGGTTGTTGTTGTCTGATTAAAATTATAATCAGCGCCTGTCAGATTATTATCGGTCGCATATTTTTCCAATGTTGTTTCTTGGATTCCTTTTGCGTCAGCTATGGCGATATGTAATTGCTCTGTTGGTGTCCACACGGTTCCAATTTCGAACATCTTGGTGTCTTTGGGTCCCGTTCCAAACAGTGGTGCATTTTTCTTGTTTTTATCAAAAGCCACAGTTAATCCGTCAGTTAAATTCGCACGCAAGAAATTTTTATCATCAGCGCTGTATTTTACCTGGGTCTTACCATGGTCTGTAAATGTATAGGTCATGACTTCGTTGTAACCATCAGCTAACAATTTTTGTCGTACGGACATAGCCAGGGCAAATTTACCGCTGACTGCCGGGGTAAATGGAATATCTGTCAGAGATTGCGTTGGAATATTTTCATATCCATACACACGTCCGATTTCCTCGATTAAATCTTGTGGGATTCGCAAGTCCAAACGTTCGGTTGGAATCGAAACCGAGAATCTCCCGTCGGTTTCGGTATATGTAAAATTCAGACGATCAAAAATATATGTAACATCTGCAGTTTTTAATTCTAGCCCCAATATTGTATTAATATGTGACAATTCCACAGATACGATTGCTGGTTCCGTTGGGGTTGGATATACATCTACAATATTTCCCAGTTTGGTATTGTCTGTTCCTGCAATCTCTAAAATCAACAACGTCAAACGCTCCATAATATCTGGCATAATTTCTGGTGATAATTCGTTTTCAAAACGTTTTGATGAATCCGTTGCAATGCCAGTTTTTTTACGTGTTTCGCGTGTTGAAATAGGTTCAAAATTCGCGACCTCTAATACGATGTTGGTTGTATTGCTATCTACCTCGGCTTTGTTGCCTCCCTTGATCCCTGCAATCGCTAGTGGGTCTGTTTCATCGGCGATAACCAACATTGAATCATCTAATTCAACCTGGTCTGCTTTTTGTCCCAGAGTCGTTATTCCCTCGCCAGTTTCTGCATTTCGAATGATTATTTTTGGTCCAGATAGTTTATCCAAGTCAAAGGCATGAATTGGATTTCCCAAATCCAACATCACAAAATTGGTTGCATCCACAACGTTATTAATAGATTGCTGCCCTACTGCTGTCAGGAAATTTTTGATCCAATCTGGAGTTTCTCCGATTTTAATATTTTCAATAACACGTCCCATATAGCGACGACATTTTTCAGTGTTTTGAATATCTACATCCAAATTTATTTCTGATTTTGGATATTCCTTGTCATGTTTATATCGTTCGATGATTTCGCGGTCACCCAAAAGCGCTGAAACTTCTTTGGCGATACCCATATGTGACAAACAATCATGTGCGCGGTTTGGTAATACGTCGATATCAATAACATTATCGCCATCTACGTTTTCTATTCCCTCGGTTTCAAAAGAATGCAGGGCAATAATACTATCCAGTTCAGTGACAGGAGGCAGGGGTTTTTCAAAATAAGATTGTAGCCAGTTATAAGATATTTTCATATTATTTTAAATTATTGTGCAATCGTAAATCCCCCTGATAGAATAAACGGATATCATTAATCCCCCATTTCATCATGGCCAGGCGGTCGATTCCAACACCAAACGCAAATCCAGAATATTTTTTTGAATCAATTCCTACGTTTTCCAAAACATTGGGGTGTACCATTCCGGCTCCCAATAATTCCAGCCATTTACCATTGAATTTCAGGTCTACCTCGACTCCGGGTTCTACAAACGGAAAAAATCCAGGACGCAAACGCATTTCTACGTCATTACCGAACATCTTTTTCAAGAAATGCTCCAAAGCCCCCTTTAGATGTCCGATAGAAACCCCCTCGCCTACTACCAGTCCCTCGATCTGGTGGAACTGTACCTCGTGAGTTGCGTCGGTTGCCTCGTTACGGAAAACTTTACCTGGGGCAATAATTTTAAAGGGTGGAGTCTGCCCAGCATCACGTAATTTTTCCATAAAACGAACTTGGACGTTCGATGTGTGGGTTCGCATGACTTTGTCCTCGCGTTGGTCTGGCGCGGTATCTGAATCTGGTTTTACAAAAAAGGTATCCTGCATATCACGCGCAGGATGATTGGCGGGGATATTGAGCGCATCGAAATTATGCCACTGGTCCTCCATCTCGGGTCCATCTGCGATTTCGAATCCCAAATCCACAAAAATCTCAGACACCTGATTAATGATGTCGCTGATAGGGTGAATTTTTCCTGATTGGTCATTCATATAATTATTTTAACATTTCCTTCAAAACCTCTTCGGCGATTTTGGGGTTAGCGCTACCTCCGGATTTCTTCATCACCTGCCCCATCATGAATTTGATGGTGTTTTCATTTCCACCGCGGTATTGCTCTACAGGTCCTGGGTTTTCATCGATTACCTCTTGGGCGAATTTCTTGACTTCCTCGGGGTCAGATTTTTGAATCAAACCACGTTCGTCCGCAATTGATTTTGGGTCTCCCCCGTTGTGTACCAATTCTGCCAAGATATCTTTGGCTCCACGACTGTTCACGTCACCGCCGTCAATCATCTGCATCAGTGTGGCAAAATCTCGGGGTTCCATTTTGTCGAATACGCCATGTTCTGCAATCTCGCGCAATGCGACCAAGTCACTGGTCAAATAGTTTGACGCCTTTTTGATCATGTCTTTGTTTCCATCTAAAATAGTTGCAACATTTTCAAAAAACGTCGCCAGGTCTTGGTCTAATAGATACGCCTCGATATCCTCGCTTTTAATACCATACATATCAGTATAACGAACACGTTTTTCACTGGGGAGCTCGGGAAGTTCTGATTTCATTTCATCCAGATTAAAAATCTCGTGCAGATGCAGTTTGGGTAAATCAGGATCCGGGAAATAACGATAGTCGTTGGCATTTTCTTTGCTACGTTGTGACACGGTTATTTGTTTTACATCATTCCAGCCACGCGTTTCTTGGACGATTTCATCTCCGCGACCCTCGTCCAGTAATTTTGTCATGCGTGCTGTCTCATATTTGGCAGCACGTTCCATCATATTGAAACTAGCGATGTTTTTTACTTCGACTTTGGTTCCCAGTGTATCCGGATCAGCAGACAAGCTGATATTCAATTCGACTCGCATTTCACCTCGTTCCATGTTGGCTTCGGATACACCCAAGTATCGCAATAGAATTTGTAATTCACGCGCAAAATGCCCAGCCTGTTCGGGGCTATGCATGACGGGTTCGGTAACTAATTCCATCAATGGTACTCCGGCACGGTTATAGTCAACCAATGTTCCGTTGGCGCTGTGTTTGCTGGTTGCGGTGTCTTCCTCTAAATGGACACGAGTAACATCTATGCCGCCCAGTTTCCCGCCAGATACGATTGGATATTTGTATTGTGAAATTTGGTAGCCCTTGGGGATGTCAGGATAAAAATAGTTTTTGCGATCAAATTCTGTGAAATTGGCGATATCACCACCTAATGCCAGCCCAACCATTATTGTTTTGCGAACAGCTTCCATGTTGATGGTCGGCAAAGTCCCCGGATGAGCCATGTCAACGGGGTTAATATTTGTGTTCGGTTCGGCGCTGAACGGGTCATTCGGCGCATTCGAAAACATCTTGGTTTTAGTGTTTAATTCCGCGTGGATTTCCAGGCCGATTGTTACGTGATATTTCTGTGACATGTTCATGATTATACATGAAAACACAGGTTTTTAAAGGGGTATCTTGACAAATCTATCTAAATATGATATACTATGTTTAAGAGGTACAAATCATGAAAAACAAATTTAAATTCATAGTTGGTTTTGGAAAACCAGCTTTGACCTATATCAGCCTGTTCATAATTGTTAGCGCCTTGTTTATTGGAGGTAGTTGTGCTGACTGTATAGGGGGCGAGTTTAAAGAGTGTGTTATTGCACTGTTTAAATATTAAATTTTCTAACCCACCCTACTGGGTAAAGCAGCCACGAATTCTTGTGGCTGTTTTTTTATTTATACCGAGAGAGTCCTGGATAGCTCTTTCATGTCATCGTCACTAAATGCAGTGACGGCGACAACTGTTTTACCAGGTGCAAATTTTTGTACCTGTTTTATTTTGCTTGGAATTTCTGATTCATCTATTAAATCAGTTTTGGTCAGAATGATAGTTTCACCTTTTTCTATTATTGACGCGCTATATTTCCCTAGTTCTGTTCGGATTGCGTTGTAATCACGTTCGATATCGTCGGATTCCAACGACAGAACATGCGCAATAGTTTTTGCGCGTGAAATATGGCGCAGGAATTTGTGCCCTAGACCCTTGCCCTCGCTGGCTCCCTCGATGAGCCCTGGGATATCAGCTATAACTGCACCGTTTGGCAAAACACCCAAGTATGGATCCAAGGTTGTAAAATGATATGCACCGACTTTGGATTTGGCATTGGTCAATGCGTTAATCAATGTTGATTTACCTGCGCTAGGTAGACCAACCAAACCAATTTGTGCAATTAATTTTAGTTCAATATGAAAATCTCCTTCTTCGCCGGATTTCCCTGGTGTCCATTCATACGGTGTTGTGTTGGTTGATGATTTGAAATATTCGTTTCCCAGACCACCACGCCCACCACGTAATATTTTTTCTGTTTGCCCCACCTTTGTTAGGTCCCATTTTTTTCCTGTATTGGTATTTGTTACCAGTGTACCGACAGGTAGTTTGATAACTAGGTCAGCACTGTTTGCTCCTTCCATTCCATTTTTTCCACCTGGTTGCCCATCATTGGCTTTGAATTCTTTGTCATGTTGGTAATTTTGTAGATATGATAAATCTGCGACCGCCATAATAGATACATCACCTCCATTTCCTCCGTTACCACCACCGGGTCCCATTTTAGGTTTGAATTTTTCTCGACGCCAACGAACAACCCCGTCGCCTCCGCGACCGGCACGTATGTGTATTTTCATTTCATCTATAAAAGCCATAATGTCTGTATAAAATACAACAAAATCAATAAAAAATCAAGTAAAAAACGGCTTACGCCGCTTTTTCTTCTTTTTGTTTTGGGATTACTTCCCATTGTTCATGTGGTGGATTTTCCGTATTTTTATTTACAGACAAGATTTCTTGGCTGTATTCAGCGTTGAATTTGTCGGCAATTTCTTGCGCGGCCCCCTCGATAGCAAAGGAAGTCTTATTTTCTAGGCTATATCGTTCAAAATCAAATTCACCATCAATTGATTCATATGATTTGATTGATTTAGATTTTTCAAAATTTAAGTTTTCCATATATTATGATTTTAACGCAATTTTTACCAACTGCAAAGCCCCCTCTTTGCTTTTGGCTCGACAAGTAAACAAACTACGATGACAGAAAATAGCATCATCAACACCGGATACGCTGGCCATTTCTGAACCTGTTAATCCTGCCCAGGCAGCCGGTAGTGGTTTGCGAGTCGCATAAGTATTAGCATCGGCGCGCATTCCCACAACAGACCAATTCCCCTTGGAGTCAGGATGTACTGCGTAAACGGTGTCATTGTGTCCCCCCAATGTTTCAACAATTATAAATCGACCCAAAGGCTGGTCAATCACAACTAAATTTTTATTTTCTGCAGATTGATAAGCCTTGTCAATTATATCCATTGCCGTGGTGTCGCTGGTTGCCTTTCTGATTAATCGTTTTAGGATTTGTTTTGCTAAATTAACAGCCGTAATAAATTGGTCATAGGTTTCTAGCCCCTCGTCCCAACCAGTATTAAAAGATGAAATAGCATCTTCGATAAGAAAGGGTGTTTCTCCTATACTATTTAGGTTAAACAAGTTTATGCCGTTGTCTGTTGCATCGATTGCTTGAGCAAAGTGATCGACTCGCCCAACAAGACGTTTTGAGCCAAAATTTAGGCCAATATGTTTCCAGACCAAACCAAATGATGCGTATTCGATTCCGTTGGCACGTTTCCCTGCTCCACCACTCTGATGGTGGTCAAAACGGTTAGTTTCTGGATTATAGATTCCTCCGATATCAAAAACGTAGTCACCGCTGGTCACCAATGGGTCAGTATGTCCTACGCGGTGGACGCTATATTTTTTACCTTGTTGGTCCAGCCAGATTTGTAGCGTCGCACATGCAAAAACATCATCGCTATGGAACGAGCCATTGTGGGTAACGAGTTTTACTTTTTTACTAAATCCAAACATGTTATTTAATCGTACGATGTAGAATCCATGAGATTGCTGAAATAATTATTGATCCAATTACACCAGCGCTGAATGTTGCAATTGTGAACCCAGGAACAATTAGGCTAGCTATCCAAAATAGAATAATGTTTAAAACAACACCAAATAATCCCAGGCTTATAATGTTAAAAGGCAGTGTAAGGGCTTTTAAGATTGGTTTTACAAAAGTATTAGACAGACTTATCACAGCTGTAGCAATCAAAGCTACGGTCGTGGTTGTAACAGTGATCCCAGTAATTAAATAAGGCAAAGCCATGATAACCCCCGCCAAGATCAAAAATTTTATAATAGTTTTTAACATATAATGTTATGACAAGAGTCCGTTGATCACTTCTTTGACATCATTACCGTCCGCCATTCCCCCTGTTTCTTTCATTACTGCCCCCATTAATTGTCCCATACCTGATTTGTCGGTTACACCTAGTTCTGCCATTTTAGATTCTACGATAGGTTTGATCTGTTCCACCGTCATCATTGCTGGTAAATATTTCTCGATGATTTCTAATTCCACCTGTTCGTCTGCTGCCAATTCTGGTCGCCCACCATCTGTATATTGAGTAATCGAGTCTTTACGTTTTTTGCCTTCGCGCTTGATAACAGCCATTGCCTCGTCATCGGACAATTCATCTTGTGGGGTTCGTTTTGATGCTACCAGCTCGTTGGTAAATGCGCTCATGATGCTACGCAAGGTCATGACTTTGACTGGTTCCTTGGCACGCATGGCATCTTTCATGTCTGATTTGATTTGTTCTGTGATTTTCATATAGGGTGATTATATCATATGGTATGATTATCTCTATGAATTACAAACCATTCTTTCTTGATACCGAAACTACTGGAACCGAAAACAAAGACCGATTAACACAGGTTGCCTATTCATATGCGCCAGTCAGCAAGGCAAACTCAACAGTAGAATTGTTTAAACCACCAGTGCCTATTACCGTGGCATCAATGGCGGTGACACACATAACTAATAAAATGGTCGCAGACAAAGAACCATTTCAAAGCTCATCTATATATGATGCATTAAAAACAGAATTAGAAAAACCAGAAACAATCATGGTTGCCCATAATGCGCGATTTGATATTGATATGTTGGAGCGCGAGGGGCTATCTGTTCCCCGCCACATTGATACATTACGCGTTGCGCGGTATCTGGATCCCCAGGGAAAAATAGAAAGCTACCGATTGCAAAATTTACGTTATTTGCTGGATTTGGATGCAGATATAACAGAAACCGTCCAAGCCCACGATGCATTTGGAGATATTGTTGTCTTGGAAAAACTATTCGACCGATTGTTCGCAAAAATGCAAAAACAAATGGACGGAGCTGACGAAACCGCCGTGTTAGATGAAATGATGGCAATATCATTGCGCCCATCGTTGATTCATTCATTTAATTTTGGAAAACACATGGGAAAAACCATTGCAGATGTCGCCGGCGAAGACCGCGGATATCTAGAATGGTTATTAAAACAGAAAAAGGAAAATCCAACGGATGAAGAAGATTGGATTTTCACACTGGAGAAATATTTGACATAAATAATATTTAAAGGTATTATTTAATGAAATAAATTAAATAGATATGATATATAATGATGTCCGAGAGGTTCCGCTTGATATTATCTTTCTTGAATATTTAAAAAAGACAATAAAGATCTCTTATTTTTTAGGTAATTATATAAGAAAGAAAAACGTAAGAATATATTTATCAGAAACTTTTTCTTGTAATTTTAATATTATTAAAGATAATAAATTCAATTATGTGGAGCCAGAGACCAGCACTATTTTTATTTTGTGTCCAGAATATTCAGATAAAGATTATGAGCAAAGAGCTCACTTGATGGTAGTCTGTCATGAAATTGCTCATATTGTTCAATATAGACTTGGTATTTATGATTTGGTTGATTTTAAGGACCCTAAGATTGTTTTATTTCATGAACAGCAGGCCAGCAGAATAGGTCTTGAAATTTATCGACGTTCTTTTCTTAAAGATTTTGATGAAATGTTTAATTGGTTTTATTTTGGAGAAGGCTCCTTGGAAAGATTGATAAAGTCAAATAAAGAGGAATAAATTATAAAAGTTGGCATAATTGCCAGCTTTTTTATTTGGATTTTCACATTGGAGAATTATTTGTAAATAAAAAAACTGAAAGTAAATACTCTCAGTTTTTTTGCTAGCGACTCAAGGTTTTTTTAATTTCCATATCAAACTCGTCACGAGAGCAGTGTTTCAGTACACATCGTATATTCATCTCTACTGCTTTTTTTATCATATCCACTGAGCTGGAATAAACCAACGTAACCTCTTTCTGTTCATCTGTTAGGTCTGGAAGTAAATTCTCTCCATTGCCGGGAGCAAGATTACCATCAATAATTATAAGATCAAACTTCTCTGTTCTTAATAATTCACGAGCCTCTTCTTCTGTTGATGTATCTATTATGTCAGCATAATTTGATATATTTTTTATGGCTATTATAATCATGTCTATAAAAACTAGAGTGTCTTCTACTATAAGTATTTTTTTCATAACTATGTTTTTGGTTTCTAGCATATTCTAGTAAAAAGTCAATAGCCCTCTATTATGCTAAAATACCCTTTATGCAAACACTTGTAATTATATTGTCGATTGTGGCTGCTCTGCTGACCGGTGGGGTTATTTTCCTGGTTGTTAAATTAACCAAAAAAGACGATACAGTACAAGACGATGGCCAAATGCGGATGCTACTGCAACAGATGAATGAATTATCACGAACTGTGGATGACAAATTGGGTGCAACCCAGCGCGAAATGTCCGACAGTCTGAAATTTCAATCTAACCGCAGTCATGAATTAATTCGCGAAATAACTCGCGAAATAACCGAGGTTAAAAAAACAGGTGAAAACGTAATGAGCTTTACGGAACAATTAAAAGACCTACAGAATATTTTGAAAAATCCAAAACAACGTGGAATCTTGGGAGAATATTATTTAGAAACAACATTGAAAAACGTTCTGCCTCCGAAAACCTATCAGATGCAATACGCATTCCCCGATGGATCTATTGTGGACGCGGTGGTATTTGTAAAAAACCAGGTAATCCCTATTGATTCAAAATTCAGCCTGGAAAACTACAACCGTCTATCGCAGGCCAGCGATCCATCAGAACAAGATCGTCTGGAAAAGGCTTTTAAAAATGACTTGAAATTACGCATCGACGAAACTAGCAAATATATCCAACCTGAAAACAAAACAATGGATTTTGCGTTTATGTTTATTCCCCACGAGGCAATCTATTATGATCTATTGGTAAATGAAATTGGCGCTGTCAAAGTAAACACACAGGATCTGATCGAATACGCCTTCAAGAAAAACGTGATGATTGTATCACCCACTAGCTTCCTTGCTTTCCTTCAGACCGTTCTGCAGGGATTGAAAGCATTACAGATCGAGGAATCAGCCAAAGAAATCCAAAAACGTGTTGGTGAACTGGGTAATCATATCTCGGCGTATGATTCATATATGAATAAATTGGGTGGAACACTGGGAACGACCGTAAATCATTACAATAAAGCCTACAAAGAGCTCAAGAAAATCGACAAAGACGTCACCCGTATCACCGGGGAAAGCATTGAATTGGAGCCAATGGAGCTCGACAAGCCACAGCTTGATGATTAAAAAATAACTTGACAATCAAAAATGAATAGTGTATAATAAAAAGGAATTATTTTTTAATCTAAAATTAACAGAATTATGGAAGATCCTTCTATTGTATCAATTATTGTTTGGTCCGTTATCGGATTTGTTGCTATTTATTCATTAATTGCTTCGATTTACCAGGTTTCTGGGAAAGAAGCAAAAATATTGGAAACATTTGGAAAACCTCATGAAAAAGCTTCATTTGCTGGTTTGCATTTTAAAATGCCTTTTCCAATTACGGAAGTTGTGGGTGTATTAAGTTTACAGCTACAGGAAATAGAGGCTTCGGTTTCTGTAAAAACATTAGATAATGCTTTTATGGATTTACCGGTAAAGGTTCAATATAAAGCTGATGGCACTGCTAAAGGCGCAGTAAAAGCTCATTATGAGCTTGATGATCCTGAAACACAAATCAGAAGCTATGTTTTGAATGAATCTCGTGGCGCGGTTTCATCTATGACAATGGATGACTTGTACAAAAATAGAGACAAGATTGAAACAACCGTTAGAGAAGCGTTGAAATCTACTTTTGAGAAATTCGGTTATATTATTGAGAATGTTCTTGTTGATGAACCTCAGCCTAGCAAAGAAGTAAAGAGGGCTTTTAACAAAGTAATTGCTAGTGAGCGAGATAAAGAAGCTGCTCAGAATGAAGCTGATGCTGAAAAAATTCGTCGTGTTGGTAAAGCTGAAGCAGAAGCTACCAGTAAAAAACTTCAAGGTGAAGGTATGGCTGCTATGCGAGAAGCAATCGCAAAAGGCGCAACAATTGCTGTTGAGGAGTTGCGTAAAGCTACTCCTGATTTAAGTGATCAACAATTAGTAGACTTTTTGATGGAAATAAATCGAATGGATACTATGACCACGATCGGAGAAGCTGGTAATTTAGTTGTTATGGATTTGAATAAAAATTCTGGATCTAGTAATGATATTGCCAACATATTAGCTGCTTTTAAAATAACTTCTAATGGAAAACCTGATGTTGTTATTCCTGCTGAAGATAAAGTAGAGACAACAGAAGAGGTGAAACCAACAGACAACTAAGTAGAAGTTTAAAGATTATGTTTACTTTATACTTTTTCAAAACACCCGGCGAA
>Ga0224506_10001328_pt1 | contig 17863 bp, 18 predicted proteins | sample SF_Jan12_sed_USG_2_FD_169108 | JGI IMG/M metagenome (GOLD analysis project Ga0224506, IMG submission 169108) | Sediment microbial communities from San Francisco Bay, California, United States - SF_Jan12_sed_USGS_8_1 | ecosystem: Environmental > Aquatic > Marine > Sediment | place: USA... | reverse complement strand
ATCAATGGTGGGTTTGGATTTGAAGCCACCTACTTTCATCAGGATTTACTGCGTATTCATGCTGGAGCAAGACTAACTTATGGCCGAAAATTTGATCAAGAGAGAAATAGGGCCGAAAATAATAGTGCATATATTGTTAATTATTACAGTGCAGAAGAAGCTACATTGATTGGTTCAGCTAATAGGAAAGGAATTACTAACCCGATTAGTCCATATAATTATTTTGAGATAGGAGGAACTTACCATATTAAAGATTTCGAAAAAGATGACGAAACAAAAATGTACTTGTATAAGAAAAGTTATGAAGGGGATAAATGGGCTGCTAGAGTACCGAGGGTAGCTCCTATTCCTTGTAAGTTGAGACAAATATATGGTGCACGATTGGGAGTTATGTATTATAACACATCAACGGATTTGCGTAAAGCAATGGGGAAACAAGGGGTGAGTATGAATGAACTTGTTGATGAAGCTGGAACACCTTTTTTAGATAATCATGAGGATGTTGATATTAGTCTGGCTGCAAATATGAGTATATTTGGCATTTATGCTGGAGCTTCTATGACATGGATACATAACGTAGCCGTAGAATTTGACAATAAATATGAAGCTGGGGTAGATGATTTGATTTTAAATGCATACATAGATTTTATTTATGGTGCTTCCGTTTTACTTGAGGATATCACTTATCTTGATGATAATCCTAGAGATCCACTACAGACCGGTTATATTAGTAATCCTGCAACTTATTCACTTGCCCCTGTACAGATTAATCCATATGGGTTTCGTTTAGGGCTTGAGGGAAAGTTTAATAGAGCATTGAGTTGGAGTTATGGAGGTGAAATGGGTTATAAACCTTCATTAAAGGGTAGAGGATTTTTTGCATTAATTAAAATAAGCATTCCTGTTTATAGTACTAACTTGAAGTATGAAGTAGAAGCATTTGGAAAATAAGATGTTTTATTCCGTATTAAATGGCATAAAGTTTATTATCTAACTTTTGCTTTTCGAATAATCTTGGCGAATAATCCCGGAAAAAATCGTTTTATATAGACTCCTAAAGTTTCTTTTCCTCCTATTAGTAATTCGTTTTTATTTTTTTCTATTCCTTTAATTATTATCTGAGCACATTTTTCGGCAGGCATTCCATTGGCTTGTGCATCGTCCATTTGGTTTAATGCAGAACCATCTTCAGTTAGAGCATTCACAGAAATTTGAGTATGAATAAATCCTGGACATACTAGCATTACTTTTATATCGTCTTTCCAAAGCTCTGCTCTTAGTGAATCGTAAAAACCATGTAGTGCATGTTTTGAAGCTGCATAACCTGTACGATATGGCGATCCAAATTTACCTACAAGGCTGGATATAGACACAAAATGCCCAGATTTTCGCTCAAGCATTGAAGGAAGTAGGTATTTGGTTAAAGCAATAGAACCGAAAAAGTTAACTTCCATTACTTTTCGGTCAACATCTAATACGGTTTCTCTAGCTAATGCCCTTTGACTTATCCCACCACTGTTGATAAGAATATCAATATGACCAAAAAATTGAAGAGCAGCATCGGTGCTGAGTTCAAGAGTATCAGGTTGTGATAGGTCAAGGGGTAAGATTTGAATATTTTGCTGTGAGATTCCAGTACATTTACCTTTTACTTCTTCCAACCTTTCTTTGTTACGAGCTGATAGAATTAGTTTACTACCTTTTTTAGCCAACTCATAAACCAGAGCCTCTCCAATACCAGAAGATGCTCCTGTAATCCAAACTACTTTTTCTTTTACTTTGGTCATGATTATATTTTGTGTTGAAGATATATAAATATCAACATTGAGAAATCATATTTCTATTATTTTCTTTCGTAAATCACGAAATCAAAGGAATGAGGATGTTTATCATCTTGAGGATGATGCTCTCGGTTTACCTCTTTCCATATAGACTTATCAAAATCAGGAAAAAAAGTGTCTCCATCAAAACTTTCATGTACTTGGGTAATATACATTCTATCAGCTAGTGCCAATCCCATTTTGTAAATCTGTGCACCTCCAATAATAAAAGCTTCAGTTTCATGTGACTCTTCGGCTAACTTAAGTGCTTCTTCAAGCGTGTTTAATACTACACAACCCTTGGCCTCAAAATTAGACTGACGAGTAAGAACAATATTTGGTCTATTGGGAAGTGGTCTAAAATTTTCAGGAATTGATTGATAATTCTTCCGCCCCATTATCACATGACGTCCTTTTGTTTTATTTACAAAATATTTCATGTCATCTGGCAAGTGCCAAACAAGGTCATTATCCTTACCTATTACTCCGTTTTCTGCTACTGCAGCAATCATTGATATTACCATAACTACAATTTGAGGTAAAATTAAGGAAAATTGTTTTGCAAAAAATGCTTAATAAATTGATTATACTTCCCCACACTAATCTTATTGAGAAACTAAGACACATACCATAATATAACGTGAGTTCGGGATAAGAAACTATGCAGATGCCACAAAAAAGCCAGCAAAAACGGATTGTCATTCAGAACGTAGTGAAGAATCCCTAAACTCTTAAGCAATTAATAAGAAAATATTCCATCCCGACTTGTCTGGACTCTGAATGACATTTATTTTTGTTTTTGATGCTTTTTTGATCTAAAATAGGACGGCTTATCCTGAACTCACGTTAATATATAAAGATAAAATCAAGCAGTCCTCTTCTAACTTTATGATTTCTAGTACTGCTTGAAGCCCAATCTTATAAGGGATTTTTCAACTGATGCTAATCCAAAACTGTCAAAAACTTGCTCATTCATTTGAATCTAGTTTTTTTCATCTTTGAAAAGTGTAGTTAAGCTACGAAAAGTTAGTACAAATTCACTACCTTGTCCATTTTCACTAAACAGCTCAATAGTCCCTTTAAGTTTATCAACAAGACTTTTTATTATTGAAAGTCCTAGGCCAGTAGAGTTTTCGCTATTCGTAGGTCTAGCACTTAGTTTTTGAAATTTCCCAAAAATTTTTGTTTTGTCTTCTACTGTAAAACCAGGCCCTTCATCTTTAATCGAAATTATAAATTTTTCACCTTTCTGTTTAATTTTAACATTAATGGATGTAGAAAATGGAGAAAACTTAATTGCATTGGAAAGCAAGTTTTCTATTATTCTTGAAAGCATGAGTTCATCGGTAATAATGTCAGATTCTACTTCAGTTGTACATTTTAGTAGTTGTTGTTTATTAATGGCCAACTGTTTATAGTTATCATTTATCCTTTGAAGAAAATCTCTTAGGTTGATTCGTACTGCATTAATTTTAAAGGTATCTTGTTGAAAGTTATTAATGTCAAGTAGGTCACTGATCAGGTGGTTTGCCTGATCTACGGAGTCATTTATTCTGTCAATAAGCTCCTGGTGTTCAGATTTTGTTATTTCACCCATGCCCATTAAATAAAATAGACTTTTTATATTATTAAAAGGAGTGTGCAGGTCATGAGCCACAATGCCTAATATCCCATCTTTTTCTCTGTTGAGTTCAAGGAGTTTTTTATTTTTTTTTGTAATTTGATTCCTGCTACAATTGAGTTCATATACGAAGAATTTGACCATAATATATATTAGTATTAGCATCAAAATAACTAAAAAATATTCCTCCTTTACGAAAGGTAGATATCTTAGCTGATAATAATTAGTAATTGCAAAGGATAGAAAACTCATTGTGGCTAACAGGTTCTTCAGGAGAGGATTTCGAATTAAATAGAATGCTCCTAACCCAACATATAGGTTTAAATAAGGCGCAGCCGTTTGATGGTCGATATTGAAAACAACAAAAAAAGTGATAGCCATCGGAGGTATTATACAGATAAGTGCAGCAATCTGATTTTTGCCCCGTTGGTTTAAATACATTATTAGTAAAGATAACAGATAGAACATTGAGATAAGTGCCACTATCAAATAGTTTCCATTGGAGGCTTTTTGTATACCTCCAATAGGTAAAAGAAGGGTGAGTAGTAATAGTATAAAAAAATTGATCAATCGCACCCTTTGTTTGTCCTCAGGGGTATCATAGTGTTTCGAACCTTTATTAATAAAAGACAGTATTAAACTCTTTATCCTAATCCGCATAGGTTAAAAATATAGGGTGTATTACAAAAAAAAGTGGTGAGTCCTCTCTGAAACGACAAAATGGAGAGACTTAACCACTAAGGTTCAAGTTTAAGAATAAATATACTATATAAAATTTTTAATCGGGCATGGTATTTCCATTTTTATAGTTCTGTTATAATTTGTTTAGCGAATGGATTTACAGCTTACATGCAATAGTTAAAACTTGCACTACCATCTGATTAATAGCATATAAAGCTATTTTATATTATGGATAAAAGTGCTTTCGATGTGGCAGTAAAATTACCAAAAACCCCAACTGTAGTTTAAGCTTGCATGCGATAAGCCTGCTTTAGCAGACAGGCATGCGCAGTAGTAATTACGGATTGAACAATGATAAAAGAGTCTTTGACTCGATTATGAAAATATTATCTTTGTTTGATGCTGGAATTCAGGATACCGAAGTCCCCTTCTTTCATTTATTAAATCCGTAGAGACGCTACGACTGAAACCTCCAAGGATTCAGCATATGTATATAAAACGCATCTTCTATTTTCTGTAAAACTCATTGAATCACAATCCTTGGAGGTTTTTTATTCTCAATGCGCTTGACCTGAGTTTAACTCTGATATAATGTAGAAATACCACATGTTGGTAACTTGAAGATAATGTCGCTAAGTTAAGACCTGACAGGTTTTTATTCGCCAAGTGATGACATTGTTATACACTTTCTACCAATCCTATTTTATCAAACCTGCCAGGTCTACTATCGTTGACATAACGACAGTAAGCTTGTGGTATTTATTTCACGATGAGTAGTCTTTTCTATTTCGAATCGAATTTGAGCCATTTACGATAATTTTCCATTTTCCCATGTTTAGTTAACCATATTCCATAACTAATGAATAAAAGATTGAACCAAATTATTGGATATCCCATTTTTAATGAGATTATTAACTCTCCAAGATAAAATAAGTCAGTTATCCCATTGTCACTGGGATTGCCGTTAAAAAAATACAATCTACTCGAAATGACTCACTACTGTCCATAGTTTAAGCTTGCATGCGATAAGCAGGCGCAGCAGTAACTACGGATTGAACAATGATAAAAGAGTCTTTGACTCGATTATGAAAATATTATTTTTGTTTCATGTCAACAAGGGGTTATAAAATCAGAGGGTATTTTAAGAGATTTGAATTTAATAGGCAATTGCCTTGGCATAAGCTGAATATAATGCATAAAAGTGCGTTTTTATTTCTATATTGGATAGAAATATTAACTCAAAAATAATGAATTATGAAAAATATTTTACTACTAATTGTAATTCTTGGTTTTTTTGGATGTTCTGAAGAAAACATTAACACGACTCCCTTAACTTATGATCATTTCCAAAACAACTTAAAACCGGAAATGAACTATACTGCGCTTGTCGATTTTTTTGGAGAACCCACAAAAGATATTGGAAGCGGCATCCATATTTATGTTTACGAGTTATCAGATTCAACTGAAATTTGGATTGGTTATGTTGATGAAATTCTATATGCTCGCCATCTTGATGAAAAAGGACAATTATTGGATACAATTATTTAAAACATGAATACAGTTTAATTAAATCTGTGACTTACAACATCATTACTGTCCGTAGTTTAAGCTTGCATGCTATAAGCCTGCTTTAGCAGACAGGCATGCGCAGTAGTAATTATGGATTGAACAATGATAAAAGAGTCTTTGACTCGATTATGAAAAGATTTCTTTGTTTGATGCTGGAATTCAGGATACCGAAGTCCCCTTCTTTCATTTATTAAATCGCTACGCCTACCTGCTGCAGGCATGGCTATACTCTACGGACAGGTATGGTGTAACTCAAAATAAAACACGTATACACAATTAACCTCTCATGATTTGCGTTGAATGTATCCGTTGTTAATGCCGAATTGATAAGTTTATCCTTTTTACTATTTTTTTTGCAGTGTTAGTTATGGTTTTAACCTCGGTTGGTTCTCATTACCGTTTATTATTTTATAAAATATAATATTTCCAATTATGAAAAGATTACGATATCACATCATCTATATTTCACTATTTTTCATAGCATGCAGCAACGAAAAGTATGAGTCGGGCGATTTAATGGAAGCAGAATATGAAGAGGTAATGGACGTACCTGCGACTATGCAAACACCTCTTTCAGATGAAACCATATCTAAGAAAATAATTAAGTCAAGTGGAATTGATTTTCAAACTGAGAATATTGAAGAAACTTATAAAATCATAAATAATTTTCTTCCCAAATATAATGCCTATATCGAAAATGAAAACCAGACAAAATCTGATTACAGTATAAATTATGATCTAACTATCAGGGTACCTTCAAATGTTCATGATTCTCTGTATAACTCAATTTCTAACTCTGTTTTCAGGCTGGACAGCAAATATTCAAATATTGAGGACGTGACAGAACGCTATTATGATCTTAAAACCAGAATTAAGAATAAAAAATCTCTTGAACAAAGATATCTAACGCTTTTAAGTAAAGCCTCTAATGTGAAAGATATAATAGAAATCGAGAAAAACATTAATGAAATACGAACAATCATTGAACAACTTGAGGGACAATTCAACTATTTGAGTAAGCAAATAAACTTTAGTACAATCCAATTATCCTTTTATGAAATTTTACCATACACCTATACCACTCAAAGATTTGGCACAAGAGTTTTAAATGCTTTAAATAATGGTTGGGAAGGATTTTTGTCGTTCATAGTTGGTGTTACAACTTTGTGGCCATTCATAATAATAATGATTGGAGGGATCTATTTATTTAGAAAAATAAAGAATAGATGGAAAAGGAATAAATAAGTATCCCTATTTGTAACCAGTCCTGCTATAAATAGGTTTTCATGTTACATCAGTGTATTAAAAATCATGATGTGTGGTTGTATTTCATTGTTTATGAGAGATCGATCATATTAATTATTCACTAATAGATGTTAGTACGAAACAGAATTTTTTTAGAAAACTTTGATAAGTTCCTAGATAGTTTCAATAATGAAGATTATGGTAAATGTTATTTTAAACTATTAAGTGGAGAAGAACGTCAAGGGTGGATTTCTGAAATTAATAAAGAGACATTTATATTTTTAGATAGTGGGCCATTAGCTAGAGATGAACTTTATGTTTTTGAGATAAAAAATATTGATATTACATCATTTGCTTATTGGGATGCCAACACCCATAAATGGATTAATTATGGAAGAGATTATGAAGAAGGAAACCTTAGCAAAGCTAAAAAGTAAACCTTCGGATTATTAGTCTTAGATAAATTCAGACTGACATCTCTACCCCTTGTCATACTGAGCCAGTCGAAGTATGAATAGTATTTCCTCTTAAAAAATCGGCAATGGCCATGCGTTTTTTACCTTGTAGCTGTAGCTCTTCAATAGACAATGCTCCATCGGACGTACCGATATGCAAATAGGTTTTGTTATCTGTATTTAGTGTTCCCTGTTCTAACTTTTTATCCGTTTTCGAAGCCTTGAAAATTTTACACGATAGATCGTTCACTTCAGTCCATGCAGCAGGGTAGGGGGATAATCCACGGATAAAATCATACACTTTATTCGTTGGCTGATTCCAGTCTATTTTACAGGTGTCTTTAAAAATTTTTGGGGCATGTTTTATTTCTCCTGTTTCATCTTGTGGTAGTTGAGGGTAATTATTTTGCTCTATTGCTTTTACTGTTTTCAGCACCAATTCAGCCCCTATTTTCATTAGTCTGTTGTAGACAGTACCTACATTATCGTCTTCATGAATGGGTTCTTTTTCTTGAAAAATTATATTACCCGTATCTATATCATGCTTTAGAAAAAAAGTGGTTACTCCAGTTTCTTTTTCACCATTTATGATTGCCCAATTAATGGGGGCAGCACCTCGGTATTGTGGTAAAAGAGAGCCATGTAAATTAAACGTACCTATCTCGGGCATGTTCCAAACCACTTCGGGCAACATACGGAATGCCACCACAATTTGTAGATTGGCATCATAACTTTTTAATTCTGTAATGAATTCTGACGATTTAAGATTTGTAGGCTGTAGTACTGGAATATTATTTTTTACTGCACAATCTTTCACAGCGGAAGTGGCTAATTGCTGACCACGCCCCTTAGGTTTGTCGGGAGCGGTAATCACTGCCACTACGTTACATCCATTTTCGATTAATATCTCTAATGATGGAACGGCAAATTCAGGCGTTCCCATGTATATAATCCGTAATTCGTTTTCCATTGACACAAAAATACAAATCACTAGCTATTTTATAACTATGGGAACGTATAGTTTACAATTCCTGTGTCAATGAATTCATTTGAAATGTACCTTGATTCAATTATAAATCCATATAGGTTACTGGACTGCATTGTGAGAATTTTTTATCACTAGATAGAGAGAATTTATAGGTGGCTATAAACTGATTTAATAGCCTTATGAATTCTTGTTCTTTGGTAGCATCTATATCACCTGATTTGAAATTGAACAGAAAATAGTCGATAGATCCATTGGATCGAAAGTAAATTTTATTGAAGCATTTAGTGGTTTTTTCCCATTTGAAATCATGTATACTTAGGTAAGTAGCTAAATCCATTAACATTAGTTTGTAAGCTTCAACATATTCAGTTTCTCTACCTACAAACACCATCTTTGACTTGTCATCATGAATCCCACTTTCATAAATACTATCTAAAAATTCAAGCTTTATTCCTTTCTCCTTTGCTTCGATGAATGAGAGGCCATATTGCGCAAAGGATAATGTGCAAGTAATTAGAAATAAGGTCAGTAATCCTATCATTTTCATAGATGTTTGTTTGCTATATTCAAAACTAAGTATTTAGTTGACTAAACCATAACACTTAACTAAATAATTAGTTAAGTGTTATGGTTTACTATTCTTATAAATAAAATAACTAGGGGAGTGAGAGTTCAATCAGTTTGCGAACAGTTTTTAAATTTCGTGTAGTAGCTGTCATTTTCAATTTACTTTCAAAAAAATTATTGTTAAGCTTTGTCCGACCATAACCATTGGGTGTATATAAATAAATGTCTTTTCCATGAAAGATGAATTCGTCAGGTAAAAATTTTTCTCTATCAAAGGATAATGCTATTTCAGGATTCGGGCTAGCTTCTAGAAATGTAATGTGTAGCTTTGATTGATCTTCTTTCCTTTTATTTAGGAAAAGATCGTGCTTAATACTTTCTGTCAGTTCGTTGTGCGTCCTAATAATAATAGGTACATCAAAATCATATACTTCTTTAATTTTTTGAGAAATTAAACCGATTATTTTATCTGGATTACTATCACTATTAAAAATCACGTTCCCACTTTGTATATAAGTTTGAACGGCTGAAAACCCTAAGCCTTCATAAAGGTCTTTAAGATCGGACATTATTATTTTTTTCTGACCACTTACATTAATCCCTCGAAGTATGGAAATGTAGGTTTGCATAGTTTTGCAGTTTATGATGTTGTTATTCTTTTTCAAAAAGTTACGATTATTAAAGTGATTATTGTCAGTTTTTACTGTATCTTTTGTCACAGATCAGATTGGCGGAAAAATTTATATTTAATTATTGTTAATCGTTTAATTACAACATTATGAAAACGGAAATAGAGTATAAAGGACTGAAAACTAGTATTAAACTAGAACAACAAATTAATGAGGCAATTGGGAAAGTTACTCAAAAATTTGAGTGGGTAAATCATGTAATTATTTATTTGGTAAAGGATAATGGCGAAAAAAGTTGTGTTTGCGAAATTGAAGTGAGAAGTAGTGCAGCTCCGAATTTATTTATAAAAGAGGCGAATGGAAAGTTTGAAGTAGCTATTGCAAAAGCGTTTGATGTTTTAGAAAGACAATTACGTAAAACAAAAGATAAAATAACTCACTAGTCATTGGTGCTATGTAGCTATCATTAAAAAAACATGAATAACGAAAGGTTTTTATGAGTAGATAGTTACATAGCTTTTTTTAACTCGCTAAACTTTTTCGTAGATACTTAGAGCAAATAGGGCATTGTTCAACTTTATGTCCTCTGGCAGGGCAATATTCTCTACCGTAAAAAATAATTTGTAAATGTAGTTTGTTCCAAGTGTTTTTTGGAAAAAGTCGTTTTAAATCCTTCTCAGTAGTTTCTACATTTTTACCATTACTAAGCCCCCACCGGTGAGCCAAACGATGAATATGTGTATCTACAGGAAAAGCTGGAACATCAAAAGCTTGAGACATCACTACTGAAGCTGTTTTATGACCAACGCCTGGTAATTCTTCTAACTGTTTGAAGGTTTGTGGCACTTCACCTCCGTATTTATCTATCAGTATTTGAGATAACTCATATATTGCTTTTGATTTTCGTGGTGATAAACCACATGGACGTATAATTTGTTTTATTTCCTCAACACTCATTTTCACCATGTCAAAAGGATTATCTGCCTGAGCAAATAAAAAAGGTGTAACAATATTTACCCTTTTGTCAGTACATTGAGCTGAAAGTAGTACTGAAACAAGTAATGTGTATTCGTCCTTATGATCTAGAGGAATAGGTGTATCGGGATAGAGTTCATTAAGAATTGAAGCAATATCATTTACTTTCTCAGCTTTGGTCATATTTACTCGAAATCAGGGTAGAGTAAGTATTTTTTTCTTAAGTCTTTGTACTTATCTGAATCCTCCTGCCAACTTGCCTTTATTTCTTCGTCTGTTTTTCCTGCGATAATCTGTTCTTTCAATATTTTATTACCAGCTAGCGTATTGAAATAGGAGGTAAAAAATTCAGCATCTCCATTTATATTTTTATAATTGTTATAGAACTGAATTAAATAGCTTATGTTAAAACCAGTAATAGCATTTTCTTTGGTGAATTTCACTCCATTACATACTTCGTCTTGATATCTTGGGTGTTTGGACATGCCATCAATACTTATTGGTGTAAATGAATAAGATGAATCTGTAAATGAAGGGTGTCCTATTTGTTGAAAGGGAAATAGAGTACCCCTGCCAACACTAATTTGAGTACCCTCAAACATGCATAATGATGGATAGAGCTGTATCGATAAATCATTAGGTAAATTAGGCGATGGTTTTATAGGCAAGCTAAAGGTTTTGTTATGATCCCAGTTCTTTAAGGGAATAACAGTTAAATCACAATCTAGTTTGCCAGTTAACCATTTTTCACCATTTATCATTTTAGCCAATTCTCCCACTGTTAATCCATGTAAAACAGGGATAGGGTGCATGCCTACAAACGATTTAAACTCCATATTTAGTACAGGACCTTCAACATACATTCCATTAGGGTTTGGTCGATCAAAAACAAATACTTTCTTATTAGTTTCAGCAGCTGTTTCCATTACATAGTGCATCGTACTTATGAAGGTGTAGAATCGTGTTCCTACATCTTGGATATCAAAAATAATAATATCTAAATCAGCAAATTGTTCAGGAGTAGGCTTTCTGTTTTTGCCGTATAAGGAAACTATTGGAAGATTAGTTTTAGTGTCAACGCCATCTTTCACCTTTTCACCTGCATCGGCTTTTCCTCGAAAACCATGCTCAGGAGCAAAAACTTTTTTAATATCTATATTTAATGAAATTAATGTATCTACTAAATGCGTATTATTGATGACAGAAGTTTGATTAACAACAAGACCTACACGTTCCCCTTCTAACAAGGGTAAATACTCTTCCAGTTGGTATGCTCCAGGTATTATTGAAGTAGGAGGTGTAGAAGAGGATTTTTCTGTACAAGAAATTTGAGTAAATGAAAATGAAAGGATAAATAGTAGTACTCTCAAAATGGTTTTATTTAATTTTGGTTAGTTATGAATTTATCTCACAATTTTATTGGAAGATAATACCTTTATAAAAAAGAATTTATATTCTATTTTGTTTAAGGCTTAAAAATAAAGAATATATTGAATCTCTCATATTTTATATCTAAAAGAATAAGTTCAGTTGAAAATATCCAAAAAGGAGCTTTTTCTTCTATCATTCATCGTATAGCTATAATTAGTATTGCACTTGGTTTGGCGGTTATGATAGTTTCATTTTCTATACTTTTTGGATTTCAGAATACAGTAAAAGATAAACTTTATAGTTTTAGTGCGCACCTTCAAATTACTAAGTTTACTTTAAGCCATTCTTTGGAAGAAATTCCAGTGGCAACTACCAACGATTTTTTTCTAGATTATAGCGATTATAATTTGATAGATTATGTACAGCCTTTTGCATTAAAGGCTGGGTTGATACGTACGGATGATGAAATACTTGGAGTAGTGCTTAAAGGAGTAGGACAAGACTTTGACTATTCCAGATTTGAGCCTAATATGATTGAGGGAGAGTTTATACAATTTAATTCTACAAGTTACTCTAAAGATGTAGTGTTGAGTAAAAACATAGCCAACAAACTCAACATAGGTGTAAATGATGATATTATAGTTCATTTTTTTCAAAACCCACCCAGAGCAAGAAAACTAACCGTGAAAGGAATCTATGAAACTAATCTTTCTGAATACTTTGATGATAAAGTAATTATAGGAGACATTGATTTGATTAGAAGATTGAATAACTGGCCAGATACCCTAGCAGGGGGTTTTGAGGTGTATTTAAATAATGCGGATGATGCAAAAATTGTTGAGGAGCAATTAGATAATGACTTACCTCTTGACCTTTATGTAGAAAAGGTTTCTGATAAATTTATTCAAGTTTTTGAATGGCTACATCTTATTCGTAGACAGGTAAATATTTTTTTAGGTTTGATTCTTTTTGTGGTGTGTTTTAATATGATTTCTGTGATTCTTATATTAATTATGGAGCGAACACAAATGATTGGAATGTTGAAGGCTCTGGGTGCCGAAAGCGGATTAATAAGAAAAATTTTTAACTATACTGGAATGCGTATAGTTGCAAAAGGTTTATTACTTGGAAATAGTATTGCTATTGGTTTGTGTGCGTTGCAATATTACGTTAAAGTAATACCTCTAAACCCTAAAGATTACTACATGAGTTATGTGCCCATTAGCTGGGATTGGGATGTGATAATATTATTGAATGTCCTTACTTTTTTAGTAGTATCAGTTATTTTGGCAGTACCAACTATTTTTATCACAAGAATTCAGCCAATAAAGGCAATTCAATTTGATTAATAGTCACGTGTCATGGAAAACTTATGAATTTTAGAATCCAATAGTTTGCCATTTTCACATTTAAGTACCCTAGCTTTATGTGCTTCAATTAAAGTGTGATTATGAGTAGCCATCATTACGGAAGTTCCGCTATTATTAATTTCCAAAAACAGCTTAAATATCCCTTCTGATACTTCTGGATCAAGGTTACCTGTTGGTTCGTCAGCAATTAGGATTACGGGTTCATTAATTAATGCACGTGCAATTACAACTCGTTGTTGTTCACCTCCTGAAAGTTGGTGTGGCATTTTACTTCCCACAGAACCCAGACCTACTCTCATAAGCACATCGGCTAATCTAGCTTTTATTTTCGCACCATCTTTCCATCCTGTAGCACGCATTACAAATGTAAGGTTGTCAGCTACAGTACGATCTGGCAGCAATTGAAAATCTTGAAAAATAATTCCCAATTTTCTACGTAGTATAGGGATTTGAGAACGCTTAATTGTTCTAATGTTTTGCCCAGCAATATCAATGTCACCAAGTCGTAAGGGTAAGTCGGCATAAAGTGTTTTAAGTAATGATGACTTCCCTCCTCCAGTACGACCTATTAGAAAAACGAATTCTCCTTTCTCAATTTCAAAATTAACATCACTTAATACAGTATTAAACTCCTGAAAAATCGAAGCATTCTGCACTTTTACTACTGGATCGCTACTGAATGACATACTTACTCGTTAGTTGTAGTGTAAATATAATGGCAATACTTTAAAAGAAAAAAGGAGAGGTGTTAAGCTCTCCTTAATTTTAAATATTTTCAACTTGCCTTTCACAAAATCAAAACTGATTTAATACTGAGCATAGTCGAAGCATTACCCATTCGATTTCTTATGATCGGCAAGAAATTGTGCCAGACCTTTATCTGTAAGTGGATGATTTAATAATCCAGTAATAACATTTAGTGGACATGTGGCAACATCAGCCCCAATTTCAGCACATTGAATTAAATGCATTGAATGACGAACACTAGCTGCTAATATTTGCGTGTCAAAACCATAGTTTTGGTAAATAAGCACTAGTTGCTCAATAAGCTCTAAGCCATTAAATGAAACATCATCTAAACGTCCAATAAAAGGAGAAACATATGTAGCTCCTGCTTTTGCAGCTAAAATTGCCTGACCAGGAGAAAAAATCAAAGTACAGTTAGTTCGAATACCTTTATCAGAAAAATACTTGATTGCTTTAATGCCATCTTTAATAATAGGTACTTTCACAACAATTTTATCATCTAGGGCAGCCAATTCTTCCCCTTCTCGAATCATACCTTCAAGATCAGTAGCAATTACTTCAGCACTTACATTATTATCAACAATGTTGCAAATGGCCTTATAATGATTTTTGATATTTTCTTCACCACTAATGCCTTCTTTGGCCATTAATGAAGGATTGGTGGTTACACCATCAAGAACACCTAAATCATAAGCTTCTTTTATTTCGTTTAGGTTGGCTGTATCAATGAAAAATTTCATAGAAATGGATTAAAGGGTTAAATTGAAAGAGCGAGACAATAAAAAAGGCAAACCGAATATCGCACCGCTACAACCGTCTACCCTTGCTACCTTCCGGTCCTGGGGGAGTTCGACAGGAGCTGGTCGTACCGATTTGCCAATGCAAAGTTACAAGTAATTATTTATTGATAAACAATTGATGAAAAAAAATGAAACAATTTAGCGATAGGAGAATTCCATCTAATTTTCTAAATTGAATTGGAACGAATAATTTAAACAACTAAACCTAACTCAAAAATGCTTACTTGCCGTATATTGAAAATAAATTGCTATATGAGTGATGAAAAAGCTGATGAAATTTTTTTGAAAAAAAATAAAAAAAAGATTTGGCCTGTTGCAGAAAAATATATTGAAATGAATGATTCTGATATTAAAGTTGGAGTGGATATTGAAGTCGAACGAGACACTATGGTTGAACTTGAATTGTGGGATTATGACACATGGTCGCCCAATGACAAGTTGGGAATATTTAAAATGTTAGTGGATCAGCGTGGAGGGCCTTTTACTTCTGATCTTATTGGCGAATCAGGAGTTGGAGCCAAGTATTCTTTGGAATGGGAAGTGGTGTGAATTTAAAATTTTACTATTACATTCCAATTCTTATTACAGGGTAACTCAAGTCCAAATAACAAAATTTTTGAATACTATTTTTAGTGATAGGTCAAAGTAATGTCCACAGTACTGAATTCTTGCAAAATAACGGTGTGGAACGATTGCATAGTGATATTGCTTTCTTCAGCCCAAAATAAATAAACAGCATGATAAAACTGAAAATAGAATAAATAGGTATCTTTACATACCAAAATTACTATACGTATGGACATGCAATTAGAAAAATTGAATTTAATCCAGTAGTTTTAAGAAATCACAGATTTAACTACTATCAAAGAGTTAAATGCTATGAAAAATAATAGGACTATTTTTAATAATTAGCACTTTAATGTTCATAAAAGCTCCCTTATTCCAAATAAATTAGCCAATTTTCTTATCCCGAACTCACGTTATGAGAGTATTTTTGATTCTTGTTTATTTTTTTATAGCTACTTTTTGCACAGCTCAACAACAATTTTTTATAGGGGGACAAATGGAATTTGGATATTTTTTAAGAAAAATAGAATCAAATGAAAAAACACTATCTACCTCTGGTCTAGGTAGTGTTATTGTTCCTAGATTATCATTACAATACCGAATATTTAATAGAATTTCATTGGAAGTGGGTGCGGCACTAAATAGGCAAAAGTGGACTTTGCATGATACAGCTTTTGAAAATAGGCATGAGGGTTTTGAACTAAACATCAATAATATAAACCGTTTTCATTCGTACTTTGGCAGCTTGGCCTTTTCTCAAAAAATAGGACAACGCAGATTCATATATTATCAGATTGGATATGAATACAACGTACTTGATCCAGCTACCTTATCTGAATCCAAAGAATTTACCTTGGGAAATGAGACTGTAAATATGACTACCGAATATAGTGATGATAATTTTTCGATAACACCTGAAATTGGCTTTCAGTGGTTTGGAAAGGGAAGAGGGTTATCGAGCTTGGGCTTAAAGTATAGCTTTAGCTATTTAGATGATATTATGAAAGGAGAATATACTGTAAAGAATAATGATCAAATAATTAGTAGTGCCTCCATATCAAATAGTGGCTCATTTATTTCAATTAATTTTAGGCATAACTTCTCTTTAGGGTACATTCCAAAAAAAGAAAGGCAGCCTAAAAAGATAAAACTCACTCCCGAACAACCACTAACTACAGACCCTCCTGTTGAAATAGAGCAAGAGGAAATTGATGTTGTTAAAAATGAAAACAATGTGAATGACAGAACTTATACAGTTACTAGCAAGGCAAAAGTTAGTAATAGTACTGTAACTGTAAGTGTATGGGATCATCAGGTTGTAGATGGAGATATTATATCATTGATTTTAAATGGAAAATGGATTTTGGAAGACTATAAGTTGAAAAAAGAAAAAAATACATTTAAAATAAACTTGAAAGAAGGTAAAAACCTTTTGATTTTATACGCCAAAAACTTAGGTAAATATGTGCCAAATACTGCTGCGATGGTAGTAGATGATGGCATTAAAAAACATCAAATGATTTTGGAGTCTGACTTAGATCAAAGTGGAGCGCTTGAAATAATATATAAATTAAAATAATGATGCACAATATACTTCATATACGAGTAAGCATTTATTTGATAATCGTATTATCATTATTAAGTTGTGAAAAGAAGGTTTTAGAAATTGATATAGTGGAGTCCGCGTGTAAAGACTTTAGCATTAGTAATCCGCAGTATACTATTCTTAAAAATATAGGGTGCGATACTATCCCTGAAGTAAATTCATTTTTGATAGATTTTGAATTTTTGGGTGAAGAAGATTGTCTGGATTATTTAGAAATTAGTAAAATCCATTTTTTCAACAGTGCTGATGTGGAATTAACGAACATAAGTTTAGTGAATGAAGCACTGATATCTGTTGTAGACCCATTAATTGTAAAAAGTGGCATTAATTTGTCATATCAGCTGTGCTATCAGTTTTCTAATTTAGCTGATACTTCAACGTTTAATCATTTGGTGATTCAATTCCATACAGAAAATGAGGTAGAAAATGAAAGCAATACACTATCAATGAGATTAAATAAACCCGGAGCAGTTCCCCCAACGGCTTCTACGATAGTAAATACATTTTATGTTGAAAGTCAATTTGTAACCCTAACACTTTGGGACGATGCAGCAGAAGACGGAGATATTTTATCAATAGCAGTAAACAATGAATGGCAAGAGGAGAATTTTGAAATTTTTAATAACCCCCGTGATATCTTATTAAACTTAATGCCTGGCGAAAACAATATTGTTTTTTATGCTGTCAATGAGGGATCCAGCCCACCTAATACTGGTAAAATGAGCATTGATGATGGTGTCTCTGTGCAAACCTTTGATATCAGTATGAGTATTTTTGAAACAAGAGGTGTAACGGTTTTTGTTCAATAAAATTAGTGTCTAAGCTACAAAAGGTGAAAATTAGTATGCACTG
>Ga0224506_10001327_pt1 | contig 17883 bp, 9 predicted proteins | sample SF_Jan12_sed_USG_2_FD_169108 | JGI IMG/M metagenome (GOLD analysis project Ga0224506, IMG submission 169108) | Sediment microbial communities from San Francisco Bay, California, United States - SF_Jan12_sed_USGS_8_1 | ecosystem: Environmental > Aquatic > Marine > Sediment | place: USA... | reverse complement strand
CACAAAAAACTTTGCTTAGTGGTATTATCGATACCATACCGCAGAGCACACTTGAGTTGATGATAAAAAACAAAATTGAGGATGCGCATCAAATTTACAAAGCTCTGCTTACGGTACGCGGGTATCAGAAAAGCCAGAGCAGCGCCTTGAAGCTGCTTCAACACCTCCTTGAAGAACGCCTCCAGCAAATTATCGACGTTGCGCTAACCGCAATGGAACCATTGTATGCAAGTAATACCATCTCCGTCATACGGGCCGGCATAAGAACACTCGATGATCGCTACATAGCTAATGCATGCGAAGCATTAAATTCAATTCCCAACCAGGCATTGGCCCAACCACTCGGACAACTAATCGAAGATGCCTTTATGTCTACAAACCAGGGCATGGTTTCCAGTGCCGGAAACATTGAAACTGTACTAGAATCGTTGGCGATAAGACCAGATACCTGGCTACAACAGTGCACTAATTCAGCACTGCTTGCTTTGCGGAGACATTAACGGCAATGGCTGATCTGTTTGATCGAATTCTGTTTCTCAAGGAATCCAGTATATTCTCGAAGGTAACCACCGACGATTTGAGATATGTTGCGCAGGCACTCGAGGAAGATGTATTTTTTGCCGGTGAGCGTGTTTTCGATATTAACGATCAGGGTGATCACCTTTACATTGTGACCGAAGGTAAAATTGGTATATCGATAGATCCAGACCCTGAAAAAAAAGAGTACGTCGGTTTTATTGGCCCCGGTGAGGCCTTTGGCGAAATGAACCTGGTTGACGACCTGCCTCGATCTGCAACTGCACATGTCATCGAAGACACGCGCGCCCTGACGCTGGAAAAGTCACGCTTAGGGGGATTGTTATTAAGTTACCCCGAAATCAGTATCGGTATTATGCGCGCGCTCTCACTAAGAGTACGTGAGGGCCATGCCCGACACGCCCAACTGCAAAATCAGATCAGTAAAAAGGATAAGACAGATCAATAGCCGCTGTACTTCCGTTTACTAAACGCAGCCGGAAGATTTTATTTAAATAAAATCCGTTTTAAATAACACGAGTAAAAAAATTACTGGATCTGCGTGCGCGAATAATTAGCCGCCGACTGAAGGCCTACCTGCTCGAGTAACGCTGCACGCTGCTCCTGCAGCGCAGCATCACCGGGCATCTTGCCGATCAGGCGCGAGGCCGCATCGATAGCGTCGTACCATATGCCGCCCCTGGCATAGACATCCATCAAGGCCGTTTCATTTGCACCGGCTATCTCTTTCTGTAAATCAGCACTCGGTTTAATCCGCTGTATGGTGCCACTGGCAACAATATCATTGGAACGCTGGCCCGAGCCGGCAACAACAGACACAAACCAGCGATACTCCTTACCCGGTACAAGTCGGGTGCGCGTTTTTGCGAGATCCATGCTCTGGATACCTGCCTGACCAGAGGTATCAACTGCCTGCTCCAGCTCTGGATCAATATCATCATCGTTGATCAGGGTGACTTCGAGCCTGGCCTGCACGGGCTCGGATACATACCAGTAAAGTGTCGGCTGCTCCTTTGTAGTAAGGCCGGTATGATCGGGCGCAAGCACAACCAGTTCCAGTGTCTCGCTACCTATGCCACGCGTACCTCCACCGATTCGTGCTGCGGGTGCGCCGCGCATCGGCGGGCTATAAACAGCGCCCGTATTCGCGGAAGCCGCCTTCTTTTTTGCCGCCTCTTTGTTTGCATCTGCCTTTGTCGTCGTCTCTGCCGCCAACGCAGTAAAAGCTGAAACGAATAATCCCAGTGCAACACCCGCTAACACTACATTGTTCATCTTCATAATCATTCCTCTAACTTTTTACTGAACAGGCCGACATAAAAATTATGTCGCCGAAACAATCTCATCGTAAACACGTTAATTCGTTAAATCGTTAAATCCAATATCAAACAATCAGCCAGTAAACAACCGGTATCCAGTTGTAGTCTGAATAAGACCCGCCATTCCCGGCACACACCAAAAGCGTTGATGACAACAGCGCTTTCAACCTTGTCACCCCCGACCATGGAAGTCAACAATCGATATTTACCGCCAGCACCTTCAGGTAAAGACACATTAATATAGTTATACACCCATTAGCGCAAAGACATCGACACCCTGCGACTTGCCTTTAAGCTGAAGCGTGCCAACACGTTCAAGATTGAACTCGCCGTCCAGGTATTCAACCGTCGATGCCGCCACCATGATCTGGCAATAAGGATCCAGGAACCGTTCATCAATTTCCTTACCATAACCTTCGAGCCGGGCAGCCGTATTGACCACATCACCGATAGTGGTGTACTTCATGCGCTGCGCACTACCCAGGCACCCCGCCACCACCGAACCGGTAGCGATGCCCATGCGCATCTTTACCAACGGTGCATTTTCTTCCAGCATCGACGCATTCAGCTGTTCCATTTCCCTGCGCATGTCCAACGCACAACGCATCGCATCGGAGACATCCTGGTAAACCTCTTCGTCACTGGTTCGCGGTAATGGCACTCCAAAATTGACCTTGATGGCATCACCATAAAAATCATCGACCACCCCGCCGTGTTTAATAACCAGTCCGGTCATGGTTTCCATGTAATTATTTAACCATTCCATCAATTCTGTCGGCGTAAGTCTTTCCGCAACCGGGGTGAAATTTGCCAGGTCAGAAAACAGAACGGTGACCGTCATGGTGCGCGCTTCCAGTCTGCCGCCCTTGAGAAAATCGGCGCGATGCCGCCACATCTCGTCGGCTACTGCCGGTGAAACATTCTTACTAAACAGATCCATCAGGTATTTTTTCTCCTGCTTTTCATGGCCCGAAAGAAATGCCGTCACCAACCCTGCCGAAGCCAGCCAGACGATGGCGACCGGCGCCACCGGTAACCACCAGTGATTCAAAAATGCATAGAAAGTGACACCGCCCAGAACCAGCAGCCCAGCTAGCGTAAACAAAGACAATCGCCAGCTTGAACTGGCAACCAGCCCTATCATTGCTGCCACAAGGCTCCATAACAAAATCCACAGACTCTCAAGATAATCATTCAGGAATTGTGTAGGTGCATCACCATCCAGTGCGGTACGAATAAGCTGACTGACCTCGTAACCGTGAACCGCAATACCTGCCGTGGCAAGACCACGCTTGGTAAAACGGTCATAAGGCGTTAGAAACTCATCCTTCACACTCTCCGCATTAACACCAACGATAACGATACTGTCCCTGATTAAATCTGATTCAGCGCGTCCTTCCAGCACATCACTTAGTGAATATGTTTTAAACCGATTAGCACCACCCTTGTAGTCGAGCAAATACTGGTAACCCCGCGCATCGGCATTCACATAAGCCGCATCATTCGTCTCAAACGGTTTTAAAGTAACCGGACCCAAACGAATATGTTCGGGGTTAGGGTCGCCCTGTTGTGGCGTAATCCCTTCCTTTGCCAGGTAAGCCATACTCAAACGCAAGGCGAGTGAAAAAGAAAAGTTCTTGCCATCATCAAGAAACAACAAGCCACGGCGCACAACCCCATCATCATCGATAGGCACATCAGCAAAACCCACCTGGTCGGTACCACGCAGAACAGCAGGTGCTGCAACGTGCTGACTACTATCACCACCAAACTTTTCGATAAACACAATGCGCTTATCACTCGTCAGTAGCGCGTTGAGTTCATCAGTGCCCGGTGCTACCGGAATATCCCGATACAAATCCACACCGATAGCACGCGGCTGATGCACCAGCAGCTTGCTAAACACTTCAGCCATGCGAGCATCTGTCAGTGGCCACTCGGCCAGCTTCTGAATATCTTCTTCAATCGTCTGGATAAGAACAATGCGTGGTTCCGGTACCGGCTGCTGTTCTTTTAAACGCAAATAAATATCGTAGTTCGCCAGCTCTACAAACTGTAAAAACCCGGCACTACGCAAAGCTATAACTACCAGGCTGGCAGCCAGCCCCAGTGCGAGACTAACTAGAATTGAGCGTAATCGATCAAGCCATTCATCATTCATTTAGGTGTGTAACAATCTATTAACGAAATCGCATCTTACCCATTTCTTAGGCCGGTGCACGAACTTTGCCCTGATACCAGCATAATGCATTGCATCCTCACATAACTCAAAGCTGTCTCTACTCGATATGTATAATTGAAGTACGAGAAGATATTCGAGACGGTTTTATGAGCAATTTTGCGAAATTAAGCCCATAAACCCAGACAACAAGTTTCCCGTAACAGCTGAAATAGATTATTAGCAAAACCTAATATATTCAATAACCTATACATACAAAATTATTCACATGTATAATCACCGGCTAAATAACCGTTTTAAGCTAATGGTTATTTATTGACCAAAGCACCAATTTTAGGTCAAAAAACAACCAAATGATTCCTATTGGGTGTCAGGTTTTTTTACAGTTTTGATGCGGCTGATTAACATTTCAATTTGCAATTATTCTGTATCTTATTGAATTAAATGCGAATAGGAAACATTGGCCTGATTAATGCTAAGTAGTCTTGAGATTAAGGTATAAATATTTATACCTGGCTTGAATGTTAGAAGAAAAAGGACGATGACTCTCAATTTTTGGAGTGTTATCCAGGCGGCGTGATAGATAGTAAGCGCTTCAGGGGATGTAATAATAACCAACAAATAAATGCAAAAAAATCAGGAGTACACTCAAAATGTTTAATCAAATCAGTAAATCTTTTTCGATGCTGATAACAGCACTCGGAATCTCACTGGCCTTAACAACCAACAGCTATGCTTTTAGCTTTACCAGCTCCACAAGCACAAGTTTTTTTAAGAGCCTCGCCAATAATGCCGACCTGGTATGTAAAGCAGATGACGGTGAAGTCTATGTCGATGCCGCCATCAACAATGATGGAACAGTTAGTTTCATCATGGAAAGTTCTAGAGACTCACTAGGACAGCCTGTCCCCCAAACCTGCTGCGAAGTTCCGCATGAAAGCGGTTTAACCGTTGCTGATTGTGAAGCCGGTGATCCCAACTGTGGCAGCTGTGGTGAATTCATACTCAATCAGAAGGTTGAAGACACTACTGCTGATGGCATTGCACAGGGCGACGATACAGCCAGCAACTGTTTACGCGCTGACGTAACTGGCGGTTTAGAGACTTATAACTGTAATATTAGCAAAGGCGCGCCGAAGGAATACTGGGTATGGCAATTAGTACCTGTTGCGGCTGATGCAGCTAAATTTTGTGATTCAGCCTGTGCCGGTGATTGCGGTGTTGCCATGGGCACAACCGATAACGCCAGGCCTGATGACTACCCTTATGGCAATGTCTGGCAGTTCACCCAGTACAAAGACCCTCAAGATGCTAACAACATTCTGCTCGCTGACTTTCAGGGTAACTGGTGTCACACAGGAAGCTTCTGTCTTGACGACAGCATCCAGTGTGAAGTTAAAAGCGCCAAAGTTGACCTAAGGACAAATGCAGCAGCGAATTACACGGTTGTCGATGTTGATACCGTGCAAACCTTCAACGGTAATAGCACAAATGGAGGCGTACCCACTGACTTCCTGAGCACAACCAATGAAGGTGCACTTCTGGTTGATCCAGCTGAAATTGACCTGAGCAGTATCACAGTCAATGGCGGTTCTGTATCAGTTAACTCATCCACCTCGGATTCTGATCGCAATGGCGATGGCTTCAACGATGTGCGTACACACTTGAATCAGGCTGACTTCCAGCAAGCACTGTATCCTGCCGATGATTGTGTTTCAGAGAATGGCAAAACCATTCTTTTCAAAGGAACAATGACAGATGGCAGAGTGTGGATTGGACCAACAACCATCGACGTAGTCTGTAACTAAAAACTTAGGTTTAATATAGAAGTTCACGGATGAGGCTGCCAGCAATGGCAGCCTCATTACGTATTTAAATGACAGGAGAAAATTGATGAAACACACACTGCATTCTCTGCAAGTTCTGTTATGTGCACTGGCAGCTTTTCACAGCAGCAGCCATGCAGCAACATCAATCACCTCCGATGGTACGCTGGGCACCACGGTAGCAGCCCCTATAGCAATCCCGGACGTTGGTAATCTCTATAATATTGACGGTGGTACTTATGCAGGTACCAACCAGTTTCACAGCTTGGGTGACTTCAGCATTGACGCAGGCGATATTGCCAGCTTCAATGGCGTTGCTGGAACTGCAAATATAATCAGCCGTGTTACCGGTGGCAACCTTTCCACTATTGATGGCACAGTCGGCTCAACCATTGCGGGTGCCAATCTCTTTATACTTAATCCAGCCGGTGTTCTGATCGGACCTAATGCACAGCTCGCTGTGGATGGTTCTTTCCATATTTCAACCGCGGACTATCTCAATCTTAGCGACGGCGGTCTGTTTTTCGCTGATCCCAGCGGTACAAACAATCTTACCACTGCACCACCTGCAGCCTTTGGTTTTCTATCTGCTGCACCGGCTTCTATCGATATCTATACAGCCAACTTCAACGTCTTCCAGGTTGCATCAGGGGAAACCTTATCCTTTGTTGGTGGTGACATGACAATCGGTGCTGCTGACGGCAGTCTGCCAGCTTTTATGATGGCACCAGGCGGTACGATTAACATGATCAGTGTTGCTTCAACCGGTGAAGCGATTATTGAAGCTGACAGCTCTATCAGCACTGACAACTTTAATCAGTTGGGTAACATCCTGTTGCAGGGCAACAGTATAATCGATGCTAAAAATGTCTACGTGCGTGCCGGTCAATTCGTGATCGACGATGGCCTTATCTTACCCGGTGCGATGTCGTTCTTTGGACTGGGGCCAGCACCCGATGGCGGTATTATTGATATTGATGTTGCTAATGAATTTATTATTAGGGGTACCGGTACAAGCCCATATTTACCCCAAAGACCTGGCCTGGCTGCCTTTGCTGGTGATTTCGCAACCGGCGTTGCACCCGCAGCAGATGTACCCGATATTCTTGTCAATGCCGGCTCTGTGCTAATTGAAGGTACCGGTATTATCGAAGTTGCCAGAATGGGTGCTGGCGGCGCCGGTTCAATCACCATCAATGCTGACACCACTGTTGAATTACTCAATGGCGGTACCATCTCGGTTGTGAACGCTTACGAAGGCGCGGGCACACCAATTACCATCAATGCTGAAGATATCACACTGGATGGCAGTGGCTCCTCTGAAGTCACCCGGATAGCAGCCTCTAGTGGACTTCATCCCGCCTACCCCGGGGAAGCTGATCCGGCACTCACCACAGCAACCGGTGGCACCATCACCATTAATGCCAGCAACAACCTGGTAGTGCGTAATGCACAAATCACTGCCGAAGGACAATCATTTGGTGGCAGTTCTGATATTACCCTGACAGCAAAAAATGCCCTGTTTGATAGTCAGGGTGTAATAATCGGACCCGGTCGCACGATTGTATCCACACAAAGCAGCTTTGCCGGAGACTCGGGCAATATCAACCTGACAGTAGAAGAAACACTGGACATCATTGACGGTGCTGTAATTAACGTCAGCACACTCGGCTCGGGTGACGGTGGCGATCTAAATGTCACAGCAGGTGAGATCAATATTCTCGGCGAAGCCAGTGGTCTTGCTAGCCAAAGTACACCACTGGTAACAGAGCAACTCGATGCTTATGCACAGTTATTTGGTACACCAGACCATGAAACACTGGTAGCAGTACTCGTCAGTTACGGTCTACTTGCACCTGACACTGATGGAAACATTTTTGATGTGCTCGGTGCCCTAATGGCCTTTGGGGTCAACACCGGTATCACTGATTTCGTAGTCGGCGATGGCGGCAATATTAATGTCGCTACATCCAATCTAACCATCAGTGGTCAGGATGCGGCCATCGATTCATCTACTGGCTGGGATGGTAATGCTGGAAATGTTGCGATCAATGTAGACAACCTTGTCGTCAGCGATGGCGCATCCATCAGCAGTCGTAGCGGTGTGGCCCGAATCGATACCGGTGAACTTTATGTCGGTGCCGGTAACGGTGGCGATGTATCCATTATCGCTAACAACTCTGTCACCCTGGAAAGCAATAGCAGCATTTCTGCAAGCAGCCTTGGTGATGGAACAGCAGGTAATATCTCAGTTACTACATCAGACATGGCTTTGACAGACAGCAGCGTCACCTCACGGGCAGAAGGTACAGGCAACGGTGGTCAGATCAATTTAGTCGCCAGCAACTCTCTTGTTATGGATAACGCCAGTATTTCAGCAAGCAGTCTCGGTGCTGGCTTTGCTGGTGATATCTCTGTTGATGCTGGAAACATACTTGAAATGACTGGCAGTAGTATCACTTCACAAGCAGAAGGTGCCGGTGATGGTGGTGACATCACCGTAGTAGCCAGTGACTCTGTCACCCTGGAAAGCAATAGCAGCATTTCTGCAAGCAGCCTTGGTGATGGAACAGCAGGTAATATCTCAGTTACTACATCAGACATGGCTTTGACAAACAGCAGCGTCACCTCACGGGCAGAAGGTACAGGCAACGGTGGTCAGATCAATTTAGTCGCCAGCAACTCTCTTGTTATGGATAACGCCAGTATTTCAGCAAGCAGTCTCGGTGCTGGCTTTGCTGGTGATATTTTTGTTGATGCTGGAAACATACTTGAAATGTCTAACAGCAGCATTACCACAGAAGCCCTTGAATCCGATGGCGGCAACATAACAGTCATGGCCATTGAAATGATTTATATGGATGACTCCGAAATCTCCACTTCAGTTGGTAATGGTTTTGGCAAAGGTGGTGACATCAATATTGATCCTGAATTTTTTATCCTGCAAGAAAGTAATATTGTTGCAAACGCCTTCGGCGGACCGGGCGGTAACATCAACATTATCGCTCAGAACTTTCTCGCTTCATCCGGTAGCCTTGTTGATGCTTCTTCTGTCCTGAATACTGATGGCATAGTTAATATCGAGGCGCCCGATGAAAATGTTTCCGAAGATCTAACCACACTGCCTGACAATTATCTTGACGTCAGTAGCCTGCTTAGCGAACGCTGTGGTGCTGCAGCCGGTGCAAGCAGCCTGGTGAATGCTGGGCCTGATGGTTTAGCGGTTGATCCGGATGGCTACCTGCCAAGTTTTGTCGCATCAAACAGTAATAAAGAAGAAGGTGAGAATAACTCTGTTGCCAAAGGTAAATACAGGTGGTCGCCGTATGCACAACAAAAAGATTTACAACTCGCACAGGTGACTTGCACGTTCTAAAACATGTAAACAAAAATAACTAAACAAGTATCACGCCGGAGCTAAAAAAAATATAACCGGTACGGGGAGAAGTATGCTTTTAAGAATTAATGCGTCAATGACAACCATCATGAGCGCCAGCTTGATTGTGCTCGTCTGCGGTATGTTTACTTCAGTTAATGCGATAGCAGCAGGTCCCGGTGCACCCGGTGATACACCCGCAGGTGGCGAGCCCAGACCCGGTGATCTTCTGCCTACATTACCTAAAACAGATGCGCCTGCCGAAGCGCCATTAGAGCTTCCCGCAAAAACACTACCTGAAAAGAAAGCAAAAAAAGCCTATGGCGTTAAAACCTTTATAAAAGAAGTACGCCTCACTGGTAATACCGTATTTAGCACTGAAACGCTTAAAGAAGTAACAGCGCCTTACGAAGATCGCACGGTTTACAGCAGTGAACTAGAAGACCTTCGTATTGAATTAACTCGTTATTACATTGATCGAGGTTATATCAACTCTGGAGCTGTACTGCCAGATCAGAAAATCTCTGCTGGTATTGTCAATATTGTCATTGTTGAAGGTACGCTGACAGATATTGAAATTGTCGGCAACACACATTTGTCTTCCAGTTATATAGAAGATCGTATCAGACTCGGTGCCGAACCGCCGCTTAATGTTAATGAGCTGCAGGAACAGATTCAGATTATTCTTGAGTCACCTGTTGTTAAAACTATTAATTCAGCACTAAGACCCGGTGACAAACCCGGTGAAGCCAGTCTTACAGCACTGGTTAAAGAAGGCCCTCGCTTCCAGTATATTCAGGTGGTCGATAATCGATTATCACCCACCCTTGGCGATGTTCGCGCTTTACCACAAATATATGTTTATGACATGACAGGCAACGGTGACGTATTCAGCACTGGCGTAGGTATTGGTGAAGGCCTGACTGACAGTTATGCAAACTGGGCTATTCCTGTAAATACCCATAACACAACACTGAGTCTGATAGCAAACCATTCTGATTCAGCGATTAAAAATGGCGATACTAAGGTTCTGGATATCACGAATAAAGCCAGCACCTTCGGTTTCAGAATCAGCCACCCTTTCTATCACACACCGAAACAAAAATTCAGTATGGCGCTAGGAATGGATCAGCGTCAATCTCAAACTAAGCTAGGCGGTGTCGGTTTTGGTTTTGACCCCACACCACCAGATGGCAGAGCAAGAGTTTCAGTAATCCGTTTCTCCCAGGAGTGGTCTGATCATAGTTCTACACAGGTGCTGGCAGCTCGCTCTACATTCAGTTTCGGCATCGATGCCCTCGATGCGACAATCAGTACAAACAATGGCCCAGACGGTGAGTTCTCTGCCTGGCTGGGTCAGTTTCAATGGGCAAAAAGACTGGAAGATAATTGGGGACAGTTGATCTTCCGCACAAATATCCAGCTTACTAACGATGCACTATTATCCATGGAACAATTTTCAGTTGGCGGTGCGCTTAGTGTACGCGGTTATAAGGAAAATCAGCTGGTACGTGACAAAGGTTATATTGCATCACTTGAATATCGCTACCCACTTATGCAGGACGCCAGTGGCAGAAGTGTGTTTGCATTAGCACCTTTTATTGATGCCGGTGGCGCTGATAACAACACCTTACCTAATGGGACAGAACCTGACTCAATTAGCAGTGCGGGGCTTGGATTACGTTGGGATCCAACACCAAAGGTACACGCCCAGCTCTATTGGGGACACGCATTTGATGATGTGAGCAAAGGTGTTGACTCGCTGCAAGCTGACGGTTATCACTTCCTTATTAGTGCCAACCTGCTTGAATGGTTGTAAAAAGAAAACAACTACAACCGGCTTTTATAACCCAGCAGTTATAGATCAGCTTTTATAACCAGTTGCCAATCAACAGGAACGGCGCCCAGTAACTCGGGTGACTGAAGCGCGGGTCGTTGACCAGGGAAAGCTGGGCCTGCCTCAAGGCCCCGGCTTTAGATATATCCGAACCCTTCAGCTCCGCATAAAACGCCTTGATCAATTGCGATGAAGCCTGGTCATTGATATACCACAGGGTTGCAAGTGCACTTCTTGCCCCAGCCTTGACGGCTATACCGCCGAGACCCAGGGCAGCCTTATCATCACCCACTGCTGTCTGGCAGGCACTGAGAGTGAGCAGCTCAACCGGCTGGTCACGGTATTTTGTACTGGCCATGTAACCTTCCAGTGCATTCATGTTCAGTTTACCGTCATAGGTGAGCAAGTAGGTATCACGCACATCGCTTTGAAACTCGCCATGCGAGGCCACATGCACGATCGAATAAGGCGTTTCCCCTAGCGCCTGCTCGATGTTCGCCTGGGTAAAACGGCTATTTTGCAGCACCGCGCCATCGTATAACTCATCCAGCCTGCTCACCTCACCCGTCACATCGGGCAGCGGTGGAAAACCCTGCACACTTTCCGATAAGCCGGCAACCAGCAACTGCAGGTTCTTCCTTGGCAATGGCTGCGGATCCGTTAACGTTAACCCGGGCGTGGTCGCCAGGGCATAACGGCTGATAAGAAAATCCTTGCCATCGTAGAGGGCTGAGAGCGGGATAGTCCTGAAGGCACCATCAGGGATAAAAATCAGTGTGTCGATCTGCTGTGATGCCAGGTCATTTTCCAGCGGTTTTATGAGCCAGGTATAGATATTCTTCGCATGGCGCCGGTACTGGTTGGTGGTGCGTTTTTCCAGGCTGGCACGGAAACGGTTAATCTCACTATTGAGTTTTTCCGCATCAACTGGCACCGTGTAACGCTTCATGCCATCCGGCAGGCTGAGCAAAATCTCGAACCGATCCGGTAAAACAATCGGGTAGATAGCGGCAGTGTGTTTGCCTAACTGGTCAATTCCCTTAGTCCTGGCCTTGAGTGCAGCAACACAGTTATCCTGAAAATAGTCTTCCAGCTCAGCGCCCTTGAGCATCTCAACGGTATTTCTTACCTCGCGTAACACGGCCTCTTTCTCGCGCGAACCCTTAGTGCGATCGGCCTTTGTCAGGAGCAGGTCAGCAAAGTCCAGGTATAACTGCCCGGCCTCTTTTCGAAACCCGCCCTGTTTTGCCATTTTTCCGGCAACAAGAACCGGGCGAATGGTCTGAAGATCACTCACTGCCCGCTGGTATGCACTGATGGCCTGATCAATTTCACCCTCAGTTCTTAATAGACGTCCTTCCTGCCACTGCCAGCGAAAGCTCATCTCGGGTGCCGGTTTCAGTCGTAAATAGTTCGAGGCCTTGCGGGTATACGATAATGCATCTTTAGTACGTCCGGCCTGTTCGTAGAGTTCGCCCAGATAGCCATAAGCATACGACAGCGCCCAGTGGTCAGTGATCGATTCAGCGACACTGGCAGCCGCTTCAAGTTCGCGCACGGCGGATTTATCCAGCCTGTCAGGCCCGCTCAGACGTGAATGGAGCCGGGCAATGCTGATCAGTACATACGCCTTCTCGTGTGAAGCTGGCAGCTTCCCGGCAAGCTCGGCGGCATGGCTGAGTTGGTGCAATGCCTCTTTCTGGCGCTTGCTATCAACCATGACACGGGCAATATTGACCAGCCCCTTGGCGACAAGCTCGTTATTGTCTATAGCCTTCGCGTTAGCAATGGCCTGCTCATAAACCGCAACAGCCGCTTCGAATTCACCCTGTGAAGCCAGCAGGCTGCCCAGGTTATTCCCAACCACCGCTGCCGAACTTAGTCTGCCAGCCGCCTGTTCTGCCGCTACCACTTTTTCCAGCAGTGCCTGCGCCTCATCTGTGCGGTTCGAGAGCATAAATGCCGCACCCAGACTGCCAGCCACCTGTGAGGCAAGCTGATCATTGCCAGCGGTCTCGGCCAGTTTCAGGGCCGACTTCAGGTTACTAATCGCCTTGTAGTGCTGCCCGATGGCCAGATAGGCCTCGGCCTTATACTGGAGCAGGCGCGCCTCGCCATTCCTGTCACCCTTCTGCCGGTATTGGGTAAGGGCGGCATTCCAGTCTACCAGCGCCTCCTGGTAACGGCCCTGGTTAAAATCCTGCCGGCCTGCTTCAACCTGCTCCTCGGCCAAAATACCGGTGGCCTGCACCATGGCAGTAAGAAGAAGACCAATAATGATAGATAAAACCTGTGACAGGAAGCGGCACTCCATTTTCTGATCCCCTACTTAATTGAAGCTAAACGAAACGCGTAAGATAGCATATACGACCAAAACTACCTATGTCGTTATAGGGGTTTCTGGCGGCCCGAAATGGGATTGTTTGGCCTGTTCATGCTCGACAGGTTAATCTCGGCAGGATGCCCTGTTATTTCAGGCGACCGGTAGCATGCGCCAGCCGCGTGCTGAGTATTTCATTCAGATTTGAAAACAATTGCGCTGCGATAGACGGATATCGTCGCCGTAAAACGTCAAGGTTTTCGCGGGTGATGCTAACCAGCCTGGCATCTTCTACGACATCAACATTTGCTGTACGAGTTGCATAGAATAGCCCCGCCTCACCAAAGGTCGCACCGCGTGTGAGTGTCTCCAGGTTTATTCTGCCGCTATCCGCCTCAACGGACACCTGTAAACTGCCATCAATAACCACGTACATTTCTTCACCTGGTTGACCGATCTCTATGAGTCGCTCGCCATGCCCGACTTTTACCACACTTGCCATACGCACAACGACACGCGTCTGGAAATTGGACAGCCCCTTGAAGAGAGGGATTGTATCCTGTGGCCGGGCACCAAGATCCAGCGATAACACATCCCACAAAGTGGCAATTTTCAAGCGACTGCACAACGCCGGGGTCAGAAAGACATCCGATAACCATGCCACAAATAGCGCAAAGCTGGCCATGGCGCCTACCTGCGCCTGCATGCGTAGATCACTGCTGGTCAACAATAGAAAGCCGACGCACAGTGCCAGCGATGTATAGGTAACGGGTCGTCCAACCGCTCGCAGCGTCATGATCGTTGATTTCTCCGGGTCTGGTGTTTGCCGACCATAGCTATTGAAACGCGCAAAGAAATGAATTGTGTCATCAATGGCCACACCTATAATCATAGGCGCAATCAAACTGGTACTGGGGTTCAGACTGATGCCGGTAATACCCAGCGCGCCAAAATAAACAACAACGGGCATAATGTTTGGAATAATTGCAATAAAGCCAATGCGGAATGACAGGAAAAGACTTGTCAGAATTCCGTAAACGATTATCAGCGTAAGAAACACACTCTCAACCTGGCCCCACATAATGTCCTGGATCGCCTGGTTCATCAGCACGGGATTACCGGTAGCCCTGGCCACCATATGGTCCGGCAGTTGTTTGAGCCGCTCATTAACTCGCGCAACAAGATTTTCTACGTCATCCGAATCAATCACATTGGCACGCACGATAATATTTACTGCTCGATGACTGGAGTCCACCAACCGCTCGGTATCATCACTCTCCGTAAAAAAGAGCAATTGCCCCACTATCTTTTTGCTATCGGGAATTGCGTAAAAAGCCGGATCGTTGTTATTGAATGACTTATTAACAAACTTAATGTAATCAACCAAAGAACTAACACCGCCAATTTCAGGCTGCGACGCCAGCCATTCTTGTAACGCCTCAATCTCTCTCAAGTTAGCCGGCTGCTTAAAGGCACCCGGAAACGATGACTGCACAATAATGTTAAAAGGATTAATACCATTCAACCTTTCATTGACATGCTCGAAGGACTGCCTTATCTCTGACTCAGAATCAAAGTTTGTGACGTGCTCGGTACCGACTCGTAACTGCGTCATCCCCCAAATACTGATAACAAATACAATACCTGCAATAACATAAACTGTATTCCTGTTTTCTGCATCAAAACGGCCGACAGTTTCGAGGATACGATCAAACTGCGTTTCCCTGATCGCCGGCTGTGGCCGGGCTTCCTTTTTCGACCAGGCATGCACGATAACAAGCAGCGATGGCGTGAAGGTCATGGTAATGATCGTCGCATAAACCACACCAATCACACAGAACAGACCAAACTCCCGAATAGCGCTCAACTCACTTAGATATAAAGATGAAAATCCCACGGTAGTTGTCAAACCGGCCAGTAGAACCGGTAACGATATCTTGCGCAGGGCCTTCTCGGCCTCGGCCTCAACCTCCTGTTCTGTACCCTGCTTTGGCAACTGAAAGTCCGAGGCAACATACATGGAATAAGACAGCGTTAGAATCATCAGCAGCGGCGGTACCAGCGCGGTTAAAATATTCAGCGAATAACCGAAAGCCGTAATGGTTGCCACTGTCCACACAACTGTAATGATGACTGTGACCAGCGGCACCATGACACCCGTGATGTTACGAATCATCAGCCATAGCAGAACCATCATCACCAGGGTAATTAGCGGCGGGAAGTGAAAGAGATCATCAAGCACAATTTCCGTGGTCGCGAGTCTTATGCGTGGCGCGCCCGTCACCCACACAGGTGTGCCCTGTGACTCTTCCTTAACGATTGCATCCACTTCAGCATTAAGCTGCTTGATAAAATCCTGGTCCTGGGTAATTTTAAGATTAACAATAATGGCGGTGGTATTACTGTCCCGGGAGATCAGCGCACTTGAAAGAAGTGGATTTGCCATCACCTCACTACGCAGTCGCTCATATTCTTCAGGCGTGCCGGGCGCCTTTTCCATTACCGGCGCAACATCCATCCCGTATTCTGTATTTTTAATGGTTAAGGCATTGGCAAGTGAAATAACCTCCTGCACGCCTTGCAGTTTTCCCAACCGGTTAGTAAGACGCATCACCAGGTCTATAGCCTGCGGTGAGAACACGTCATCCACATCGACAGCTACCATTATGGTTTCGTCATTACCAAAACTACGGCGGGAAAACTGGTAAAACTCCCAGCCTTCATGCTCCGGACCAAGCAAGGCCTGCTCCGATATATCTACCCTGGTATGTAATTCACCGGTATAAGGATTAAAAATCTGCGGCAGGGCCAGCAGGAACAGGACCAATACCGCCCCAACAATAATCTTTGGATAACGGCAAATGAGTGCGGGTACTACTCTGAAATGCTTCAAATAGTTTCTGTCACTTATTGTCACGATGACTTTTTAGCTGTGCGGGATCAAAAAATGCGTCTTCAATAGGCGGGTCTACCTTGATTGAAGTTATTGTCAACTCTGTTTCACTATACTTTTTTACATCACGCATAAGGAACTTATGAGGAACCAGTATTCCGCCCACCTGTTTTACCTCGTTCACATCGGCGGTGAGCACCTTGTGCAACTCGCCCACTTGCTCATAAAATTCCACCTTGCGCATCACACAGGATTTCTTGTCAAAATAAGAGAGAATCTCCTTATACTTTGAGCCTTTCTCCTCGCGCGGGATTATGGCAAACACATAGGTTGCTTCCCCGTTGATCACGACATCCGTCCGTTGTTCGGAAACTGCTGTTGATAGCATGTTATACATCCACTGCAGATCTTCGTAAGAAAAATCCATGCCGTACAGGGATGACGATATTCTGTCTGACGTAATGCGTCGCACCTTTGACAGGGCCGGCATGTACAAATAGATTTCGTTTGCAGGTTTCTTTTCCAGAAACAAAACCCTGGACCCATAGATATCAACCGGCTCCTCAAATGTGGCCAGCAAATTTGAAACGCCAGAGGGATAATGTTTCCAGTATATTTGAGCGGAGAGGACCTCCTCTTCGTTGTACATCTCCCCCTCTGAACGCATCTTGATATGTTCAATCGTGGTTGCCTTAGGGGCATTCTTTCGGATACAGGCCTCGACTTCCGGGTTGATACCGGAGGCCATCGCGCTGCAGACCCAGACAGATAGAAAGACGAGGGCCATGGCCCGGTTAACGAGTTTTAACTTCACAGCCAATATCCAGGTGCGGAATAATGCGGGTAACTTAGCGTTACTCCCCTGATTTTGCAAGGTAAATCAGTTTTTTGAACCGGTAACCCGCATCATATTATATGAATGACCCGCCAATATAAGGGCGGCTGAACCCGAAAAACCAGGCGGACCTTATAAACGACTCGCCTCGTACCCACTTTTCTCCAGTAAGCGAACAATGCCTTTCTCGCCAATCAGGTGGCCCGCGCCCACTATAAAAAAATATTTGCCTTTGTTTCCCAGGTAACCTTTTATGGCATCAGTCATTTTTGTATTACGGCCGTAAAACAGAGTTTCATAAATCGATATGAAGGCGGGATATTGATCGATAGCGTCCTCATATAACAATTGATTCATTTTTTTCTCATCCCCCTGCTTCCATATCGCTACCATTTTCTCCAACAGCGCCTCGGACTCATGCATAGAATAAAACGTCTCTTTCAGCAATAACTCGCCATCCGGGAAATCCATAAAAATTGCGAACTGCTCATCCAGGGTTTCTAGCTCAAGAATCTTTTTCTCACCCCCGACTGCATCGTTTTTGGCTTTATTCAAAAAATGCAAATCAATACCCAGTTTCTGATCGAGACCAAGCCTCATAACTTCCAGGGCGGATAGAGTCAGCACCAGCATGCCCGGCCTGTACTTTTCAACAGACTGCATGGGCACACCCATTTTTCCGAGATATTGTTCAAGCTTATGATATGTATCGCGTGATACGTGGTTCTTTATGCTGTCATTGCCGAGGTAAGAACCCTGCT